>Ga0334894_1002824_pt1 | contig 11023 bp, 21 predicted proteins | sample GraSluR3_MG_6_FD_207225 | JGI IMG/M metagenome (GOLD analysis project Ga0334894, IMG submission 207225) | Sludge microbial communities from methane-producing bioreactor in Wageningen University, Netherlands - Granular Sludge_12_05 R3 | ecosystem: Engineered > Bioreactor > Anaerobic >... | reverse complement strand
GCTGCCCGCGCCGTCGTCGAGCTGGATTGAATATGTGCCGGAGGCCGAAATGGGGGTATACGCGAGGTAATCGAACGGCACGTAGGGATCCCTGAGCTGGGCGGTGGACGTGCCCGAGCCGGTCACGAATTTATACACATAGGTGTCGTCCCGCCCGTAGGATTCCACGTCCACCGATACTGTGGTACCGGTCAACTGCCAGGTGGTGCTTTCGTTGATCTGCCCGGTGAGGGTATAGCCGCTCGCCGCGCTGATACAGAGCGCGATCATGATGACCGCCAGCATTACGACAATCATTACGTGGAGAGCCCGGGCCAGCCTTTTTCTCGTATCGTCGTTCATAAACGCACCTTTGGCAGTTTTATGGAGAAATCGGATGATTTTACACCGATGGTGCCGAACACGCTTTCAATAGTCGGTACGGGGTTTTTGACGGTCCAGGCGAATCCCTTGAGTGCCTGCGCCGGACGGATCTGTTTGAGTTTGCGGGTGTCCCGGAGCGGTCTGATCGCGCTGCCCGGCGGAACCGTGCCGGGTAATGAAGTTATCGGATATACCGGCGGTTTTACTGGCGGGGGTCGTATCCCCGGGTAGGCTGGCGGGGCTCGGTCAGGGTACACGGGTATTTTCGGGGCAGGGTAGGGGGTGGTTGTGGATACCGGGTATACGGTGGTTTTTGTGGCCGGGTACGTCGTAGTCCGGGGAGCCGGGTAGGGAGTGGTTCTGGGAGTCGGGTACGGGGCTGTCCTGGTGGAGGGGTAGGGAGTGACTTTGTAGGCCGGATATGCGCCGGTTTTCGGATAGAGGTATCCCGGTGTCGCTTTCGGGGTCGGGTAGCGGGATGCGGGGTAGGCAGTCCCGAAATAGCCGGGGGCGGTTCCCCTCCCCGCAGGATACGGGGGAGAGGGGTAGCTGGCTCGTGCCGGTGCCGGTGCCTGCAGGGTCGGCACGATCTTTGTCTGCAGGCCGAGCTCCACGTTGAATTTGGCTGCGGTCGGGGTGTGGAGATCTACCCTGCGGAGCGGATCCTGTGCTTGCCGGAGCAGGTCGATACCCTCGGGGGCGTGCCGGTACACGTATCGCTGGAACGTGCCGGATACGTCGGCCGCGCTCAGGGCCAGTTTGTGCCGGGCCTCTGCCCGGATACCCCCGATATCCCACGTGAGCCGTTCGGTCTGGAGCTTGGCGCTCATGCCCCGGGTGATCAGGGAGATATCGGCCGGGTCTTTGAATCGGCCGGAGTAATGCCGAATAACGGCGGCCTGCCCGGGGATCGTCTCCTGGTAATTCAGGAAGAAGTGGGTTTTGCCCCAGAGCGTGCGGCCTATCGGCATCATGCGGATCCCCCGGCTTGTCACGAGCTCCGAGCGTGGGAGATCCCAGGCGCGCTCCCAGTGTGGGTGGAGGTCGAGAACAATTTCGCCGGTTTTCAGGCGTGCCGTGTAACGGCCGGCGTCGGGGGTGAGTTTGCTTACTTCGTGCTTGAGCGGGCCGATGTCGGGAGAGTATTTTTTGATGGGTGCGTAGAGCTCTTGAGCCACTTGCCTGGTTACTGATTGGCGGATATCGGCATCCAGATCACCGAGCTTATAACGGGTGTGCTTTCCAAGGAGTGCGCGCTGTGTGGTGGAGCCGTATACTACGATATCCTTGTTGTGTTTCCCAAGGACTCTGAGGACGTCCGGCCATGCCTGCTCCGGGATGGTTGCAGGGCGGACAGTGCCGAACGGTTCTACGGCCTGCATCCGGGTTGCCGGGTGCGCAGCGAGTTTCCGCGCTTCGAAGGTTGCCCGCCAGTACGGGAGCGAATCAGTACGACCAAGCCGGGTTTCCATGACGGGCCGGATGGCTGCCCACTCTGTGAGGGTCTGGGGGAGATACCCGGATCCTATCGGCGTGCCCTGAAGTGCCCGGGCAGGCGATCCGACGAATGGCCGGAACGGGGCGGCCTGCCCGTGTGTGATGCCGGCGAGCATCCGGGTCTGGAGGTATTCGGTTTTCCCGAAGATGGGCCGTTCAAGCGGGTTTCTGAGGTAGAGCCCACTGACCCGGAACGTTTCTGCAGCGCCTGCAGCACCTTTGATGTAAGGGCCTTTGGTCGGCAACGTGCGGCCGGTCGGGACGGTGGCGGTGCCGAACCGGATAGGGGAGATAGCGCCGGCTGCTCGTGATGCACCTTTGATGAGGTAATAGGATCCCACGAGCTCCGCCATGGTGCGCGATGGGCTTTCCCGGTATCCTTCAGCAAGGCCCGTTACCTGCATCGAGACGCCAGCGGCAGCGAGCAGGGGGATCTGCCTGGGGGAGCGGGCTATGATCGCCGCGCCGGAGGGGACCATGCCGCCGTATTCCAGGAGGTGTCCCGGGATGTTAACGAACCCCACGCCGGCCTGTCCGGTGCGGTGCAGCACATCAGTCAGGTTGCCCGGGGAGTGCGCAATCCCGGTAGCGCGCTCGATATTGGCCACGGTCAGTCGGGGCTCGACGAACTCTTTATACGGGGTGGCGATCTTCTGGCTGTATTTCTCTGCCATACCGTGTGCCGGAAGATAGACCCATTTGTAGCCCCACGTTTCTTCGGTGGGGATCGGGGTTTTAAAGCGCTGTTGGGATGCAGTAACGATATCCCCCCATAATCCGCGCTGGATGTGTCGCTCGTGGTATTGTCCTTCGGGGGTGACGAACCGGCTGTGCTGCGATATCGCCTGCTCGTACTGGATAGCCCAGCGCTGCCCCTCGGGTGTGGCGGGATAGTAGATCGTGCCGTCGCGTTCCCAGCCGCGTTCCCGGGCCTCGGATACCAGAGAATGGGTGCGGAGCTCCCATTGTTGCGCTTCGGGAGATAGACGCGGTTCGTAAAAAGGGCTTATGTATTCGATGCCGGTGCGGATCGCCTCTCTCCAGGTCGGTTTATGGGTGATTTGTTCGCGCTGGGTGGTTTGTACTGCCCGGGGTGGTGGTTTTTGCTGGGTTGTGGTTGCCGTGTGTGTCGGGGATGTTTTGCCGGTTCCTGGGCTCTGGGACAGGAGCAGGAATCGGTGCATGGTTTGCTGCCCTGCCAATCGATACCGTGATAAAAGAGACATGATCAGCCCTTATATTATTGACAGTAATGTTTTTATAAGTTAAATATTTTTCGCAGTAATCCTATAGGTGGTGTATGCGCCCTACTGTAAGGCTGCATCACAATCGCTATTCCTTGCTGCATCGTTCTCTCCTTGTGAAGAATGTACGCATTACCGTCAACGTCAATCCTGAATGTTATAAGCTGTTGGGCTCGATAGCAGATGCCCAGGGTGAGAGCAAGGCTGCTGCAGGCGGAGAGATATTGTGTGCTGCCCTCCTGCTCGGAGGCGATCCGGCCGGAGAGGTGGAACGGCTGCAGGCCCGGGTTGCAGAGCTTGAGGTTGAGCGTGCGGCAGGGGGTGATGCAGATCTACATCGAGAGCTGGTAATTCTGCGCGCTGAGGGGGATCGCCTGCGCGAGCTGATCCAGGAGTGCCGGGCGGATAAGAGACTGCTCGAAGGTCTCCTGCATGCCGAAAAGCAGGAGAAGGCGATGATATTGGAAAGGATACCCGTACCGCCGTCCCGGTTCGAGGGGTGGTGGGGCCGTGCCCGGCGGCGGCTGCGGGGAGGTGATGGGGAGTAGATCGGTTCACTTTCGCGGCGCGGAAGGCAAAGGTTTTAAAACCGTCGAAAAGAGTCTTTTTTCAGGGCGGCACGGGCACCGCCTTTCCAGGGATGTCGAACGCCACATACGCCCGTGCCGCTGAATTGTTTTGTGATATGTTTGATATGAAATGATTGGTTTTGTGGAGTGGAGGATCTCTCTTCTTAGTATAGTACTCTTAGTACAGTACAAGTACAGTACAGTACTCCACACACTCCACCTTCTCCACACACTCCACACACTCCACACACTCCACACACACGATCACCTATCTCTCTAAATTATATTGAGGCCTCAAAACGATGTGGAGTCGTGGAGTATGTGGAGTCGAGTAAACAAAAAAAATTAACAAATTGGCAGTGTTAACGACCTTTATATAGTTCGTCTATCGTCGCCCTCACTCTCTCTAGTGAGTGCGTGCGGATCAGGTACTCGAGCGACCCCTTCAGGTTGCCCGGAACTCCAGGCGCAATATCGGCACTGCCACTGAAATACTGTACCACGGTACCCGTCGGGATCCGGAGCATCCTCGATCCCGCCTCCTCGGTGTACTTGCTCCCCGGGATCAGGTGGGTGTATCCTTCCAGGTTGTGCGGCGGCTCGTACTGCGTTTTCCGGGTCATCTCCGAGAGGACATTGTTCTTCACCGATACGTTCTCCATCGTGATCCGGAACGTGTGCGGGGGCAGGAGCGCCGTGCTGTTCATCATCAGCAATCGCTCTGTCCAATCCGGGATATCGGAAAATATCCCCCGGTTGCGCTCAATTACACCAAGATACTCCGACTTTAAAAAGTCCATCAGCATTTCAACCGGATCCGGCGGTTCGATCTTTTCCCGGACTGTTACCGGCGTCACCCACTCCGGCACGGGCAGGCCGACGAACGCATACAACATCAACAGCAGGCGTTGGCCTGCGTTGACCTGATCCCCGTCCAGGAGTATCGCCCGCACCTCATCCCAGTGGGTCAGGTACATCTCCTTGAGAGCAGCGCCGATATGCGGCAACAGATCACGGTACATGTGATACCGCTGCATATACTGCTCCACCGCCTCATCCGTCCGGCGGTGCGCCGGGGTGAACTGGACCGGGATAAGCCGCTCCGAGATACCCACGTACAGCCCGGGCACATAGTTGCAGGTCAACCCACATCCGGCATAGGCGTGGAACACTTCCCGCCTGAACCCACGATCCGACCGGATACGGTCCTTAATCCTCGTGGCCGTCGTGGAGGATTTCAGCATATCGGCAATATACGGGTCGGAGAGGGCGCGCCTCACCTCATCGAGAAAAACCGGCATCGTAGAGTTATTTAAAATCGTGGCTAATTGCGGCGGCGTCAGGGACGACGCACCAACCACGGCCCGATCCTCCGTCAATCCCCAGAGCGCCCCGAGCAGCTTACACGCCTGCGTCTTTCCAACATGCGGCGTTCCCCACGCCAGCAGCAGCTTTGCCTCCCGACCATGCATTTTCCTTGCGAACGAGAGCGGAGCCTGCACGGCAAAATAGAGCATCGTCTTGATATGATCTCCGGGGCCGTAGAACTCCAATAACTCTCCCAGCACCGTGAGCGCCAACCGGGTATTCGCCACCGAATACTCGGGTAGCGGGATCGGGTATTCCCGGGATTCGTGGTATTGCAGCATTCCTTCATCCTCAAAGAAACCCGTGGCCGGGATGCGTCGTTTCACACTGATAACCCCCGCATCTTCATAGCTCTGCAGGAGCGACGATAACGCTTCATGCAGTTTCCCTTTACTCTTAACCCCGCCCTTCGTGTTGGAAACGTCATTTACTACCTCTGATATGCTGAATGATTCGTAAACTTGCTTTTTCCCTGTCTTTGGATTCAGAAACTCCAGATTATACAGGGTATCCAGTGGATCGGCAGGATTCTCCACCCGCTCGGCGCCGCACAAATACCAGGAAAAGATATGCTCGTACGAGACAGCCGGGCCGTCAGCCATGAATTTCGACTCAATCACCACAATCCCGCGCTCTCGGTCATTGCGATAATGCCGGGTTTTTCCGGTGGACTCAAAAATCGTACTGTCAATCTCTCCGAGCTGCACCACGCCATCGGCCGCCGCACGCGCCCGGGCCCGTTCAACCACATCACAGACGACCGACTCCGGCAGCGGCGGATCGCAGAGCGCGGTATTGTCTGACTGTGCCGCCCGCAGGACCGCATCGGGACTCGCTCCAGATTTAACCGCATTGTACGCCACATAGAGTATTTGCCGTTCCCGATCCTCTCCTGTCAGCGCTTTACGGATCCGCGCCCCATCCTGATCGTCAAGTTCGGTATACTCCGGCTCCGGGGGTTTCGGCGGCGCCGGTTTTGTTAGAAGTTTATAACACTCCTCACATAGCCATCGCGGCGCCGGGCCATCGAGCGACGTATAGGGCTCTCGGTATCGCCCCGGTTGCTTGCAGCGGAAACAGGGGTGGTTGGGAAGCGGAACTACCTGGTCTCTGAAGTTATTTGCATCTATCTCCATAGCATAATACTCTCCTCAAGGGCTGGGAACCCTATCTTACGGGCTTGAGAACCCGCTCCAGATCCTTCCGACGGATCCGGTACTGTGCCCCGACTTTAAATGCCGGCAATTTCCCCATCTGTATCCAGCGATATATGGTAAGCTTATGAACTCGTAAGAGCTCAGCCGCCTCCTCCGCCGTATAGTACTCTTCCATACCTAGTGAATACACTACAATGTTATATAATGATACCGCATTATCTTGAATGTTAATAAATGATAAAACATAAATAGTCGGCGACCCTATAGAGACTTGCAACATGAAAACAAAGGGCGGAGGCGTTCCCAGCGCCTGTGTTGCCCGCCCAGGAGAGTATTATGTCGAACACCACATTTGGAAATGCGGCAAAAAATAGTAGGCATTCAACCTATTTCAGCCTTTTGCCTCACAACGAGGCACGGAATAGACCTGTAAACGAGCACCGGCTGCGCGGGATCCCCTCGCGGACCTGCGGCACGTGCCTGTGGCGCGATCCGGCCGGTCTCTGCCTGATAGTGTATCGGACGGTGCGCGGCAATAAGCCCGCCTGCGAGCACCTGCCGAGCGAGGCCGGTCTTCCCGGGCGCGTCGACCGTGTGGCGGCCTGCCGCTCCTGCGGCGCACCGACCGCGAGCAGCGACGGGATCTGCCGAGACTGCGCGGACGCGATGCGCGAGGAGCGGGCCGCGGCCCTGGGCGAGGGGTGCCGCGTCCACCGGGTGCGGTACGTCGAGGACCTCCCCGTCTCCGTGCTGGAGGAGATGCAGGCCGAGTGGGGGCGGTGCTGATGGCCCGCAACTACTGCCCGTTAATCCGCCGGGACGACGGCGGGCTCTGCGCTTGCCTGACCGATGACTGCGCATGGTTTGACCGCGATCGGGGCGTCTGCGCGATGGTCGCGATCGCCCGGGAGATCCGGGACCGGGGGCGGCGCTGATGTCCGACACGCTCCTGACTGCAGATCGGGTCGCCATCGAGTCGGCCCTCCTCGATGCGATGACCGAGGCTCGTGTGGTCGACGTGATCTCGCACATGGATGACGACGGTCACTCGGTCATGGTCGAGCAGATCGGGCTGCAACTCGGCGACGGCACGATCCTGTACCTGTGCGCCGAAGAGCCCATCCTCCTAACTACAGTAGATCCTGATGCTGATGACGACGAGGTCGATATTTTCGACCCGCTGGTTTGGCACAGGGGGCGGTGCTGATGGCCTGCAACAGTGGCGACCCCAGTAGCCTCGCCGACGTCCCGACCTGTGACCTGGTCGCCGAACTCGCGACCCGCGAAGGGGTTACTGAGTACGTCGCCGGGGTGCAGGATCGATACCTTGTGAGGGTGACGACCGATGACTGGGACTCTCGCGTCGACCTCGACCGCGGCCCCGCGGTCATTCTGGTGGTGGTGGACTGATGCCCGCCGATGAGAATCCACTGGAGCGGGCGTTTATGGCCCGCGTCCGGGCGGACGAATACGCGCAGGAACTCAACCGGCTACAAAAAGAGTTCGACGAGCGGCCGGACGTCCTCGACCTCAAGCGCCGGATCGAGCGCTGCGAAGAGGTGCGGCGCCAGTGCATCGCGCAGGCACAGGCCGAGGGCGTCACCAAGCAGGGGTCGTTCCGGCTCAAGTTCCGCACCCGCAAGACGCGAACAGTGATCCCGGAGCGGTTCTTCGCCCGGTTCGGCGCGGAGACGTTCGTCCGGTGCTGCACTGTCGCCATCGGTAAGGCGGAGGCGCTCCTCGGCAAAGCCGCACTCGACGACTGCTGTGAGGTCGAGGTCAAGGATCTCGGTGCGACGGTTGAGTATGTGCGCCCGGAGGGATCGGAATGATCCCCGCACTCCCCTGCGGCACGTACTCCGACGGCGACATCCCGGCAGGAGCGTTTTACGTCGCCGCGTTCGAGGACGGCGACGACCCGCATCATGTCGGTGAGTATCGGATCGAGACCGTCCTCCGGGCGCTGCGGGCGCTCCAGGCCTGCGGCAACGATGACGTCGAGATCGGCAGCATCGAGCGCGGGGGCCGGCAGCACCTGCTCCTGATCGGGCTCGACGGCGAGGCGCGGTTCGGCGACCGGCAACTCGGCTGCATCGTGGTGTGCCCTGTGGTGGTGGACTCGCGCGGCAGATATGGCTCGTCAAGTACGGCGACAACCCCGCGCAGATATTCTGCGGCCGCGACGGATACCTCGCGGACCTGCGGCACCTGCCAGTTCCGCGATCCGGGCAATCTCTGCCTGATCGCATACCGAACAGTGCGCGCCAACAAACCAGCCTGCGAGCACTGGCAGGAGGCCGTCCATGATCGCTAACGACTCAGTCTGTTGTTCCTGCGCGCTCCACGAACGCGCCGGCAACACGATCCGGTGCCCAACGTACGACTTCCTCCTCCATTATACCCAGATCGTGGTATCCGTGCGGGAATGTGCCCATTTCCGGGGTGATCTCTAGTGGGCACCCAAATGGGCGCCGTGCGGTTTTTCGGCGACGAACTCCGCATGATCTACCAGATCACGGGCAGGGATCCGTTCAGGAGCTCAGATCTCACCCCCCACATCCCCCCCGCGAGGCTTGGCAAGATGATCCGACAGCTCCACATACGCGGCTTCATTGAAAAACACGGGCAGGAATACTGCCCCCGGCGGCGCGGCAACGTCCGGGTCTGGCGCATCGCCCCGGAGGTATGCCGGAGAATCCAGGAGGGCACGATATGACCCCCTCCCGCCGGGCAGCCTCGCTCACCGGCCTCTCTCTGACATGCGACGAATGCGGCAAGGTGGGCCTGCGGCTGCTACGGATGTATATCCACGGCAACACCTACCAATGTCCCAGGTGCCGGGCCGTCCACCTGAAAGGGGGCGGCGCATGACGAAATCCAAGCGGATCGCGTTCGCTCAGCTCCCGGCCGGCACGGTGATCTTTCTGCCGTGGTGCCCAAACGGCTGCGGCGAGATGATCATGTTCGGGGACGGCGAGCGGGACGAGGGGTTTACCTGCCCGATCTGTGATCGTTACATGACCCCCCAGGCAGCGGCGCGGCAACAGCACCGGAGGCGGCGGCATGCCTAAACTCACATCCCGCGAGAACCCGCCGGGCAGGGACCGGGATGATAAGTGTGAGCTCGAGGATCACGATATCGAGCTGACAGCTGAAGTGATTCGTGAGCTCACCAAACGGGGGCGGCGGCATGCCTAAACTCGTATTCTGCGAGAACGTCCCGGCATTCCAATACCGCTGGACCGGCTGGAAGGACGGCAAAGTGACCTATCAGCGTATCATCGCCCCTCTCACGGTATCCGTCACACTCTGCGACATCTGCGGATCGCAGGTGGTGGATCGGCGGCGGCCACGCACCTGCTCGAACGCCTGCACGGAGATATATTGGCGGCGGTACCATGCAGAGCACCGGGCAGCGCAGCGCACCCAGAGCATCAGATCGCAATACTGGATCACGTACCGGGGAGAGGCCCTGCAACGAGACGGGCACCGGTGCGTCCGGTGCGGCGCCGCGGAGTCGGAAGATGCCCCCCTGGAGGTGCACCACATTGTACCTCTATCGTCCGGCGGCACGAACGAGCTCGAAAACCTCGTCACGCTCTGTGCCGCCTGTCATAAGCAAGCCCACTCCGCTGCTGCCCGTACCCTCGTGCAGCACGGCGGCAAGACCATCGAGGAGTGGTTATGACCCCGGCCTGCCGTCTCCGCATTGGGGAAGCCGTCTGTCGGGCCTGCGGGCGTCATATCGAGGACGGGCGGCGAATATACGCCTGCTCCCCGGAGTGCAATGAACGGTACTGGGAGAGCGTCCGGCTGCATGGAGGGGGGCGATGATGGAGCGATGCGGGTATTTCCGCTGGCAGCGTGCCCCGGAGGAGAACATCATCAGCTCCCCGGAGTACGAACAGGTCTGCAGCCAGGGCGGGCTCTTCGCCTGCCCTCCCAATGTGACCTGCCCGATCCGCGAAAGAGTCTTGATCACCGAACGGAGGAGAAACCCATGAGCCAGAATACACTTACAGGAGAGAAATTATCCCCCGACCGGCCAATCACATACAGCGGCGTTAACTGGTGCCCGGTCTTTGAGCGGGAGGTAGATCACCACCTCGTGAAGATCCTTGCACCATCCTGCATCAAGGAGCACAATGGCTGCGCCAACTGCCCGAAGGTGGAGTACAAGGATACCTTAACAGAATGTGCGTAGGTGACAAGAGTGTGCTACGGAGATATAATCACAGTCGAGGTCCGTGCCATAAATCATGGCATCACCGACCCCAACAACGCCACTCAAGTACTCGATGCGGTGAACGAGGGTCACGCCGTGGCCCGGGTCGTCGGGGTCGAGCACTTGGCGGAGTCGGCATCGCTCGGATGGTGGGACGGCTACCTGCTCCCACTCCTGGAGGGGATGGCGATCCCCTCAGCAGTGGTTGGGATATTGATCGCGGTAGGTATCGCGATCTGGGTCTGGCCGCATTCGGAGGTCCCGAAGCGGTGAAGGCTGTGCGTTTTAGTAAAGGAGATGTTCGGAAAATTACTGCATGGGCGAATTTGAAACAAGGGCTGGATCCCTAATTTTTCCTGTGCGCGAGTGGTAAGATGATCGAGAAAATGGGACTCAACGTGGATTATTTCCGAGGGATCGCCATCGGCCTAGGTGCCTGCGGCGCTGCGACAGGGCATCGGGTTGCCGTTGGTCTGGCAGTCATACTCTATGGGGTTGCCGTTGTGAAGATGTACGCAACCGCCAAAAAAGAGCAAGACAGGTTGACAGGAGCACCTTAACAAAATCTCCTTAGGTGACAAGATCATGAAAGTAGTTGAG
>Ga0334894_1002809_pt1 | contig 11079 bp, 13 predicted proteins | sample GraSluR3_MG_6_FD_207225 | JGI IMG/M metagenome (GOLD analysis project Ga0334894, IMG submission 207225) | Sludge microbial communities from methane-producing bioreactor in Wageningen University, Netherlands - Granular Sludge_12_05 R3 | ecosystem: Engineered > Bioreactor > Anaerobic >... | reverse complement strand
AATTGTAATGATTTCACTTTTCAAGGGTGAATCAGGATAAGCAAAGACAAATAAAGGAGGAATTTCAATGAATGCAATGACACAAGACAACCTGAGATCAGCTTTTGGTGGAGAGAGCCAGGCACATATGAGATACAGAATATGGGCTGACAAGGCTAACAAGGAAGGGTTCCCAACTGTGGCAAGACTTTTCATGGCAACTTCAGATGCTGAGCAGGTACACGCAACACTTCATTTCAAGGCCCTTAGGGATGTACATGGAGCTTTCTCAGTTGTATCAGGAGGAGAGTTTGGACTTGGAACCACATCAGAAAATCTTGCAGGTGGAATTGAGGGTGAAATGCACGAAGTAACCCAGATGTACCCAGCTTACATACAGGTGGCAGAGATGCAGGGAGAGAAGGAAGCAATCAATGCAATGAGATATGCAGTTGCAGCTGAGCAGGTTCATGCTGATTGCTACACATTGGCAAAGAAATTCGTAGACCATGGAAAGGACCTTGAGGCTGCGGTTATTGAGCTGTGTCCAGTATGTGGCTATATCACCCTTACAGGTGAAGAGGAGTCATGTCCAATCTGCAACGCTAAAAAATCAGTATTTGTAGCTTACTAATCAGGACGCCCTCGGGCGTCCTATTATAATACCAAAAGGCAGGGAGTCCATATCATGATCATTGAAACCTTATTGTTGGCAATTGCATACGGAAAGCTTAGAGGTGGGAAGATTGGAAACATTTCAGACCTTGCCATAAGGATGTGGGGGTTCATACCTGCAGGCTTTCTATTATCCTACGTCTCCATTTACCTCATCACTAGGGGGAATGGGTTTTTATTTGACAATTTTGTCTACATACAGCTGGCATCAAATCTTCTACTTTTGACCACCCTGTTTTTCAATAGGAGTTTTTGGCCCTTCAATCTGGTGTCTGCAGGAATTATGATGAATTCCATACCCATGACACTTAATGGTGGAAGGATGCCCGTAAGTGGATGGGCCCTTGAAAAAGCGGGTTTGATTCAGGAGCTTTCTCTCATTGCAGAAGATCGGATAGTGACTCATACATTGATAAGGGATGAAACCTTCTTTATGCTCCTTTCAGATGTGATCCCCCTGCTCTATAAAGTCATCAGTATTGGGGATGTCTTAATATCATTAGGTATATTTCTGATAATTCACAAATATATGACTTCATCCCAGCCATTGCAGAGAAGATGATTTAGATGTAAGATATAGATAAGGGCAGATGAGAGAGGAATTAAAATGAAAAAATGGATCGGAATTTCAGCACTCATTGTATTATTGGTATTGATATTTACCGGCATGTTTATTCAGGGCGACATGGGTGTCGTAGACTCCGTTGGTGGAAGTAATCCTGGTGAAAACGTTACCAGTCAACCAGATGCTCTTGATGACTCATTTACACAGACTCCTCCTCTTGAAACTGACAAGGTGGAGAGGATAGAATACAGTACATTGAAAATAATTGCAGCAGGGGATTTGATGTTTCACATGCCTCAAATCAATTCTGCGAAACAAGCTGATGGGTCCTTCAACTTTTTTCCTCCCTTTGAGCATGTTACCGAGTACATACAGGAGGCTGACATGGCAATCGCTAATCTTGAAACTGTAACAGGAGGGGACCATCTTGGGTTCAGTGGCTTCCCGCGGTTCAACAGCCCGGAGGCCGTACTGGATGCAATAGCTGAGGCAGGATTTGATGTGCTTGTAACATCAAACAACCACACCCTTGATAGGGGCAAGAAAGGAATCATAAATACAATTGATAAGATAAAGGATCGGGGATTGGAGTACATTGGGACCAGCAAGGACACAAGAAGACCCTACATCGTGGAGGACAGGAACGATATAAAGGTCGGCATCCTTTCCTATACCTACGGTCTAAACGGACTGGACTCGCTCTTAACACAGGAAGAGAGAAGTAACATGGTGAATCTCATTGACAAAGATCTCATCCGGGAGGATATTCGTGCCCTTGAGGTGGAGGAGGTTGACCTTGTCATGGCATATTTGCATTGGGGATACGAGTATCACTCAAATCCTTCTCAGGACCAGATAGAACTTGCGGAATTTCTATCCCATAGTGGTGTGGATATAATACTGGGGACCCATCCCCATGTAGTACAAAAAGTTGACATCATCCACACAGACTCAAAAATGACCCTTGTAGTATATTCCATGGGGAATTTTATTTCCAATCAAAGGTATGACACAATGGGAGTTTCTGCAACTGAAGATGGGATGATGATCCAGATTGAGGTGGAGAAGGACATGGTTAGTGGAAACACCCATGTAAAAACTCTTAGGATGATCCCCACCTGGATACATAGAAGCTGGCAGGCTGGTGCCTATGAATACAGGATCCTACCTGTGGAAGCAGCACTCGAAGGGGAGTTGGACATGGATCTTGACCCTGCGACAGTAAAAAGGCTGGAAAGGTCATTGTCAGAGACTACAAAGGCACTGGGAGACTGATTATTTAAAACAACCGAGTTTTCGAACAGGAGAATCAAAAAGCTTCCTTAATACATCTTCAAATGCATAGTCTTATAGGGTATAATAGGATGTAGAGACTAAACAAAAAGGCGGGGTTCCATTGCAATTTCTAAGTGATTTGTTCATGAACATCAGAATTAGGGATATAGTTGATATCCTGATAGTTGCAGTTGTTCTATACAAGCTGTATACATTGATAAAGGAAACCCGTGCTGAGCAGCTATTAAAGGGCATAGGGGTTCTTTTGGTGCTTACTGAGGTCAGTGAATGGCTTGAACTATACACCATCAACTGGATTCTTGGTAATGCCATGACAGTTGGAACACTTGCAATCCTGATCGTTTTTCAGCCTGAACTGAGAAGGGGATTGGAATACATAGGTAGGAGCAGATTTTTCTCCAAATCCTTGATAGAGATAAGAGGGGAAAGCATGTCAAGGGTAGTTGATGAGATAGTGGAGGCTACGGCTTCCCTGGCCAGGCAGAAAATTGGGGCCTTGATAGTGTTGGAAAAGCAAACTGGACTAAACGAAGTTGTGGAGACAGGAACAAAAATTGGAGGAACAGTCAGCAGTGACCTTCTTATCAATATTTTTATTCCCAACACCCCCTTGCATGACGGTGCAGTAATAATAAAGGACGATATCATAAAGGCGGCAGCATGCTTTTTGCCCCTGACTGACAGCTCATCAGTTAGCAAGGAACTTGGTACAAGACATAGGGCTGCATTGGGAATCTCAGAAAGGTCTGACAGCATTTCAATCATAGTTTCAGAGGAGACGGGAGCCATTTCCATAGCAGAAAACGGCACAATATCAAGATATCTTGATTCAAAGACCTTGAAACAGATACTTCTGGAGATGTACAAGCCAAAAAACAGTGACCAGACATTTATGACAAGATGGAGGAATAGAGATGAAGATGGGAAAAAGTGATGTAACAGCAAAAATCCTCACTCTTGTAATTGCCATATTCCTTTGGAGCTATGTCATGAGTGAGACCGATCCTGTCCAGACCCAGGAATACAGGAATGTAACGGTCAGCTATACAAATACGGCAGCTTTGGACAGGCAAGGCCTGGTGATCATGGATCCTGAAGAGGTTAAGATAGATGTGAGGGTAACCGGGAAAAGGTCTGATTTCAGTCAATTCAGCTCATCCAAGATATATGCACAGGTTGATCTGAGCGGCTACAGTGAGGGCCAGGTTAAGATTCCAGTTACAGTTGGTCTTCTGGACCAGTCATCTGGGATTCGGGTTATAAACCATGAGCCCAAGGAAGTACTCTTTACCTTTGACAGGATAGTGAGCAGGGAAATCCCAGTAACAATGGATTATCAGGGAACCCTACCTGAGAATTATGTTCGGGGAGATACAGTATCAAGACCACAAAGTATCCTGGTCAGCGGGCCAAGGACATGGATCAATGAGGTTGCAACGGCCCAGGGAGTAATTGATTTAGCTGGTATGACAGAGAATAGGACAGTATCCACCCCAATTAAGATACTCAATGACAGCGGGGAGGAGGTCCGAGGACTTGAAAAGGACCCAGGCTTTGTGGAAGTGACCCTTTCTGTATTCAGAACAGTTGACCTTCCTGTAAACCTTATAACGATAAATGAACTTCCAGACAACTATGCAATCACAGATATAGAAATAAGTCCTGGAACAGTAGCGGTGAAAGGGGATAACTCCATCACTCAGCTTACCGAACTGAGGACACTTGAAGTAGATATTAACACTATGCTTGAAAATGAGAGCATACAGGTTGAGTTGGACTTGCCGGAGGGCGTGACACTCCTGGACCCTGATCAAGTGATAAGAGTGAATTATCAGGTCAGAGAAGTTGTCACAACAACACTTGAATTTTCATTTGAAGATATTGAGTTTAGAAATCTTCAGGGAGGCCTGGAGCTTGAGCCAGTGGGCCAGAACCAGACATATACATTGGAGTTGACAGGTTATGATTCTGATATGGAAGAAATCAGCCTGGAGGACCTTGCTCTGTTTGTTGACCTTGAAGGCTATGATGCAGGGAACCATGAGATTGAGATTTCGTGGGAGGAAATGGATAACCTGTCTATAGGCAATTTACAACCGCCGATAGTTCAGATAAATATCACTGAGGAATAATATTCACTTAACGAGGGGGATGCTATGGAAAGGAAATACGTATTGGCCATCAATCCGGGATCCACATCAACAAAGGTTTCCGTATTTATGGGTCAAAATGAGTTTAGGACTAAAAAGCTTGACCATGGGTTGGAAGACCTTAACAGGTTTGAATCAATCGCTGACCAGTATGACTACAGACTTAACATCATACTTGATTGGCTTGATGAAGAAAACATACAACTAGAGGAACTGGAGTGTGTTGTAGGAAGGGGAGGACTACTGAAGTCCATGCCAAGTGGGACCTACAAGGTGACTGACGAAATGGCCAAGGACCTGAAAATAGGAATCCAAGGACAGCATGCATCCAACCTTGGTGGACTTTTAGCCAGGGGAATAGGCGAAAAGGAGGGAATACCAGCCTTTATCGTGGATCCTGTTGCAGTGGATGAATTTCATGATGTAGCCAGGATTTCAGGGATAAAGGCAATTGAAAGGAAGTCCCTGGTCCATGCATTGAACATAAAGGCGGTTTGCCATAGGTATGCCACTGAAAATAATACAAGTGTTGATAAGCTTAATGTTATCGTTGCCCATCTTGGAGGCGGAATAACAGTTTCCCCCATACTGGAGGGAAAAATCGTGGATGCCAACAATGCGAATCAGATGGGACCGTTTTCCCCTGAAAGAGCAGGAGGTTTGCCAGTAGGTGATATTATTGGAATGTGCTTTTCAGGAGAGTATACAGAGCAGGATATGAAAAAAATGATTCAGGGAAAAGGTGGACTTATGTCCTATCTTGGTACCTTTGACGGCCGTGAGGTCATGGAAAGAATCAACTCAGGAGATGAATATGCAAAGCTTATATATGAAGCAATGGCATATCAGATAGGCAAGGAGATCGGTCTTTGTGGTCCGGTTCTCAAAGGAGAGATCCAAGGGATAATCCTAACTGGTGGCTTGGCATATTCGGATTATCTGGTTGACTATATCAAGGACATGGTGTCATTTATGGCACCGGTAACGGTTTATCCTGGAGAGGATGAAATGGAGGCCTTGAACAAGGGGGCCAGAAGAGTGATGGATGGGGAAGAAAGTTTCAAGATATATGAGGAAGAGGTGGAATAATGGCAAAGAATTTTGAAAGTTTATTCAAGCTTGCTCAGGAAAAGGGACCAAAGAAAATGGCTGTAGCTGTTGCACAGGATGAGGATGTATTGGGAGCGATCAAGCTGGCCTATGAAAAAGGTATAGTTGAGCCAATCCTTGTGGGAGATAGTGAACTGATCCAAAAGTTGGCTGCGGGTATATCCTTCGACATTTCAAATGTACAGATAATCGATGAGAAGGATGGAGTTGAAGCAACCAGAAAGGCAACGGCCTTGGTAAGCAGCGGTGAGGCTCAGGTACTGATGAAGGGTCTGATAGACACATCCGTGATCATGAAAGCAGTTCTTGACAAGGAGATTGGTCTTAGAACAGATAGTGTAATAAGCCATGTTGCTGTATTTGATGTTCCAACCTATCACAAGGTATTTATGGTGACAGATGCCGCTATGATAATAGCGCCTGATTTGGACCAGAAGAAGAAAATCATTGAAAATGCTGTTAAGCTAGCCCATTCATTGGATATTGCAGAGCCAAAGGTAGCTGTTCTTGCTGCCAAGGAGAAGGTGAGTCCAAAGATGGAGGCAACTGTTCATGCAAAGGAACTGTCTGATATGAACAAGGCAGGAGAAATATCAGGATGCATAGTAGACGGTCCTTTTGCCCTTGACAATGCAGTTAGCAAGGAATCGGCAAGAATCAAAGGGATAGACAGTGTGGTTGCAGGAGATGCTGACATTCTACTTGCACCGGACATTGAAGCAGGAAATGTACTATACAAGGCATTGAGCTTTTTGGCAAACGCGAAATCAGCTGGCCTGATTGTGGGCACAAGCAAGCCGATTGTTCTGACATCAAGAGCAGACAACGAGGAAGCCAAGCTTAATTCAATTGTTCTGGCTACCTTGATGGCATAAGGGGAGGAATTTATGGAAAACTACAGATTATTGGTGATAAACCCCGGATCAACATCAACAAAAATTGGGGTTTACGAGAACGAAAAGCTTCTTTTTGAAGAGACACTAAGACATGATGTGGGTGAGCTTTCCAAATTCCACAAGATGATTGACCAGTTCGAGTTTAGAAAGGAAATAATAATTGGAGCTCTTAAAAAGAACAAGATAGAAATTGAAAGTCTCCACGCAATAGTGGGGAGAGGGGGGCTACTAAAGCCAATTGAAGGTGGCACCTACGAGGTTAACGAGGAAATGCTCAAGGACCTTCGGAAAGCCGCGAGAGGGGAGCATGCATCAAATCTTGGAGCCATTCTGGCATACGAAATCGCCAGGACTGCAAATGGCAGAGCATTTATTGTGGACCCTGTGGTTGTGGATGAGTTGCAGGATGTTGCAAGAATTTCCGGCTTGAAGGAAATTGAGAGAAAAAGCATACTTCACGCCCTTAACCAAAAGGCAGTTGCTAGAAGGTATGCAAAAGAGCAGAACAAGAAATATACTGACCTGAACCTTATAGTTGCCCACCTTGGTGGAGGAATATCTGTGGGAGCCCACAGAAAAGGTCAAGTGGTGGATGTAGGAAATGCCCTTGACGGTGAAGGCGCCTTCTCACCGGAAAGATCAGGAGGCCTTCCAATTGGAGACCTTATAAAGCTTTGCTTTTCAGGAAAGTACACACTTGATGAGATCAAGAAAATGATAAAGGGAAATGGTGGGCTGGTATCCTACCTGGGAACAAACGATGGTCGAGAGGTTGTAAAGAGGATCAATGAAGGCGATGAGTATGCAGAGTTGATCTACAGAGCCATGGCCTACCAGGTGGCAAAGGATATTGGAGCGTCAGCAGCGGTTCTTAAGGGAGATGTAGACCAGATCCTTATCACAGGGGGGATAGCATACGATGATATGTTTACCGGTTGGATCAAGGAAATGGTTGAATATATAAGTGGTGTCACTGTCTATCCTGGAGAGGATGAGCTTGAGGCACTTGCTGAAGGTGGCTTGAGAGTGCTTAGAAATGAGGAATCTCCCAAGGTTTACAGTTAGGAGTATGGAATGGAAAAAGACAATAGAATCAGAATCATAATAGGACATTATGGAAGCGGCAAGACTGAATTTAGTGTAAATTATGCCCTTAAGCTGGCTCAAATGGGCAAGAAGGTAGCACTTGCTGACCTGGATGTGGTAAACCTGTATTTCAGAAGCAGGGAAAAGGCAGAAATCCTTGAGGAAAAGGGAATTAGGGTAATTGGCGGAGCCATAAAAGGCTCCGGCATGGACCTTCCAGCAATATCAGGTGAGGTCCTTACACCCCTACAGGACAAGTCCTACCAGGCAATACTTGATGTAGGTGGAAACCCTCAGGGAGCAAGAACCCTTGGAAGGTACCACACCTATTTCAAGGACGGAGAGTACGACATGCTCTTCGTACTGAATGCAAACCGACCTGAGACCCAGACCGTGGACCAGGTTGAGGAGTACATTGTAAAAATACAGGATGTTGCAAGGGCTAAGGTTACAGGAATCATAAACAATACACATCTTTTGAAAAGTACAACAGTGGAGGATGTCATGAGAGGCTATAATTTGGCCAGGGAGGTTTCAACCAGAACCGGCCTGCCAATTAAGTATAATGCTTGTCTCGAGACTCTGGTGGATGAGCTGCCTGAGGAACTTGGAGACAACGTTTTCCCGATCAAGCTTTATATGAGGGAAGAATGGATGCTATAAAAAAAGGAGGATCAGAAATATGGCAAAGGTAAAAGGCAGAACAACATTTGAGGAGGACCTGTGCAAGGGCTGTGGACTTTGTGTTACGGTTTGTCCTGTAAACATCATTTCACTTGATACCGCTAGAATCAATAAGAAAGGGTATCACCCAGCAGCTATAGAAGAAATGGATAAATGCATTGCATGTGCTAATTGTGCTACAATCTGTCCAGACGTAGTTATTACTGTAGAGAGATTATAAAGGAGGGGTTACATATGACAAAAGTTCTCATGAAAGGGAATGAAGCAGTAGGAGCAGCTGCAATTGCAGCCGGATGCCATTATTTCTTTGGATATCCAATCACTCCTCAAAGTGAAGTCCCTGAATATATGTCTAGAGAGTTACCAAAGGTAGGAGGGGCCTATGTACAGGCCGAATCAGAAGTGGCGGCAATCAACATGGTATATGGTGCTGCAGGTTCAGGAGCAAGAGTTATGACATCATCATCAAGCCCTGGAATTGCACTGAAGCAGGAAGGTATTTCATATTGTGCGGGAGCGGAGCTTCCATGCGTAATCGTTGATATGATGAGGGGTGGACCAGGACTTGGTACAATCCAACCAGCTCAGGGAGATTACTTCCTTGCAACCAGAGGCGGAGGAAATGGAGACTACAGACTGATAGTATTGGCACCGGCAGATGTTCAGGAATTGGTGGACCTTGTAATGGAGGGCTTTGACCTTGCAGACCTTTACAGAACACCTGTAATGATCCTTGGCGATGGAATGATTGGCCAGATGATGGAGCCTGTGGAGTTTAACTATAAGCCAAGAGCTGACCTTCCTGAAAAGGACTGGGCTACAAAAGGAAAGGGAAAGGGAAAGCAGAGAAACGTAATCAACTCACTTTACCTTCAGGCAGAGGAGCTTGAGAAGCACAACCACAAGCTTCAGGCAAAATATGCAAAAATCAGGGAGAATGAGAAGAAGGTAGAAGAATATAATGTTGAGGGTGCGGATATAGTAATTACAGCTTACGGTACAACATCCCGTATCGCCAAAACTGCCATAGCAAAGCTTGAGAAGGAAGGCTACAAGGTTGGCATGATTAGACCAATAAGCCTCTATCCATTCCCAAATGAAGCATTCGAGAGAATTGGAGACGATTGTAAAGGAGTACTTACTGTTGAGATGAGTACAGGACAGATGATAGATGATGTTAAGATTTCACTGCAGGGAAGAATTCCAACATACTTCCATGGTCGTTCAGGTGGAATGGTTCCTGAGCCTGAGGAAATTGTTGAAAAGGTTAAGGAAATTCTTGGAGGTGACAAATAATGGCAATTATATTTGAGAAAACAAAAGGATTAACTGACAAACCTACCCATTATTGTCCAGGCTGTACACACGGAATAATTCACAGACTTGTTGCCGAGGTAATGGAGGAAATGGATCTTCTGGATGAAGCCATAGGTGTTGCACCTGTAGGTTGTTCAGTATTGGCATATGACTATTTCAACGTAGATATGCATGAGGCGGCTCATGGTAGGGCACCTGCAGTTGCTACTGGTATTAAAAGGGTTCACCCAAATAATTTCGTATTCACCTATCAGGGAGATGGTGACCTGGCTTCAATCGGTACTGCAGAAATTGTTCATGCAGCCCACAGGGGTGAGAAGTTTACAACAATTTTCGTAAACAATGCAATATACGGCATGACTGGTGGACAAATGGCACCAACCACCCTTATTGGACAAAAGACGACAACTTCTCCATATGGTAGGGATGAAGCCACAACAGGTAAACCAATCAAGATATCAGAGATGCTGGCTACAATCGATGGTGCAAAATTTGTTGAAAGGGTTGCAGTCAACACTCCTGCAAACATCAGAAAAGCCAAGAAAGCCATAAGGGAGGCATTCAAGGTTCAGATAGAGGGTAAGGGATTCAGTATTGTTGAGGTCCTGTCAACATGTCCGACAAACTGGGGTCTTACACCTGTTGAATCAATGAAATGGTTGGAAAAGGATATGATTCCTTACTATCCATTGGGTAACTTCAGAAAGCCAGAGGAGGTAGAATAGAAATGGAAGAAAAATTAATAATCGCAGGATTTGGTGGACAGGGTGTAATGGCCATGGGACAGCTACTGACATATTCTGGAATGGTAGAGGGTAGGAATGTATCATGGTTGCCGTCATACGGTCCAGAAATGCGTGGAGGTACTGCAAACTGCAACGTTACAATATCGTCAGAGCCAGTTGGATCTCCAATAGTTGTGGAGGCGACAACAGCTGTAGTACTTAACCTTCCATCCCTTGAGAAGTTCGAGGATAGTGTGGTTCCAGGTGGAAACCTTATGATCAATTCATCTCTTATAGCTAAAAAGTCTAAAAGAGATGATATAGACGTATACTATATACCAGCAAACGAAATTGCAAATGAAATAGGAAATACCAGAATAGCAAACATGGTTATGCTTGGTGCATATATAGAGATTACTGGAGCAATCAAAATTGAATCGGTGTATGAGGCCTTTGGAAAAGTATTTGGAGAAACCAAGGCTCACCTCCTTCCAATAAACAAGGATGCCCTAATGAGGGGTGCAGAGATAGCAAGAGAACAAATAAAAGTAAAGGCATAGTAGCAATAGATAAAGGGGTAATCGGGAAATGACCGA
>Ga0334894_1002800_pt1 | contig 11086 bp, 9 predicted proteins | sample GraSluR3_MG_6_FD_207225 | JGI IMG/M metagenome (GOLD analysis project Ga0334894, IMG submission 207225) | Sludge microbial communities from methane-producing bioreactor in Wageningen University, Netherlands - Granular Sludge_12_05 R3 | ecosystem: Engineered > Bioreactor > Anaerobic > Unclassified... | reverse complement strand
GGGTGTTCTCCCGGAAGGGGACAAGCTCAGGTTCGCTGGCGTCCAGATCTTGCGCATACTTCGCACGCATGAAGGCCAGATCCAGCACCGCCATCACCGTCACCATCATGGTGAGGGTGTCCGCATAGGCGGCCACGGCCTGGCTCAGCGCGGCCAGGATCCGCCGGATTTCATCCCGTTCAGCCAGTTCAAGCTCCCGGTAGCGATTATTCCATTCAACCACGGCTAAAGGCTCGATAAAAAGCGTCGCGCCGGAAGCGGATTGATCGTGGATTACAGCCTTGATCCTGCCCTTAAATTCCGCCCGCAGGGGCAGCACATTGCGACCATTGCGCTGGGTGATGATCGGTTCCTGCAGCATCTTCGCAGTATTCGAATCAGAGATAAATTTCTGCATCCGGGCCATCATCCGCTCGTAGGTGATTTTCATTTCACGGCGGATCTCGCCGAGTTTTTCTGAGGCGGAATCCATGACCTCGCCCCGATCAGAAACTGTTCTGGAGATCTGATCCACCAGCCCCAAACCGACGGGCAGGCCTTCAACCAGCCCTGAAAGATGCGGGGTTTCTTCCGCCATATCTTCCAGAACCCGCCGGACATTTCGCGAGACAATCAGGGTATTCTTGACAGCCAGCAAGTCCCCCGGCTCCAAAACGCCGTCCCGCCTGGCCAGCCCGACCTGCGGACGGATATCCTGAGCATTCGTGAAGGAAACATCCAGATCGACATCAAGGATATGGCGCGCCTCGCGGGTGTTCGCCTGCCGCAACCGGGCCTCAGCGAGGTCAGAGGTCGGGTGCAGCTGGCGCGCCAGGTCGGCCGAGGCTGAAAAATCCGCATAGGCGGACAGCCGGCCGATGATTTTATGGTATTCAAGCGTCTCTAAAGCTTTCTCATTCATGCGACTGCAAGTTTATCATGATTCGGGAGACAGGATTTGAGATATTACCTTGAAGGATGAGGGAAAAGGTTTTTAAAGGATGAGAACTGTGAAAAGGAATAGGAAGAGAAAATCGAAAAAGCAACCTGCCAAATCACGAAATCTGGCATGCTTCACAAAAAAGGCGTCCCTATTACGAAGATCACCGCCCGTTCAGATTGGCCATTTCCACCACAAACGCATCGCATTTCTGTTTATAACGCTCCAGTACCAGGTCATAGAACGGGAAGCTCCCCCATCCGTCAATCCGGTCATGCGTCACCAGCCAATCAAAAGTCCGTTTTGCCCCGGTTCGCCAATCAACGGTGTATTTAAATCCCAGGTCTGCCCTGGCGGCGCTGTTATCCATAATGTTCGTGTATTGAAAGTTGAGATAGGTGATCATCGTTTCCTCCGGGGCAATCCTGACAAGGATATCCGCCGGGATATGTACAATGGATGGCTTCGGTGCGCCAATGGCTTCGGCCAGACGCTCATGGTACTGGTTCCAGGTCTGCCATGCTTCACCAGTAACATGATAGGCGTTGCCAAAGGCTTTCGGATTGCCAACCGCGTTCACGAAAGCCCGCGCAACGTCATCAATGTGGCAGGAAACCCACAGGGCTTCGCCATCGCCATGGACAATGACAGGCCTGCCCTCCCGCAAGCGGTCGAGGAAATAGCTGCCGAATCCAAAAGTGTGGATGATCCCCCCGCCCTCACCATAGGTGTGCGCAGGACGGATAATCGTCACAGGGAACTGGCCCTCCTGATGGGCAGCCATGAACAGATCCTCGCACCTGGCCTTATCCCGCCCATAATCTGAGAGCGCACGGCGTTCATGCGATTCGGTTACAGGAAAGGAGGCAGGCGGTTTGGTATAGACATCCACCGTGCTGCAAAAAATGAACTGACCGGTGCGGCCCTGAAAAACGCGGATATCACTTTCCGCCTGGTCCGGATGGAAGCAAATCATATCGATCACGCAGTCAAAGGTCCCGGCATCCGCCATCTGGCTTTCAAAGGCCTTGAAATCGGTCCGGTCGCCATTAATGACCTGATACCCTCCAGGCAGGCGAGGGTCTGTCTCGCCGCGGTTATACAGGGTCAGGTCGTGCCCGGCTTCCAGTAACTGGCGGCTGATGGACGTGCTGATCAATCCCGTCCCACCGATAATCAATATTTTCATTTTGGGTCTCCTGACACGAACCGTTAGATCAAATGGTTATTATTCTCTTTTTCAATCAAGATCGATATTGCCGCTGTTATACTCAACCAGTTTATCCCAATTGATGTCACCAGTCTGATGACAATATTCGTCTATAAAGCGTTTGGTGAACCTGTTCACAACACGAGCTTTTTCTTGAGTAAAAGATTCATTGTGCTCTCTGGCTCGATAGCCAATGGGCTCAATAATTTCTTTATAAAGTTCCTTATTATCACTGATAAAATACCAGAAGTTCTGTCCAACCACTTTGAGATAACCATGCAAATATGAGGTCCTGGTTTGTCCATAACAAATCCCAAGTACAGCTTGAACATTAGCAGCATGATGAGATTGTTTTATTCTTTTTACAGCATTCGCAAGATCTTCTCTGAGTTTTCTATGTTGAGAACTATTTCCCCAATTTGTGCCGGACTTTATTGAAACGATATAGTGAATATCATTCTTAAAAAATTCAAGATCAACTCCTGGAGCAGTTGATTTATGCCCATTATTTGTCTTTCCTGCAATAAATACGGCTAACTCCTCGAGAAAATCCCCGAATAGTTTTTCCTCAGAGGATGAGAGAAAAGCTTCCAATAATCCAGTGATTAACTCATTTGCGGTTGTAATATTCTTAGCCTTAAATAAATATGGGTTCTTTCGTAATAATCTATGTAGATCAAGACACTCTAAAGAATTTATTCTTCTTTGGTGAAAATAAATGATGTTCTGATTAACAAATTCACATACCTCAGATAAATCAAGATTTACCATTGTCCCTCACATTCACTCAGCCGAATAATCTCCAGGTTTTTCTGCAACAATCGGCAGCCTGATTTGAATATCCGAAATCCGATCTTTGCTCAACCTGACATATTCTTCTTCTGTTTCAATGCCAATATACCTTCGTCCTAATTGTAGAGCAGCAACGGCAGTCGTGCCAGATCCAAGAAAGGGATCCAAAACGACATCATCCGTTTGTGTAAATAATTTTATAAACCAGGTTGGTAAATCAAGGGGGAAAACCGCACTGTGGTTCCGATTTGAGCATTCAGTTGCCAAATGCAGAACATTGTGAGGATAAACTTTCTTTCGCCCTACCCAATTACTAATATTTTTACCAAATCCACTTCCGACTCTTGATTCATCTCTTTGCTTATCAACCTCACTAAGATTACTCAACCGATCTTTAGCCCAATCTCCAACTGGCACCATTACAGCTTCTTGATACATCTTGAATTGTCTCTGTTTATTAAATTGCAGTAATCTCTCCCAATTATCTCGGAATCGATTAGGCCATTTACCGGGATAGGAATTCTTTTTGTACCAAATGAATTCCTCGGTCCAGAGCCAACCTTGTTTGCGCAGTTCAAGTATTAAATCAATTACATAGGTATGACGTTCGCCATTGACGACCCGCTCTTTAATATTTAATACAAAGGTTCCTTCAGGATGAAGAACGCGGAAGAACTCCGCCGCCTTCGGTAAAAACCAGTTGACATAATCATCAGGCTTAATGCCACCGTAGGTATTTTTCCTCTGGTCCGCGTAGGGAGGAGACGTAAAAATCAGGTCAACATAGTCATCGGGAATATTTTTTAAAACATTTTCACAATCACCCAGTAGAATTTGGTTTTCAAATTTCATTTCACAGTTTCCAAAATAATAGAACACTTGTTATAGATAACTATATCTTAATTTGATAAAATCCGTCAAGAATTTCACCTGCCAAATCGTTCTTCAGACTTCAACCGGGATTTCTCCCGCAATTTCATTCCCCTGCCAGTTCCCACGCTGTCAAACGATCCAGCTCCGGCTCAGGCCCTGATCCAGAGACCATCCGACCCCTCCCTTCGCCAGCCGCTGTCGGCGGGCAGGTCCTGCACTTCAGCCTCCCAGCCGCGCTGGATGCGCGCCAAGGTGTCCTCCCAGGTCAGCAAGCCGGAGGTCGAATCCGCCTCCTCCACACTGCACGCCCCTGCCGCTGAGGCGGCGAGCAGCGCAGTCTCCGGCTCAGCCCCCTGCAGGAGCCCGGCGAGAAAACCGGCAATGGCTGAATCGCCTGCACCGGTCGTCCCGCTCACAGAGACTTTAAACGCCGGCGCCCAGATCTCCCGATCATGCCAACCGGGGGACATGCCTTCCAGCCCGCGCCCTCCCTTCCCCCACACCTCCGCGCGGTTCGTCCGCAGATAGATGCCCCGGTGACCGAGCTTGATCACCACAACTTTTACGCCGTATCCAAGGACCCTGTCGCTCAATTCTGTGAGCATCTCCGGGGTGATCGCATCGAGGATTGAAGTCTCAGAATCCCGAGACAAAGTGTCAAACAGATCCCGTTTCAAGAGGAATAGAAGCTCTTCACCGCTTGGAAGGAACAGATCAACCATAGGCAGGCTGTTGGCGAGGATCAGAGGCCAGTCCACCTGGCCGGCCGGGCTGGTCGGGTCGGGCAGAGAAAAATCAAGCGAGGTTGTCAGACCTTCCCGGCGGGCGCGCTGGAGGATGGATACCAATTCCGCACCCTCCCCGCGATAAATTGAGCGCATCAACGAAGGATAGCCGAAATGGAACAGATCCGCCTCCCGAAGCGTGGTGCGGGGCAGGTCGGAAGCATAGAAGGTGTCATTTGCGCCAGGCGCATGCAGAAAAGTGCGGTCATACCCGGGCGGGTTGAGGATAATCGTGAAACTGGTGCTGCTGCCCGGATCAATGACCAGGTCTTCCCCCAGCCGGGCATCTTCTCCGCTGATCACTTCCTGAATAGTCCGTCCAAAGAGGTCGTCACCGATCTTGCCAATCAACCGCACCGGGACGCCCAGCTTGTGCAGCGCCAGGCCGGTATTAGCAACTGCGCCGCCCGTCCGCACAATGATGTCCCCGGTCTTGATCATCCGGCCGGGTTGCAGCAGGGCATTGAACTGCCCTTCCGGGACAGATGAGAGATCCGGGGTCACATCCAGACAGATATGCCCGGCTGCGATGACGTGTTTGGATGACATTGACCACCTCCAGCGGGTTTAAGTGCGATTAATCCTACCATACCTGAATGACGGGAGGCGTTTGATTCGCTAGGACACCGGGCCAAACTTTTCCCAAAATTAACCTTAATCTACGCAGGAACCTTTTTTGGCTGCCAGAAGAACATCAGAATCGCAGCAAGGAACGCCAGAATGCTGCCAAACAGGAAGGGTGCCGAAGGGCCGAAACCCTCCCAGCTCCCTGCGCCCTGCCAGAGCAGACCGGCAATTAAAGACGCTGGAAAATCAATGATCCCCAACACTGCGTTATAGGTCCCATAAGCCGTCCCGCTCAGTTCCGGGGCCACCAGGTCTGCCACCATCGCCTTGGCTGTGCCAAAAGCCAGCCCGTAATACAGGCCATACACAATATACAGAACCCAGATATGCCAGGGACGTCCCGCCAGGGCAAACCCCAGATAGATCAGCCCATAGACCACCCACCCGCCGATGATGAGCTTCCGCCGTCCAATCCTGTCCGACAGCGCACCGGCCGGGGTGGAAACCAGCGCATAAACCAGGTTGAAGACCCCCAGCATGACCAGGATCCCCAGCACGCTCAGGCCCCTTTCCTGCGCCCTCAGGACGAGGAAAGCATCAGAGGAATTCCCCAGATCAAACAGCCCAACGATCAACAGGAAGATCAGGAAGGGTTTCCCCAGCCCCTTGAAGGTAATCTTCGGCGCTGAGGCATCCTGACGCTTGCGGATATCCCTTGATCCAATCGCCAGACTGAGGACCGCCAGAACCGCCGGAACCAGGCTGATCAGGACAACCGTGCGAAAGGTGTTCTCCCCAAGCTCGATGGACGTTGATTGCGCCAGCCAGACCGCCAGAGCGGCAATCAGCAGCCCGATCACCGCACCGCCTGTATCCGCGGCGCGATGAAAGCCAAAAGCCATACCCCGCTGCTCAGGCTGGATCGAGTCCGCCACCAGCGCATCGCGGGGGGCTGTCCGGACGCCTTTGCCCACCCGGTCTGCCCAGCGGATCCCGGCCACCATCCCCCAGCTGTTGGCGATATAAAAGAATGGCTTGGAGACCGCCGAAATGGCATATCCCGCCACCGCGATCCATTTTCGCCCTTTCAGCTTATCTGACAACCACCCGGAGAAAACTTTCAGGATGCTGGCTGTCGCCTCAGCAACCCCTTCAATGATACCGATCAGGTTGGTTCGGATTCCCAATACATTGAACATGAAGAGCGGCAGGATATTGATGACCATCTCGCTTGAGATGTCCATAAAGAAACTGGTCAGGCTGACAGCCCAGACATTGCGAGGAAGCTCTCGGATTTTGGAAGAGGATTTTTTGGACGGCATGGGTCACTCCTTGAATATTCAAGAGGGTAATCGCTAATTTTCAACCTATGTTTACAAAAGTAGGTCCTGATAGATATGGCTAAGACCAGCATCCGAACAGGGTATGTGACCCTATTTCCCGCTCACCGGACAAACTTGACCATCTGGAAATCGCAGACGGGATGATAGCCGATCTTCTGATAGATCGCATTTGACGTGGGGAAATCCAGATCCGTTGAGAGGTTAATAAAATAGTACCCCAAATCCAGCAAGTGCTGGCTGAGCCGGGCGACCAGGGCTGTGGCATACCCCTGCCGGCGGTATTCGGGCGGGGTGTAGACCGCGTTGACCGTGACCGAATGGGCAATCGGACGTGCTTTCATCGCCATGGCAACCAGCTCGCCTTCATCCTCCCAGACAAAGACCGACCCCCGATTGATGAACTGCTGCGCCCTCTCCAGGTTGAAACCAGGGTCTTCGTTCAGCGCTTCAATTGAGAAAGCCCGAACCCATTCGGCGATCACCTGCGCATCCATCAACCCTGCAATTCTAAAATGCCCGGACGGGATGGGGGGCAAACGGACATGCCGCAATTCATACACCCGCTGATGCATCGTGACCTGTGCGGTCTGCCGGGTCTTTCCCTCCCAGAGGTGGACAAAAGCTTCTGCCGCCGGCAAAGGGCCGATCAGACCGGGGACCTCAAGCTCACAGGCCAGAAGACCGTCAATCAGATCGCCTAAGCAATCCTCGCAATCCTCTTTCCTGGCCAGAACGAGGTTATGAGGCGGCGTCATCACCGCAGCCAGCCTGACCTCTCCGGCCGCGTCTCTGACCGTCGCAAAAAACGGGTTTTGATAAGCGTCCGGGTCCCGAATCAGCCTTTCGGCAATCCCCAGCATTAAATGGTTGACAGTCTCCCGTTGATACAGCATCTCACCGGCTGCAGCCAAAAAAGACCCGGCATCCTGATAAGTTGAAAAGACCATCTCATCCCTCCCCTCGCTCATTTAATTTATTATATATCCGAATGAGATAAATACCGGTCCTTATAATTTCATACCAGACTCTCTAGCCAGCGCTCGATTTCCGGCAACTTCATCCCGGTGATCAGACGCAGCCGGTCGTAAAGCCGGGTCAGGGGGACCCGCCCCTGCCGCATGGCCTCCACGGCCTCAGGACGCATCCCCAGTTTTTCCGCACCAACCGCCAGACTCATCATCACAGTACCGATCCGGCCAACGATGGCAGCCGCTTCAAAAACGGCCAGTTCAGGGACCTTCCCCCCCATCTGGCGTTCATATTCCCCCTGAACCATGTCTCTCCGGCCCTTGCCGCCGTAAGCCAGCATTAATGCCAGTGTCCAGGCCAGATCAAAACGATAGTCCGAAATTTCCGCCGAGGTCCAATCCACGACAAATAAACGGCCTTCCGAATCTTCCAGGATGTTGTAGGGATGGAAATCGCGGTGGGTCAAACTGCTCCATTCACACCTAAACCTGCCGCGATGTTCAGAAAGCCAGTCCTGCGCTTCATCGAGTGCCGTCAGGCCGGTCTGAGCAGCCATCTCTATTAACAGCTTCATCTGGCGGTCAAAATGATAATAAACCTCACCAGGCGGGGCAAGCTCATCCTGAATCGCCCCATACGCCCGCCAATCCAGGGTATGCAGGCGGCGGAAGAGGGTTATGAAATCCCTAAGCGGAGTCTGGTCATCCTCAGGCGTCTGCGGGAATCCGGCGGCAAAATCACCGCCCTCGATCCGCTGCATGAGAATAAACGGGTGCCCAAAGCCATCCGCGTCATTACCCAGGCCATGAACCTTCGGGACGGGGTAATCCGCTTCATGCAAAAAAGAGAGCGTCCGGTATTCCCGTTGAGCGCTCTCAAAGTCCGTTCCGGTGAGCAGCCGCAACACACCCCGCTCCGTCCGGCGGTCACCCGCCGGCCCGCTGGTCAGGGAATAGGCGTAAATCACGCTCTCCCAGCCCGTATCGTTGACCCAATCAAGGACAACCTCCGGATCACTTAGATCGGAACGCTGCTGGTAAAAATGGGGTAATTTACGCTCAAATTCTTTCTGCTCCATGCTGCTCTCCCGTGTCTGGAAAAACTGGAATAATCATACCAACGATTAAGAAAAACAGCCCCGGTAAAACCGGGACTGTCAGGGTCTTTAGGAACAGCAATCCTGGGGCAGTTCACGCATCCACGCCCAGCCAGTTGCTGATCAGGAACCCGATGAAGAAGCTGAGCGTGGCAACACCCAGGCTGATGCCGGCCATTTCCAGAAACCGTTTCCAAAAGTTCAGGTCCCTGGCGACCGAGATATAGAAGTTGAAGACCGCAATGATGACCACCGAGGTCGCCAGCGAAATCGCCAGACAGAGGTATTTGTTATCCAGCAGGAGATAGGGCAGGATCAACAGGGCGACGGTGAAAATATAGGCCAGGCCGGTATACAGGGCGGCTTTGAGGGGATTTTTCTCCGTTTCCTCCGAACCCGTCGAAAGGTACTCCGAGGCGGCCATCGAGAGCGAAGCCGCGATCCCGGTCACCAGGCCGGAAAGCGCGATCGTCTCCACATGGCGGAAGGCAAGGGTCAGCCCAGCCAGCGCGCCGGTCAGCTCCACCAGTGCGTCATTGAGCCCCAGCACAACGGACCCGGCATAAAGCAGTGACTCCTCATCCAGCATCTCAAGCAGCCGGGCCTCATGCTCGTCCTCATCCCGGATCACGTCCTTTGCTTCCGGCAGCTCGTCTTCGATCTTCTGATAATTGACCTGGGCCTTCTCCTCGCCCAGTTCCATCAACCGGAACCCGAAAGTGAAACCAAATATCCGGCTGATGGTCGTGTTGAGCCAGATCTGGAATCTGTTCGGTTTGACCTCCACGCCGGTATACTTTTTCCAGATCTCATAATGGCGTTTCTCGTCATCCCCGATCTCCTCCACGATCCTGCGGTTCTCCTCATCCGGGAGGGTTTTGGCGATGTTGTGATAAACGTAATACTCCGTGATCTCTGTCCGCTGCGCTTTCAGCAGTTCTTTGCGGATCTCATCTGATATTTGCATCTTTCCTCCTTGGCCTGTTCACACCGTTATAACTATAGATCAATGATATCAGAAATCAGGTTTCCAGGGACCGATTCTCCCTCAGCGCGTGGGATTGCACAATGTTGATGCGGGGCAATAGGCCCAGCGCGTAGACCAGGAGAAGGCCTTCCAGCGCAAAAACGGTCGCATAGGCGATCAGGACATCGCCCTGAAAAGCCCGAACCAGGTCAACGACCCCGCCGCTGACCAGGCTGCCAAAGGCCTGGCCCAGGTTATGCGCCACACCCCAGACGCCCATCAGCAGCCCGGCCCGGGCCGAGGTCGTGAACTCAATCACGGCCGTCAGCAACCCGGACGCGGACAGCCCGGTGGTCACGCCGAGCAGGAACACCAGCCCGAGGAACAGGTTGGGCAGGTGGAAAAGACCGGCAAGGATGATCCCGGCAAACACGCCCACGCCCAGGAGCAGGCCGGCGCGCACCACCCGCTCATAGCCAAAGCGCTTGATGAGCCACAGCCCGGCAGCACCCATCGAAAGGAGCGTCCCCGCACCCCAGATCGCCGTCAGCATGGTTGTCTCGCCCACCGACATCCCCAATACGAGGGCCGCATAAGGTTCCAGCAGCACGTCCTGCCCCAGCGTGCCGATCACGGTCAGCATCACAAAGAGGAAAAAACGCCGCACCTGCGGGTCTTCCCAGACCAGGCTTTTGAAAGTCTCGGAGAACGGAGACTCCCGGACACGCGCACTCTCCAACCGGAGCGCCGCCTGGCGGGGCTCCTGCCGGAGGACGCCGAAGACCGTCAGCAGGAAGGAGAGGGCCGCCACGCCCAGGACAATCCATAAAAGCCGCTGGTGTGAGAAAGGCTCCAGCAGACGGCCCAGCAGGACCGCGCCCAGCATGATCCCGACGAACATGGCAACCTTGAAAAAGGTCACCGCGCGGGGGCGCTGCTCGCCGTGGAACTTATCCGCCAGCAGAGCTTCAAAGGTGTTGCTGGAGAGGTTCTTCCCCACGCCGTAGGCGGCAAACGCCGCGGTCGCCCCACCGATCAGCCAGGCGTTGAGAGATTGGACTTCCAGAACGGCCAGGGCCGCGCCAATCACGCCCAGCCCGGCCGCGAGGGAACCGAGGACGATGAAAGGCTCCCGCCGCAGCCCAAAGAGGGGGTAGGCGTCCGAGCGGTACCCCAGCCAGACGCGCAGGGGGGAGACGAGCAGCGGCAGGGCGAAGAGCGCGCCGACGATCACGGCGGGGATGTCCAGTTCGACGATCATCACTCGGTTGAGCGTCCCGCTGACGAGGACGCTGGTCAGCCCCAGGCCAAGGGGGAAGCCCGCCAGGCGGAGGTGGTGGAAGAAGTTTGATTTCATCAAAAGCGATCACTCCGGTGGTTGGATTGAGATTGTAAGAAGGATAACCTTAACCGGCGCGCGATTCAAGGACTTAAGTCGGATTGGGGGGAAAAAGGGGAATGGTGAATGGTGAAAAGGGCATGGGAGAGATTTCAGACAGGAAAATTATGAGACTGTCATAAAGTATAATCATTAAAGAGCAGAAAGAAAAATTCGGCCTGCTGTT
>Ga0334894_1002796_pt1 | contig 11110 bp, 16 predicted proteins | sample GraSluR3_MG_6_FD_207225 | JGI IMG/M metagenome (GOLD analysis project Ga0334894, IMG submission 207225) | Sludge microbial communities from methane-producing bioreactor in Wageningen University, Netherlands - Granular Sludge_12_05 R3 | ecosystem: Engineered > Bioreactor > Anaerobic >... | reverse complement strand
AATTATTCATATTTTGAAATTGTGCAAACTCTGTTGTTGCAGAGAACTAGGCACAGTGGAGGCACTTCTACAATAGCAAAATGTGAGCAACTAGGTTTTGATAGCGGCGAAACAATTGTTATTGGAGCTGATGAATAAGGACATTTTTACATAACAGGAGGGATGTAATTGAGCAGAAAGATTCCATGCAGAAATTGCGAAAAAAGAAACTCAATTTGTCACGGATCTTGTGATATATACAAGGCTTGGAGAAAGAACAAGGACGAGCTAAACCGTATTATAGCACAGGAGAAAAGGTCTGTAGTAGCTGATTATGTTAGGGAGAGAAGATTTGTACTTGGGAGGTAACTTATGAGATATAATAAATTATTTGATATTGAGGATGGGTTTATAAGTGTAAGAATGTTAGACTCTTGGGGAATAGCAACTAATTATAAGGTTGAAAGTGTATGCCCTGTATGTGGAAGCAATCTAGTGAACAATGGGAAGGTTAGAGGAAGGTGGGATGGAGTACATACCTACATACATGATATTGGATGTATAAGAGACTGTTCATTTTCGCACAAAGATATTAAGCGGATAAACAGGATTAAAGATTAATTTATGGTATGATGACAATACTGTTTAGGAGGTGATATTATGATAGATGTTAGATTTAGCACAAAGGCGAAAAGAGAATGTCTCAAAGGCGGGTTTCCTATTGATTATCTGAAAAAGGCAATTCAAGAGGAATTGGAAGGAAAGATTATGGATAGCCTTGATGATAATCTCTATATAAGTGTAATATATGGAAAGAAACCCATCATGGCCATTGGAAGACAATACGATGATTTGTTCCTGGTGGATGATGTAAACCTAAAATTTGTCTTGATACATGCCTCTGATGATGGGGAGCCTGTTGTTCACCGACCGGATTATGAGGAAAGCGAAGAGTACCTTGCCCTAAAAGAAATCAGGGATAAAGACGAACTCTTGTCTTCACCCATTGAGTGCCTTGATATTAGTACAAGGATATTCTTGAGACTTTCCAAATGTGGCTTTAGGACCATTGGAGATATAATTGAGGAAACAGAAGGGTATTTCAAAGACAACAAGATCCTAACCCTTGCCCATATAAGTGAGCTTAGAGGTAGGCTTTTGGGACTGAATCTTAGTTTTAAGAAGGAGGAAGACCATGAGTAATATTGAACATCTACTAAAGACATATCCCTTTAATCTCCTGTTGGAGATCCAGGGAGATGAAGATAAGGTTGAAATGAGTTATCTTAAAGGCTTTTATAATGCCCTTGATACTCTTATGGATAGGGAGAAGGAAATTCTTAAGCTAAGGTATCTTGATGGCTTTACTTACTCAAAGATAGGTGAGATTTACGGAGTAACCCAGGAAAGAATAAGAAAGATTATTGTAAGAGCAATAAGAAAGCTAAAGCATCCTAGTAGAAGGGCCATGTATGAGGGTGTTCCCTTTAAGAGATTGCTTGATGTTAAGCAGGAATTGTATCAGATTAGAGGGGAGTTGGACAACCTTAAAAGAGCTTATGATTTATTGGTTGGTGATGAGTCCAGTGATAGTGATATATCTGAACTAGCAAGATATTCAGCCCTTATGGAGAAACCCATTGAGGAATTAAATCTTAGTGCCAGACCATATTATCTGCTTAGGAGAGCTGGACTAGATACTGTTGGAAAGATAATTGAGGTATCTGAATACGATCTGCTAAAGATACAAGGCATGGGGGACAAGTCGATAGAGGAAATAATTAAGGAACTTGGTAAATACGGATTAAAACTTAGGAGGTAATAAAGGAGTATGGTTTGTTTTGGTATGGACAATGGAGAAATGACAGAGGGTAAATGTTATGTATGTAAGAGAGAGGTCAAGATCCAAGGGGATTCTGCCACAGGCTACAGTTATAGGTGCGTATGTGGCCATAAGGAACAACTGGGGAAATTACCAAAGGAGAGTAACAGGAAGTTAACCAGCAACATAATGTATTGATTGGGGTGGTACTGGTGAAAAAACTACTATATATAATGGTAATAATATTATCTTTTATACTTGTGACAGGCTGTTCTGGTAACGAGTCTGAGTTTAGGGAGGAACTATCGAGAAAGATCAATGAGCAATCGACTAGCGTATCTGAACAAGAGCCATTAGAAGAGGCTCAGGAGCCAGTTGAGACAGAGCAAACACAAGATAACACACAAGAGGAAGTAAGGGAAGAGGAAGTAAGGGAAGAGGAAGTAAGGGAAGAGGAAGAGGCAAAAGAAGTAGAAGAGGTTGAGGAAATAGAAGAGGTACAAGAGGAAGAGACATTCAAGGTAACTCATGTAAGAGATGGTGACACCTTTGAAATAGATTATTATGGCAAGAATGAAGCTGTTAGGCTTATTGGAATAGACACTCCTGAAAGCGTACACGCTGATGAGAGTAGAAACACAGAAGAGGGGAAGGTAGCATCAAACTTCACCAAAGAGCTCCTAAAAGATGCCTATGTAGCCTTGGAGTTTGATGTAGAGGAAAGGGACCAATACGGGAGGTTGTTAGCATATGCGTATGTTGATGGAGAAATGGTTAATAAGATATTACTTGAAAAAGGGTATGCTCAAGTTGCAACCTATCCGCCAAATGTAAAGTATGTCGATGTCTTTACAGACCTACAGAGGGTGGCCAGGGATAATGGAGTTGGATTGTGGGGAGAAAGCGTGAGTGATCCCGCCTCAAGTAAGGATAGTTCAAGTGTTGTCCTAATAGGAAGTGTCAACTCAGATAAGTACCACATCAAGGGCTATACCCATGACGGTCAGATAGCAGAGCACAATATCATAGTCTTTGATAGCGAGGACCATGCAGCTGCAAGTGGATATGTCCCTTGTAAGGCTTGTTTCTAAAGGAGGAATACCATGCTTACTTGCCAATTTTGCGGTTTAAAGGGTAGTTATGACTACTTTCAACTAGACAAGTTAGGCAATGGATTTTGGTGTGAAGAATGTGACGGTTTTACATATTTAGAGGGTCACTCAACCAAGCATAGGTTTACACTTATAACTGAATGTGTAAAGGGTAAGAAGATAAATGGCAGCTATTCTGGTATCAAATTTTCCAAGAGATTATCACCCTTGAGATACCCGGGAGGCAAGTCAAAAGTTATAGATTATCTCTACACTCACCTTCAGGCAACAAAATCAAATAAGCTTGTCTCTCCATATACTGGTGGTGGTAGCTTTGAACTTGCTATGCTGAATGCAGGAGTAGTTGAAGAATTGCATTTAAATGATATAGACAGGGGTATTTATGCCCTTTGGTGGGCCATAAAGCACAGACCTGATTATCTTGCTGATAAGCTACTCAACATAACCCCTACTCACAAAGACTTTTTCAATGCTCAACAAATAATTAAAGACAATTATAGTGGAAGTAGTATCCTAGATTCTGCATGGGCAACATTAGTAGTTAACCGTCTAGCATATAGCGGTATACCCAGGGCTAACCCTTTAGGCGGTAAAAATGGCTCTAGTGAAATGTTGCTATCCCGTTGGAATTCTAATGATTTGTTAAAGAGAATTAATTATATTCATTCTCTGAGTGATAGGATAACCATTACTAACATGGATGCTCTTGAACTTATTGAAGAGGCTTATTGGGATAACAGCTCAACAATATTTATTGATCCTCCATATGTTGAAAAGGGGAAGGCTCTTTATAACAGCTATTACTCAGAGCAGGACCATAGAGACTTAGCATTTTTATTAGAGCAACTTCATTTTGGTTGTCCAGGAGCCGATTTGGTAGTAACGTATGATTACCACAGTTTGATTGATGAAATATATGAATTGCCACAGCATGAGGTATTAGGTCGGACTTATTCTGCCTAAAAAATACAGGTAATATATTAAGGAGGAGATTAATATAGATTTCAACGAGATTTTTAATAGCGATGAATTTGACACAAACGAATTTGAGTACGAATACGAGCATGATGAGAACCCAATATTTGATGATTTCTCATATGAAGATGAAATGAAAAAGTTTGAGAAACTTGCGAAGATATATGAGGAGAAAGGCTTTGACAATGCCCTTTTCGAGCTGATGCTTGCAAGTCTTGACCTTGTAGGCAACACTGCTTTATATAATGAAGAGAAAAGCGGTCAAAACAAGGCAAGAGTAATAAAGAATATCGGAGTTCTTTATAGCATAATCGAAACCTTTATTGCTGGTGATGAAAGTGTGGCCAGAGCTGTGGGCTTGTTAAAGGACACCTATATTGAAGTGGAGCATGAGAAGGATGATATTTCAGTAGGTCCTACAGAGCCTGGGTATATGTATGATCTTGACGAGGAAGAGGAAGAAGATGAAGAGAGCAAGGTTAATGGAGTTTACAATGTAAACAGAATAAGGCACTTGTTTGAGGAGTAAACATATGACAGAAAATAATAAGATAACACTACAAATACCTGATGTACCGCCCTCTAACAATAAGTACCAGGGCAGAGGGGGCAAAAGAGAGCAAATACTTGATTACCAAAACGAAAAGACCGAGTGGGCATGGCTTGTCAAGGCAGCCATAAGAAAGAGGCCAACAAAACCTTTTGAAAGGGCCATTGTAAACATAACCTATCATTTCAAGGACAGTAGGAGGAGAGATCCGGACAACTACTCAGGTAAGTTCCTCCTTGATGGGCTTGTCAATGAGGGCATAATCAAAGACGATAGCTTTGCCTGTATCGACTTAAGAATCAATGGAATATCTAAATGTGGGTATAAGAAAACTGTTATTGTGGTGGAGAAGGAATAGTTATTCTTTTGTTTATTATGGAGGGATATTATGAACAAGGATGAGTTTATCAGATTATGCAGGGAGTCTGGCTATGCAAGAAAGGCTGTAGCAGAGGAATACTGCAAAGGCAAGGATACATTTACAGAAGATGATTTCATGGAAGTGTGGAGGATCAACCAACGAAAGCTTGATGTCAAAAATGGTGCTTTGGATGATAGAATGAGGCACTTGCTAGATAACAAGACAACTAAGAGATATAAGAGAAAAGATGATGTTTAGTGGTTGAATCTTAAAGTGTTTTACTTTATATATTTTTTAGTGCTAATGTTTATTTGTTTATTAGTTCAATGACACTATTCTTTACACTAGGAAGAAACACTCCCTCTGTGTTATGATGTAGGTATATTGAGGGTTACAGCTATTACAAACGGAATGTAACATTGGAAGGTGAGTATATGGCAAGAGAATACAATCTATTTTCTTTGGTAAAGCATGATACAAATCAAGAGCCAGATAAGAAAGTGCCAGATAGGGTTGAACTTAAGGGAAAGCAAATGTGGTGTCCTTATTGCAGCTGCCCGGTTATCTTTGTTAAGGACAAGGAGCTTGGAGTAAAGAGGTGTCCTATTTGTGGCATATCGGACAGAGACTACCATGTAAAGATAGTCAACAAGAAATGGAAGTAACATAAGGAGTGCTGATAAGATGGATCATAGAAAGCTTCATGGCTATGTAGAGAAATACAAGAAAAAACTTAAATCAGATAGAAAGTCGAAGAATACCATCCTTAGCTATAATACCTGCCTTAATGACTTCCTTTCGTTTATCAAGGATACATATGAGGGAGAGTTTGAGCTTAAGGATGCCACAATGGACTATATCGACAGTTTAAGTGGTGAGCTTAAGGTTGGCAGCATTAATACCAAGAGGTCAGGGATCAGATCCTTTATCTCTTTCCTATATGAGAGAGACTATATTAAGGAAGACTTTTCACATTATATAAAGAATCTTAAGAACAACAGAAAGCAAATTGATATTCTTGAGCCAGAAGAAATAAAGCTATTAATAAACTACCTAACGGATGAACTAAAGAAAGCCAAAGGCTATAACATATATCCAAAGGCTAGAAATCTCACTCTGATTATCTTTATGCTTTATACTGCCACCAGAAGAGGCGAGGTTGTAAATGTCAAATTCTCTGATATAGACTTTATCAATAACGAGATTAGGATACTTGGCAAGGGAAACAAGGAGAGGATCGTTCCACTAAGGCAAGAGGTTAAGGATAGCCTATACAACTTTAGAGACATTATTGAGAAACTACACAATGCTGACTATAATGTAAAGTCTGACTATGTGTTTAGAAGTGAGAGGGTAAACCCACAGACGGGGTTAAAGGATAGTCCAATGACTGCAAGAAATGTCCTTAAGATAGTTAAAAACTCTTGTAAAAAGGCGGGGATAGAGAAGAACATAACAGCACATTCCCTAAGACACATATTTGCTAGTTATGCCATTCAATCAAATGTGAATTTGAGAGCTTTAAGCGATATATTAGGACATTCAAATACAAGTACGACACTGGATATATATTCACATGTAATAAGCAATGAACTTAAGAAACAAGAGATGAACAAGCTGGAATACTGATATACACACATTTTTAGGAAATTGAGTCAAAAATTCCAGGATGAAATCAAATGAGTCAAAAAAATTTTGAATAGAAGAGATGGAATCAGATTTAGACCATATACATCTACTGATAAATTGCAGCCCTCAACACTATATCCCAAGCATAATCAAAGCGTTAAAGGGAGTTAGTGCAAGACTATTATTCAAAGCTCATCCAGAGATAAAGCGAAAGCTATGGGGTGGACATCTATGGAATCCAAGCTATTTTATAGCCACGGTGTCGGAGAATACAGAAGAACAGATAAGAGAATATATTAAAAGTCAGAAGATCAAATAGAAAGCGAGGTGAACTGCCATGCTAAAAGCATATAAGTATCGAATATATCCGAATGGTATACAGAAAGAGCAATTGGCTAAAACTTTCGGATGCACCAGATTTGTATATAACTACTATTTGGATAAGAAGATAAAGCTCTATGAGGATAAGCAGGAATCTATATCTAAAATAGACTGCAATAACCATCTTAACAGAGAGCTAAAGAAAGAGCTTGTATGGCTTAAAGAAGTGGACAAGTTCGCCTTGACTAACTCTATATATAATTTGGACACCGCTTATCAAAACTTCTTTAGAAGAGTAAAACAAGGAAGTGACAAATCTGGATTTCCTAAATTCAAGAGTAGACATAGTAATAGATTTAGCTATACAACAAATTTCACAAACAATAATATAGAAGTGGATTTTGTAGAAAATAGAATCAAACTGCCTAAACTAAAATGGATAGAAGCCAAAGTCCACAGAGAGTTTGATGGAAAAATCAAGTCTGCAACAATATCTCAAAATCCAAGTGGAAGATACTTTGTGAGCATTCTTGTAGATACTGAAATAATGGACTTGCCAAAAACGGAGAAAAATTTAGGTTTTGACTTGGGAATAAGCGACTTCCTTATAGATAGCGATGGAAAGAAAATCTCCAATCCGAAAAACCTATATAAGTACGAAAGGAAACTGGCTAAATTGCAAAGACAATTAGCTAAAAAACAAAAAGGTAGTAAAAACAGAAACAAGATGAGAGTCAAGGTCGCAAGGCTTCACGAAAAGATTTTTGACACTAGAAAAAACTTCTTGCACGAACTGTCCTCGAAAATTATAAACGAAAATCAAGTTATAGTTAGCGAGGACTTAAATGTAAGTGGGATGGTCAGGAATCATAAGTTAGCCAAAGCAATATCTGATGTATCTTGGTCTGAATTCACGAGGCAATTGGAATATAAAGCAAATTGGTATTGCAGAACCTATGTAAAGATAGACAGATTCTTTCCATCAAGTCAACTATGCTCTGATTGTGGATTCAAAAATACAGAGACAAAGAATCTTTCGGTTAGAGAATGGACTTGTGAAAACTGTGGAAGTCATCATGATAGGGATATAAATGCCTCCAGAAACATACTCCAAGAAGGGCTGAGAATACTAGCATAGTGATAAATAGATATGTAGGGTAGGAACTATCCGAATTAACGCCTGTGGAGAATGCGATGCAACAAGGTCGGTCTGAGAAGCAGGAAACTCTAGTAGTGATACTGGAAGCTCGTGGCTTTAGCCATGAGAGGTTCACTAATGACTAGCAAAAATGGACTTTATTTTTCTATTCTTGGAGGGGATTTTGTGAAGGCGAAGAAAGATTATGACAAAAGACTTAAAGGTATCTACGAGGAAACAGGAGAGGGAATAATCCTCTCTACCGGAGATTTCCAATGTCCCGCCTCTGGTTGGGGTTGTGTAATTAACTGGGGTCTGCACACGGGCATGATGTGGGCTGAGGTGTGTGACAATGGTATATGGGATATAACTGATACTGTTTCCTTTGATGAAGAAACTGCAGAAGATACCTATACATGGTGCAATAACTTTAGAATCAAGACAGCCGAGGATGAGGATGAGGCCAATGAGATACTTAGAAATGCCCTGGGCGAAGAGGCGGGGTATTACTTGTTCGCATTGTAATCAGCATAATAAAGGAGGGTTAAGTTTGTTATTAGGAATTGACAGAGAGAATCTTGAAAAAGAGTTGCTTAATGTTATTTATGATGTAAACACCAACAACAAGATGCTAGATACTGCCTTTGATAAACTAGTAAACGTTGGTTATAGTGTCGGTGATGCTATGCAAATGCTTAATGGGTCTACGCCATTGGAGTTTATGCCTCTAATTGATCTTGGAGTCCTAACTACAACTTTATATGAAATAAGCCAATCAAAACGAATTAAACCAGAGGCTTTTTTCACAGAGCTTGAATTAAAAAATATAAGAGAATATAACAATATGGATGAAAATGAAGAGGGAGTAATTGATTATCCTTTAACCTTTGAAAATGTCTTCATGCAGGAAACGGACCAGTGGATAGGGGTAATTTCCATAGCTGAACTTGTAAAGCTATTGCAAGCGAAGATGGTTAGATATAACTATAAGACACAAAGGAATCCTTTGTTTGTAAAGCATATGGACTCTGTAATCCAAAGGCCAAACATCAACAAGAAATCAGTTAAGGAAATCAACAATAAAATGTTAAAAGGTCAATTTATACCTGATGCAATTACCCTTAACATACTAGCTGATGGAACTGAGGACTTCTCATATGATGCCAGGCATAACAAGTTGACTCTAAAGGAAGGCAACCTGGATATACTAGATGGTATGCACAGGGCTATGGCAAGTATTAATACAGTGTTGGCAAACCCCAACATCGAGTTGAACTTCGGTCTTCACTTAACTAATTTCAACGAGGACAAGGCAAGAAGATACATATTGCAAAAAGACTTACAGACACCACTTGATAAAGAGTATAAGGTATCTTTGGATACGATGAATTTGAACAACAGCGTTGTCAATTCAATAAACACTCATTCAGAGAGTGAGTTAAGAGGTCTTATTGTCACAGACCAAGCGTTGGTGCAAACTGGTGATGGAATAACCTTATATTCGGTAATGTCAAAAGGTGTTTCTAGGTTGTGGAACCTGAAAACCAGAAAAGAATCAAACGAGTTATCTGAGTATCTGATTAGGTTTTTCAATGAAATGGTAGGTCTTTATCCAGATCATTTCAAACATGATATTAAGAAAAAGCGTTATAAAAACTACATGACACACCACAATATGATTATATTTTATTTGACTATTGCAAAAGAGTTACAAGGCAGAAATGATTGGAAAAAAGCTCTTGCTAAAGTTATGCGTAATGTTAATTTTAGTGTAGATAATAGCTACTGGGATGGTAAAGTAATTGGTTTATATGATAGGAATTTCAACAATAAGATAGGTACGATCATAAAAGATTACAGACATCTTGTAAGGAGTGTGCCCAATGGATAAAAAATTAGTAGATGAAATATACAATTATGAGTGGAAGAATGAATTTCTATATTCCACTTATGACAATGAGAAAACTAGGGATGGCATAATATATGATTTTAAGAAATCAGCCAGGTTAGAAAAGTTATTGGACAAGGATCTTTCATTCTTTAACACAAACGAGATTGATGATTTGGCCAAGAGTTTGAATCCATCAACCGAAAATAGTCTAAGGAGAATGTTGACATATTTTCAGAACTACACCGATTGGTGCATGGATAGAGGTCTTAGAGGGGAATATGAGAATGGGATAAATGATTATAGAAATTTTATAGGAACACAAGATCTAGGTGTTTATGTTTCCAATATCAAATTTGTGAATCAGTTTATTACAAAGCAGCAGTTGGGTGAGATAAGAAGAATCTTAATTAACCCGATGGATGCAGCAATAATACAAGCCTTGTGGGAAGGTATAAGTGGTGAAGGTTTGCACGAAATTAGGTCTATTGATATTAATGTGAATCTGAAGGGCAACAAATTGAGAGTGCTCGATAAAGATGGAAGTAGCAGAGTGGTGATTGCATCCAATGAATTAGTCAAATTACTTCATGAGGCCGATAATGAACATGAGTATATATTGGAAAACGGTCAAGGCAAAAGAGGGCAAAAGCGGGTACTTGAAGATTCCAATTTTGTTTTTAAAACAATGAAGAATAAAAATTCATGTGAGAATGAAATGTTGGATTATAAACTATTAGTCAATAAAATGACAGCATTAAAAAGATATACAGGTTATCATTTCATCACACCGAAATCAATCGTTAGTTCCGGAGCCATGTATAAGGTTGAGAAGTGGGCTAAAGATGCAGGTCTTTCTGAGCCAACTATTGAGATATTCCATAAGCTGCATGATCCTAGTAGCTATAATATGACAACTTCCCAAACCGTTAAACTTCGTGAGAAGTATGATGAGTTGAAAAAGAGAAGATAGATAAATATGCTAAATAGCCCTATCATGGGCTATTTTTTCGTTTGTTGACATAAGATAGTGGGTATGATACCTTTAACACATGGAAAACATATACATTTATATAAGAGAAAAGGAGATATGCCATGACAGAAGATAGGGACCTTGCTATTTGGAGATTTGAGAATATCATTAACAAAGATACACTCATATTAGGCTTGGCCACAACAGGAGAGGGAAAGCTTGATGAGATTATCGAGGTTTGCCTTGTTGACCTGGATGGCAATATCCTAATGGATCAGCTTATAAGACCTACTGTTACTGTATCTGAACAGGCACATAAGATTAATGGAATAAGCTTTAATGACCTTGTTGATGAGCCTTCC
>Ga0334894_1002792_pt1 | contig 11117 bp, 12 predicted proteins | sample GraSluR3_MG_6_FD_207225 | JGI IMG/M metagenome (GOLD analysis project Ga0334894, IMG submission 207225) | Sludge microbial communities from methane-producing bioreactor in Wageningen University, Netherlands - Granular Sludge_12_05 R3 | ecosystem: Engineered > Bioreactor > Anaerobic >... | reverse complement strand
CACCGCCTCTATGAGAGAAGGTTTTTCGTGCCTTGTTCTTTGTTTCTCCTGCATCGTCAGTTTCTTCCACCTCCCTTGCAATACCGCGGGGACTGACTTTCCTGTTCGCCCCGGCAAAACCTTAAAGCTCATAGATTCAGCACCAAATCGCTGATTACAAAATCCGCTTCCACACACGCAAAAACCGGACCTTTCTCCAAACCGGCAAACCATCAGGATTTTCTCGAGCGGAAATAATAGCCACGCAATACCCGTCTGGAAAAACAAAAAACGAAGATATTTGAAGTGCGTTATGCTTCATATTTGCTACATGTGTATTAATACTACGGATGTATCGTGCTTTTGTCAAATGAATGTATACATTTCGATCCCCCTTTTTATTCCAGCCTTTCTTTCACGTTCCCGGATCCTGAGGGACAACCGGCAGAAAACGAGTTTTTACAAGCGCCTGGACAGTGAAGACTTTTGCTGCTTTTACGCCACACAAATTGAACTGCCCCGGGATTGCCGGAGACTCCATTTCTTGAGAGGATGGAGCGCATGAAGACAAATAGCAGATACTCACCAGAGGTACGGGAACGGTCGGTTCGGATGGTTTTCGAGCATATGGAGGAATATTCCTCGCAGTGGGCAGCGATCCAGTCGGTAGCACAGAAGATTGGTTGTTCCGCCGAGACACTGCGGCTATGGGTCCGCCAGGCAGAAAGAGATGAAGGCGTGCGTCCCGGTCTCAGCAGCGCAGACCGTGACCGCATGAAAGAACTTGAGCGGGAAAACCGAGAGTTACGCCGTGCCAACGAGATCATCCGCAAGGCCGCGGCTTTTTTCGCCCAGGCGGAGCTCGACCGCCGACGGAAGTGATGGTATCTTTCATCGACGAGAACAAGTCATCTTACGGAGTCGAGCCGATCTGCGCATTGCTGCCTATCGCTCCGTCGACCTACTACGAAGCAAAGCGTCGCCAGAAAGATCCAAATCGTTTGCCGGAGCGCTCCCGCCGGGATGAGATGCTTCGGTGTCGGATTCGTCGGGTATGGGACGAAAACCTTCAGGTTTACGGGGCAAGGAAGGTGTGGCGGCAGCTTCTGCGGGAAGGAACCCAGGTTGCCCGCTGCACCGTGGAGCGTCTGATGCGGGAAATGGGGTTGCAGGGAGTTGTGCGAGGCCGAAAGTTCAAGACCACGATCCCCGACGAATCGGCCGCCCGCCCGGCGGATCTTGTGAACCGGGACTTCACGGCTGAGGCCCCCAACCGGCTGTGGGTGGCTGACCTCACCTACGTGAGGACCAAAAGCGGTTTCGTCTATGTCGCTTTTGTCACAGACGTCTTTTCCCGGAACATCGTCGGCTGGTGCGCCTCGACGTCGCTGAAGACAGATCTGCCCCTAAATGCCCTGGAACAGGCACTGTACGCCCGGGAAGACGCAAAAGGTCTGATCCATCACAGCGACAGGGGATCGCAATACCTTTCGATCCGTTACACCGACAGGCTGAGCGATGCGGGGATCAAGCCTTCCGTCGGCAGCGTCGGCGATTCCTACGACAATGCCTTGGCTGAAACGATCATCGGTCTGTACAAGACGGAGGTCATCAAAAGAAGGGGCCCCTGGCGAGGCCTTAAAGACGTGGAATTCGCAACCCTGGAATGGGTGGACTGGTTCAACAACCGGAGGCTTCTTGGAAGGATCGGGTACATACCGCCGGCAGAGCTTGAGGAAACATATTACAGGAACCAAAGACCCCATGCCATGGTTGTCGGACTCAAATAAACGAGCCTCCGGAAAAACCGGGGCGGTTCAAATCTTTTACGGAGTAAAACAAGTCAAAAGATTCAGACTATATTGCACTCTCTTGCACAAAAGGTCTGCTTGGTATATAAAGTGTACTGGGTGGTCCACAGGGGGGACGTTCATGACTGAAAGAAAACTCAAACACACCAGGATCTACGAACAGGTCGTAGAAGAAGTTAAAGAGCTTATTTCTTCAGGAAAACTGGGGCAGGGAGACCCTCTCCCTCCGGAACGAAAGCTCATGGATGAGTTGGGCGTCAGCCGAAGCTCTCTCAGGGAGGCCTTCAGGGTCCTGGAGCTCATGGGCCTGATAGAAAGCATACCCGGGAAGGGGCGTTTCGTCAGAAAACCAAGATTGGAGGCAGACGGCAAAAACATGCCGCTGGAGGACGAGGCCATCCTCGAACTCATGGAAGCCCGACGAGTCCTTGACCCCGCCATAGCAGGTGCCGCAGCTATGCATGCCCTCCCATCAGACCTCACCAGGATCAGGCGAATTCTTTCAAATACGGAGAGGCACCTCGATTCCCTTCATGCCCGAGCCCAGTTTGATTTCGACTTTCACCTTCTTCTTGCCGAGGCAACCCACAATTTCGTTTTCGTCAATATCGTCAAGATGACCTTCAACCTGATAATGGCTACCCACGAACGGATCTACACGCTTCTTTCGGACAAGCAGGCCTTCCTCAACGAGCATCGCCTTATTTACGACGCCATCGTCGACCACGACAAGGCCGGAGCCGCCGCACTGACTACACGCCACATAGACAGGATTTACAAAACACTGCAGGAATCTTTGGCCTTAGAGGTCCCTAGCAGGCAACACTGAAAAGTGGAGGAGCAACATCACAAAAAAAAGTATGGGGGGATGTTACAAATGAAGGAAAGGATTTTGAAACTGTTTCCGGAAATCGACTGGATCCAGGACTCGAACTTGAAGGAAAAGGTCATTGCCACGCTCGAGGACGGCCTGAAAATGGGCGGATGGGAACCTGAGGATATGGAGAAAATGCCCTTTACGCTCCTTATCCCGGACTGCCCGGCATCGCTTCTGACGCACTTCAGGGGAGTAGTCAGAATGGCAAAAGCGGCGATGGAAGAATTCAACAGCCTCTACGACTACAAGCTCGACAATGACACCCTCATCGCCGGTGCAGTGCTTCACGATGTCGGCAAACTCGTGGAATACATGCGCGACGAAAACGGCAAGATCGTAAAGTCCCCAATGGGCAAGGACCTCCGCCATCCTTTCTCGGGAGTGGGTATCGCAATGAAAAACGACATCCCCACACCGATTTGCCACTGCATCGCCGTCCACGCCGGCGAGGGCGACGGCCGACATCGCTCTCCTGAAGCGGTTGTCATCAACAAGGCGGATTTTCTCAATTTCGAAACCCTGAAATCTTTTTTGGGTCTTATCTAAAGGACCCTTCCTGAAGTCATGGAGGTGACCAGTATGGGCAAGACCATGATCGAAAAGATCATCAAGCGTTCATCCGGACAGGAAGTCAAGCCTGGCGACCGCGTATGGTGCGACATCGATCTCTCGACGGCAAGAGACTTTGCGGGCCCCAACTGCGTGCTCCAGTTCGACAAGGAAACGGATAACAAGGGCAAGGTATGGGACCCTGACAAGATCGCCTTTACCTTCGACCTTGAAGCCCCGTCCCGATCGGAACAGGTCGCGAACAACCAGAAGCTCATCCGCGAGTTTGCGAAGCGTCAGGGGATCAAAAAAGTCTTTGACGTCAACTGGGGAATCGGCCAGCACGTTCTGCTCGAGCACGGTCTGGTGAAACCGGGTTGGGTAATTCTTGGCACCGACAGCCATATGAACCTCCTGGGAGGTGTAGGAGCCTTCGCCACTGGAGTCGGCAACACCGACATTGTCGCCTCCTGGATCCTGGGCAAACTATGGTACCGCGTTCCCGAGACGGTGAAGATTACGGCAAAGGGGTCCTTCAAAAAGGGCGTCTGCATGCGCGACCTGCTGACCAAGATAGTAGGGACACTGGGTGCAGGCGGTCTGATCTACAAGGCCGTGGAATTTTACGGAAAACCCATAGAGGAATCCAACCTGGCCGAGAGAATAACCCTTTGCTCCATGGTGACGGAAATGAGCGGCAAGATAGGCCTGATCCAGCCGAACGGCGAAGTCCTTGACTGGCTCGCGGGACGGGCTGGAGAAGAAGTACGGGAAATGGCCGAAGCGATCCGGGCGGACTCCGATGCCGTTTACACAGAGGAATATGAATTCGACGTGGATCAGCTCGAACCCATGGTTTCGGCACCCGACGCTCCCGACAACGTCAAGACCGTCAGGGAAGTGGCCGGTGAACATCTTGACCAGGTTCATATAGGTTCCTGCTCCAATGGTCGATTCGAGGATATTGCCGCTACCTTCGAGGTACTAAAGGCCGCGAACTTCAAGATAGCCCCCGGCATGAGGGCCATAATTACGCCCGCTACCAGGGAAGTTATGAAACAGTGCGCCCAGGCCGGATTCATCGACAAGTTCCTGGACGCCGGTGTGGTCTTCACCAACCCGACCTGCGCACTCTGCACGGCAAAGCACTACGGGACGCTACCCAGCGGCGACGTTGGTATGTCCACAACGAACAGGAACTTTATCGGCAAGGTGGGCAAGGGCAGTCACACCTATCTGGCCAGTCCGATGACCGCTATGGCATCGGCCGTCCGCGGCGTGATCACCGATCCCCGCGAGATTCTCGGGTAAGGAGGAATCACAAATGGCAGAAAACATCCTGCGAGGAAGAGCCTGGGTCTTCGGTGACGACGTCGATACAGACCTGATCTACCACAACAAGTACCTCGGGATCACCGATCCCAAGGAAATGGCCCAATACTCCTTCGAATACTACCCCGGCAAGGAAAACTTCGCCAAGGAGGCCAAGCCCGGCGATATCGTCGTTGCGGGCGAAAATTTCGGCTGTGGTTCGTCCAGGGAACACGCCGTATATTGCCTCAAGGAACTGGGCATTCCCGTGATCCTGGCCGAATCCTACGCACGCATCTACTACCGCAACGCCGTCAATAATGGATACCCTGTGCTCGTGGTTCCCGACATCACCAAAAAGGTCAAAGACGGCGACGAGCTCGAGGTCAACATGGACACCGGCGAGATCAAGAATCTCACAACCGGCGAAAAGATGCATGGCGATGCCGTGACGGATCTCGAGAAAGAGATCATGGCCCATGGCGGGCTGATTCAGTATCTCAAGGCACAGGCCGAGAAGCAGCAATAGGAGGTGAAAACAGATGGGCAAAACCTTTGCGGAGAAGGTGCTCGGCAAGTCGGCTGGAGAAGACGTGAAAGCGGGCCAGGTAGTCACCGTCGAACCTCATTTTTGCATGAGCCACGACAATGCGGCACCGATTTCAAAGATCTTCAAAAAAATCGGCGTCGAAAAGGTGTGGGATCCGGATCATCTGGTCTTCATTCTGGACCACGCCGTCCCCGCACCAACCGACAAACACGCCGAAAACCACAAGATCGTAAGGGAATTTGTGAAGGAACAAGGCATAAAGCATTTCTATGACGTCAACAGCAAGGGTGGCGTCTGCCATCAGATCATGTGCGAAGAGGGCTTCGCCCTTCCGGGACTCGTAATGGTAGGCAGCGACAGCCATACCTGCACATACGGTGCCTATGGCGCCTTTTCCACCGGAATCGGCAGAAGCGAGATGGCCGCCACTTGGGCTACTGGACAGATCTGGTTCCGCGTTCCCGAATCGATGAAAGTCACCGTCAAGGGTTCCTTCAAAAAAGGTGTCACCGCCAAGGACCTGATCCTCAAGATAATCGGCGATATCAAGGCCGACGGCGCCGACTACATGTCCGTCGAATTCCACGGTCCCGGCATAGCCGAGATGTCCCTCGCGGAGCGGATGACGCTGTGTAACATGGGAATCGAGATGGGAGCCAAAAACGCCGTATGCCCGCCCGACCAAAAAGTGCTGGACGCAATCAGAAACAACGCAAAAACCGACGCATGGGAGGCCATCTGGGCCGATGACGACGCCGTATACGCCAATGAACTTGAATATGACCTGGGCGAGCTGGAGCCCTGCGTAGCCAAGCCGCACACGGTCGACAACTACGCGCCCGTCTCCGAGATCAAGGGTACCGAGATTCATCAGGCTTTCCTCGGCAGCTGCACCAATGCGAGAATCGAAGACCTGCGGGCAGCAGCCGAGATCCTCAAGGGCAAGGAAGTCGCCGTCAGGACCATAGTGATCCCCGCCTCCTGGAGCATCTACAGGCAGGCTATGAAAGAGGGGCTTTTGGACGTTTTCCTCGATGCTGGATGCATCATCAACAATCCTGGTTGCGGTCCCTGCATGGGCAACCATGAAGGCATTCTTGCTCCCGGCGAGGTCTGCATCTCCACGGCAAACAGGAACTTCAAGGGCCGCATGGGCAACAAGGAAAGCTTCATATACCTTGCAAGCCCCTTGACGGTCGCGGCTTCGGCCCTAAAAGGCGCCATCACCGATCCGAGGGAGGTGCTGTAGCCATGAAAGTGACAGGCAAGGTCTGGAAATACGGCGATGACGTCAACACCGACGTCATATTCCCCGGGAAATATACTTACACCGTTTCGGAACGTTCCGAAATGGGACAATACGCCCTCGAGGACCTGGACCCTGAATTCAACAAAAACGCCGAGCCCGGCGACATAATAGTGGCCGGCAAGAACTGGGGCTGCGGGTCTTCCCGAGAGCAGGCCGTAACGTGCATCAAGGAACGAGGTATAGCGGCCATAGTCGCCAAGGGCTTCGCCCGGATATACTATCGCAACGCACTTAACGAGGGTCTGCCGATCGTGGTTTGCCCCGAGGCCGTGGACGCCATAACGGCGGGCGACGAGATCACCATCGATTTCGACAAGGGAGAGATCTCTACTCCTAAGGGCACGTTCTCCTTCCCCAGGTACCCCGATTTCGTCAGGGGGCTAATCGAGGACGGAGGCCTGATCCCGCACGTGAAAAAATCCCTGGGCCTCGAGTAGAGTGTCCCGGGAAGCTCCCGGCGGCCTCTTTTCGGCCGCCGGGATACGATACCAGCAAAAAAGGAGGTCATATTAATGGCACGGAAGAATGTCATGCAGGCCAAGGAAAAAAAGGACCGCTATCAAGTTGCCTACATTCCGGGGGACGATTCGGGCTTCGACGTGATGGAAGCAGCGATGATCGTCATGCAGGCCTTGAACCCGCCCATCGACTGGGTGCGGGCGGACATGGGATGGTGCATGTGGGAGAAATCATGCAAGGAATATCCAGAAGGCGACCCGAGGCGAAACACCGTTCCTCCTGAAACGATAGAAAAGGTTAAAAACACCGACGCCACGCTGATGGCGGCTATCACGTCCAAATCCGGTGTAAAAGGTTTCAAATCGGCGATACTCCAGCTACGGCAGATTTTCGACCTTTACATCAATTTCCGCCCCGCCAGGCTTTATCCCGGCATCAGCACACCCCTTAAAGGTGACCCTAACATAGATATCGCCGTTTTCAGGGAAAACACGGAAGACCTCTACTCCGCCGTGGAATGGCGGCCGCTGCCAAAGGAGATGTTCGATCTGCACCCCGGCATGGAACGTTTCAAGGACAAGGAAGAAGTCGCCGTATCCTGGAGGGTCTTTTCCAAAGAGGGTTGCGACCGCATTATCCGCGCGGCCTTCGAATATGCGAAGGCTAACGGACTAACAAGCGTCGTCAGCTGCAACAAGGCCAACGTCATCCGGGCCACAGACGGGTTAATGAAAGAGCGTTTCCTGGAGATCGCCAAGGAATATCCCGAAATAGAGGCCCGCGAGGAAAACGCCGACGCGACGGCCATGTGGCTTTTGAAAAACCCTGAGAACTACCAGGTCATCGTTACCTCCAACGTCTTCGGCGACATCCTTTCCGACGAGGCGTCGCAGCTTATAGGCGGCCTCGGTTTCTCACCCAGCGGCAATATAGGAGAAAACGCAGCCGTCTTCGAACCAAGCCATGGATCGGTGCCGAAGTACGCGCACCAGTACAAGATCAACCCCTGCGGGCTTTTGATTACCGCCGCCATGATGCTCAACTACCTGCAGCTCGACGAATACGCCGAAAAACTTGAAAAGGCCATAGGCGATGTCCTTGTCGAAGGAAAGGCTCTCACCTATGATATCTGGCGTGACAGGGGCGACAAGGACTGGGAGACGAAAGCCGTATCGACGCTGGACATGGCAAAAGCCATCGCCGCCAAGCTCGATCCGGATTTCAACAAAAAGGCCGATGAAATCTGTGCCAAGGCAAAGGAAATGTGCGCCTGGGAGCATCTTGTCTAGTACGGCGGCAAGGATGCTTCTGTATTTTGGAGCGTCCCCGCTTTCAGGTTATTTAGAGTGAACATACCGGAGGCAGGAGCGGTTTCAGCCCACGGGGCGGACGACGCCATCGTAAAGGATCTTTCGCGCCTGCCTCCGCTGCATTGGAGGAATGGCAATGAAAACAGCCCAGGCAGGAACTCTCGAATCGATGGATTGCCTCGTAACCGCCAGCGAAGCTGAAAAAGGCAGGGGCATATCCATAACGATGGAGGGTGCAAGCGTAGCAAGATTCGGTGAAGCTATTCTCAAAACGGCTAAGGAAACACTGAGGGAAATCGGCGTCAAGGACATCAAACTGTCCATTCAGGACAACGGGGCCACCGATCTGGTCCTCAGGGCGCGCGTCGAGGCAGCGGCCTTGCGCCTGTTCGGAGGTGACCGCCGATGAGACTCAGGAGGACCAAACTCTACCTTCCGGGGAACAACCCGAACATGCTCCTGAGGGGATATCTTTTCAAGCCCGACGGGGTAATTCTTGATCTCGAGGACGCGGTCTCCATGTCGGAGAAAGATGCCGCGAGAATTCTCGTCAGGGAGGTTCTTAAACAGGGTGAGTTCGGCGAATGCGAGGTCACCGTCCGCATCAACGGCATGGATACCGCGTTCTGGCGCAAGGACATCGAGACAGTGGTCCCTTGTGGAATCGACGGAATACGCGTTCCCAAGGTCGAATCACCCAAGGATATGCAAATCCTTGATGAGGCACTGTCGGAAATAGAGGAAAAGGCAGGTATCCCCGTAGGCAAGACGCTTATATTCTGCCTGCTCGAAACGGCTCTGGGCATCTGGAGAGCCTACGACATCGCCACGTCTTCTCCCAGAATCGCCGGTATCTGCCCCGGCGGCGAGGACCTCCGTGCTGACCTCAAGACCGACAGATCTGAAACAGGAGAAGAATTGGTCGGCCCCAGAAGAATCGTCGTACTTGCAGCCCACGCCGCAAAGGTAGACGCCCTGGATACGGTCTACGCCGACGTAACAGACGACGAAGGCCTGAAGCGGGAAACGCAGTGGATCAAGCAGCTTGGCTATCAGGGCAAAAGCGTCATTCATCCGAACCAGATCCCCATCATCCACGCTGTCTTCGCCCCCACCCAAAAGGAGATAGAACAGGCCAAAAAGATCGTCGCTGCCGCCAGGGAGGCTGCAAAGAAGGGCCTCGGTGCCGTATCCGTCGACGGACGCATGGTGGACAAGCCCGTAGTCAAGCGGGCCGAGTACACTCTGCAGCGCGCAGGGCTTCTCGAGGGAGGTGAATAAGACATGGCTGTCAATGCGGCAGGACGAAACATACCCAACAACATTCCCGGCTACGGCGATGTGCTCCCTTTCCGGGGATACACCAAGCGTCTTCCAAAGGGGAACCGGGTTGGAAAGAAAAACAGGGCTACCTTCAACACCAGAACGGACAAGACCCTTCCCAACCTGAAGGCGGCCATCAAGGCTTCGGGCCTTCAAAGCGGCATGACCATATCCTTCCATCACCATCTGAGGAACGGAGATTACGTGGTCAACATGGTTCTGGACGCCTGCTACGAACTGGGGATCAAGGAACTTGTCGTCTTCCCGACGGCCCTTTTCGGCGTCCACAAGCACCTGACGAAACATATCCAAAAGGGCGTCATCAAACAGATCCAGGGGTCCGTAAACGGCCCCATCGGCCAACTGGCCTCCGAAGGCGGGATGGAGCTGCCCGTCGTTTTACGGAGTCACGGTGGACGGCCAAGGGCAGTCATGAGTGGTGATGTCCATATCGATGTAGCCTTCGTCGCAGCCCCCACGGCAGACCGATACGGGAACCTCACCGGAGCTCATGGCGAATCCGCCTGTGGCTCCCTCGGATATGCCCATACCGATGCCGATTTTGCCGAGTGTGTTGTGGCGGTGACGGATAACCTGGTTAACTACCCGGCCCTCGACATACAGATTCCCCAGACCCAGGTCGACTACGTGGTCGAAGTCGACAAGATCGGAGACCCATCAGGTATCGTTTCGGGAACAACCCGGGTCACCAGGGACCCCATGCGACTTCTTATAGCCCGCTACGCGGCTCGTCTGATCGAGGCAAGCCCATACTTCAAGGAGGGTATTTCCTTCCAGACAGGCGCCGGCGGCATTTCCCTTGCAACGGCGGCATATGTCAGGGAAGCCATGAGGGAGCGAAACATCAAGGGCAGTTTCGGACTCGGTGGCATCACAAGTTTCTTTGTCGACATGCTTGAGGAAGGGCTTTTCGAACAGATCCTCGACGTCCAGTCCTTTGACCTGGCTGCCGTTGAATCCATTTCACGGAACGCAAAACATGTCGAGATTTCCGCCGACTGGTACGCCAATCCCTGGAACGCGGGTTGCGTGGTCAACATGCTGGATACCGTCGTCCTTGGAGCAACCGAGGTGGACAGAAAGTTCAACGCAAACGTTAACACCGAGGCAGATGGAGCACTGCTCCATGGCATTGGAGGCCATCAGGACACAGCCAGCGGCGCGAAGCTGACGATCATTACCACGCCCCTTTTACGGGGAAGGATCCCCTCGGTGGTCGATTCCGTCTACACGGTGACAACCCCGGGTGAAGTCGTCGATGCAGTAGTGACCGAGTTTGGAGTAGCTATCAACCCCAATCGGAAGGATCTCATCGAGGCGGCAAAATCAGATCCGGAGATTCCACTGGTTTCTATCGACGATCTCGTGGAAAAAGCCGAGAAGCTCACAGGCTCCATGACGCCCGTCGAGGTGGAAGACAGGATCATCGGCGTCGTTGAGTACAGGGACGGTTCCGTCATCGACGTCGTCCGGCAATTAAAGAAGAAATAAAACGGCCGGGGGGCTTCCAATGCCCCCGGCTTTTGGCATTCTCCCGAACCTGCTACATTCTGCGGTCGTAATCTCTTTCATCAAACAATCTCCCCGGCTCAGTTGATCTGACTTCGTCCGGTTTTAC
>Ga0334894_1002782_pt1 | contig 11148 bp, 6 predicted proteins | sample GraSluR3_MG_6_FD_207225 | JGI IMG/M metagenome (GOLD analysis project Ga0334894, IMG submission 207225) | Sludge microbial communities from methane-producing bioreactor in Wageningen University, Netherlands - Granular Sludge_12_05 R3 | ecosystem: Engineered > Bioreactor > Anaerobic > Unclassified... | reverse complement strand
CCGGAATCGAGTAGGGATTTTACCTTCTTTCCAAGTTCGCTCTGTTCCTTAATCGCTTTACGGAAAAGATCACCTGTTGAGATATGAGGTATATCCAGTTCTTCACTTACTTTCACTGCAACAGTTCCTTTACCGGCTCCAGGCGGGCCAAGAAACACTAAGTTCATTGCGCTTCCTCCGTTGTAACATCTGCCTCTTTACAGGCGCTGCTGCAATAGGGTGTATCTGTATCGGGCAGAAAGTACTTTCCGCATACGACACAACGACGATAGTGTCTGGCACATTCGAGGGAACAGAACTGATCCATTTGTACCTTCTCAATATCAATGTACTTGCCGCAATTTCTGCATCGATAATATACAGGACCTGATTGCATCACGTTATGGTATCATGCAAGTCGAAACGATGTCATTATGGGCATGACCTGAGGTGAGCATTTTTCTGAAAAAACTTGTCTGTCCTGCAATTTTCAGCTATGTTTATAGATGGAGGGTATATGAGTTTTCAGGATAAATTTAAACAAACAGTGTCAAAGGGATTGGAGCACTCTCGATATTTTTTCAGTTCCGCAAAGGATAAGGCAAAGGAGCTGGGCGATGTAGGTATCCTCCGTTTCGAAATACATCAACTGGAAGATAAGATAAAAAAACAGGAGCAGCAGCTTGGCCATCAGGTCTATGAACTGTTTGCCGTGGAAGGAAAACAGAGTCTGACGAAGCGAAGCGCCGGAATCAAGGAAATAATCGAGTCGATTGAGGATCTTCAGACCCAGGTGACTGGTAAACGGGTAGCCCTCGAGGATGTCGAAGCTCATGAAAACAATGAGAATCAGAGAGATGTTGACAGCGGCATGAAGGATGAAAGAGCCGGAGAATAGCAGCTTTTACACTCCTTGGAATTATTGATATTTTTCACAAGTTGCGCTTGACACAAATCTGCTGTAATGATATAACTGCGATCACGCTGAAGCGCCGGGGTGATGAGCTCATGAGACGCTAAGAGGCGTGAAAAGATCTTTGTAATACGGGTAATGAATAATCCGGCCCTCCTTGGATGGAGAAGGGAACGGTGGAGCGAATGGGAAGCTCTGCGGCCCTGGGCGACGGGAAGATTTGTTACGATGAACCGGATAAAAGAGAAGGGGCGAAGAAGACCGTTTTTTTATCTGAACGCGGTAACGCGGGAGGGTAAGGAAAAGAAGCGGGAACCTTTGATTGATTCCAATAAATAGTCGAAAGCGAAAGCGGTAAAATTGAGTACTCGAACTTTTTTAGTGGTTAAGAATTGAGACTCTTCATTGAGTCTTATTTATATCACGGAGAGTTTGATCCTGGCTCAGAACGAACGCTGGCGGCGCGTTTTAAGCATGCAAGTCGAACGGTAGTAATCCTTCGGGGTTATTAGAGTGGCGAACGGGTGAGTAACACGTAGATGATCTACCTTGAGGTTGGGGATAGCCTGTGGAAACACAGGGTAATACCGAATGAGCCCTATGGGGGAAAGGTGCTAAGGCACCGCCTTAAGATGAGTCTGCGGCTCATTAGCTTGTTGGTGGGGTAAAGGCCTACCAAGGCGACGATGAGTAGCCGGCCTGAGAGGGTGGACGGCCACACTGGGACTGAGACACGGCCCAGACTCCTACGGGAGGCAGCAGCTAAGAATCTTCCGCAATGGGCGCAAGCCTGACGGAGCGACGCCGCGTGAACGAAGAAGGCCGTGAGGTTGTAAAGTTCTTTTCTTACTGAAGAATAATTACTGCAGGGAATGGCAGTGAGATGACGTTAGGTAAGGAATAAGCCCCGGCTAATTACGTGCCAGCAGCCGCGGTAACACGTAAGGGGCGAGCGTTGTTCGGAATTATTGGGCGTAAAGGGCGTGTAGGCGGTTTTGCAAGTCTGGTGTGAAATACCACAGCTTAACTGTGGGGACGCGCTGGAAACTGTAAGACTAGAGTACAGGAGGGGGACCTGGAATTCCTGGTGTAGGGGTGAAATCTGTAGATATCAGGAAGAACACCGGTGGCGAAGGCGAGGTCCTGGCCATGTACTGACGCTGAGGCGCGAAAGCGTGGGGAGCGAACAGGATTAGATACCCTGGTAGTCCACGCCGTAAACGATGTGCACTAGGTTCCTGGGGGTAGCCCTGGGAGCCGTAGCAAACGCGTTAAGTGCACCGCCTGGGGAGTATGCCCGCAAGGGTGAAACTCAAAGGAATTGACGGGGGCCCGCACAAGCGGTGGAGCATGTGGTTTAATTCGATGATACGCGAGGAACCTTACCAGGGCTTGACATATACCTGACGGTTGTAGAGATACAGCTTCCCTTCGGGGCGGGTATACAGGTGCTGCATGGCTGTCGTCAGCTCGTGCTGTGAAGTGTTGGGTTAAGTCCCGCAACGAGCGCAACCCCTGCTATCTGTTGCCAGCATTCAGTTGGGGACTCAGATGGAACAGCCGGTGACAAACCGGAGGAAGGTGGGGACGACGTCAAGTCATCATGGCCCTTATGTCCTGGGCTACACACGTGCTACAATGGCCGGTACAGAGTGAAGCGAAACCGCGAGGTGGAGCAAATCGCAGAAAGCCGGTCTCAGTACAGATTGAAGTCTGAAACCCGACTTCATGAAGGTGGAATCGCTAGTAATCGCGCATCAGCATGGCGCGGTGAATACGTTCCCGGGCCTTGTACACACCGCCCGTCACACCACCCGAGTTGGGGGTACCCGAAGTCGCTCGTCTAACCATTTATTTGGAGGACGGTGCCGAAGGTATGCCTGGTAAGGGGGGTGAAGTCGTAACAAGGTAGCCGTACTGGAAAGTGCGGCTGGATCACCTCCTTTCTACGAGAAGGGAATAGGAACGCGTTACTGACAGAAGATCAGTAACAGCTTTTGCTGAACCGACGAAACTTGATGGAACCTGCTTCTTGAAAAAGGAAGCGGTCTCTTCGCCCTCTCATTTTTAATAAAATGGAAAAAGTAGGGAATGAGCCTTAAGGGGTGTCCCCCCGGGGCTTTTGAAAGATGCCGGGGGTATAGCTCAGTTGGCTAGAGCACTAGATTTGCATTCTAGGGGTCAAGGGTTCGAGTCCCTTTACCTCCAAAGATATTGTTTGCTTGGTGAGAGCCTTTAAAAGGGACTCGAAACGAGTGAACGCGGCCCGATGAGGGCCGGAAGAGGTGCAGGGACGCACCTCGCCAGTGAGCGAGGTGGCCTGGAGCACGGAATCAGGACGATTTTGTGCGGAAGGCGAGTCCCTTTACCTCCAAATATAGAAGAGGGCTGATTACCGGATAAGGTAATTTTTCCTGACCTGGAAGGTGAAGATCTTCCGGTCGAAACTGATCTTTTGACATAGAGAGCCTGAAACATACCGGCGAGACGAAACGGGAAGTAGTCTTAGCCACATAGGGGAGTTTCAGGGTGCGGTTATAGAAACCCGAAGGTGCCGACGCGCAGTTGTAAAGACTGCCGAAGGGACCACGGGAGACCCGAAGCGCCAACGCGCAGTGAAGATGTGGCTTTGCTACATCTGAATCTGCCGAAAGTGCCAAGGGAGACCCCGAGATTCCTGCGACCAGCGAAGATGTGGCTGTGCTACATCTGAGACTGGGCAATAGGATCAGAGGGAGACGCTGTCGTACACGACAGCGGCGACCGCAAAAACAGAGGAAGGAGCACAAACTAATATGGTCAAGCGAATAAGGGTCCACGGAGGATGCCTTGGAGCTGTTCGGCGAGGAAGGTCGTGGTAAGCTGCGAAAAGCCTGGGGGAGGAGCAAACATCCGATGATCCCGGGATTACCGAATGGGGTAACCCGGCAGAGTAGACTCTCTGTCACATGTATGTGAATAAACTAGCATATATGAGCGATACCTGGGGAACTGAACCATCTAAGTACCCGGAGGAAGAGAAATCAAATGAGATTGCCTGAGTAGCGGCGAGCGAACGGGCAAGAGCCTAAACCTCATTGCGTGCAATGAGGGGTTGTAGGGCGTACAGTAAAGTGTGCATGGAAATTAGGAGAACGGTATTGGAAAAGCCGGCTAGAAAGGGTGAAAGCCCCGTATCTGAAAATGGAAGTGTGTGCGAGTACGTACCTGAGTAGGACGGGACACGAGGAATCCTGTCTGAATCTGGGGGGACCACCCTCCAAGGCTAAATACGAAACAGCTACCGATAGCGAATAGTACCGTGAGGGAACGGTGAAAAGCACCCCGGGAGGGGAGTGAAATAGAACCTGAAACCGTGGACCTACAAGCGGTCAGAGCCTCAATTTATTGGGGTGATGGCGTGCCTTTTGTAGAATGAGCCTGCGAGTTACCGTATGTTGCGAGGTTAAGGTTTAGAAGAACCGAAGCCGGAGGGAAACCGAGTCTTAAACAGGGCGTATAGTAGCATGGGGTAGACCCGAAGCCGAGTGATCTATCCATGTCCAGGTTGAAGCTCTGGTAACACAGAGTGGAGGACCGAACCCTAGTCTGTTGAAAAAGGCAGGGATGAGGTGTGGATAGGAGTGAAAGGCTAATCAAACTCGGAGATAGCTGGCACTCCTCGAAATAGCTTTAGGGCTAGCCTTGCGTTAGTTTACCGGAGGTAGAGCACTGATTGGGCTAGGGCCTTTCACCGGGTACCAAACTCAGTCAAACTCCGAATGCCGGCTAAATGATGCGCGGGAGTCAGACTACGGGTGACAAGATTCGTGGTCGAAAGGGAAACAGCCCAGACCGTCAGCTAAGGTCTCAGAACTATGCTTGAGTGGAAAAGGAAGTGCAACGGCGAAGACAGCCAGGAGGTTGGCTTAGAAGCAGCCATACCTTTAAAGAGTGCGTAACAGCTCACTGGTCGAGTCGTTGTGCGCCGACAATGTAACGGGGCTAAGCATAGTACCGAAGCTACGGCTTGATAGTTTACTATCAGGGGTAGAGGAGCATTCCATGTACTGTTGAAGGTGTGTTGGAAGACATGCTGGAGGGGATGGAAGAGAGAATGCAGGCATGAGTAACGAAAAGACAGGTGAGATCCCTGTCCGCCGAAAGCCTAAGGATTCCAGGGTTAAGGTAATCTGCCCAAGGGTTAGTCGGCCCCTAAGGCGAGGCCGAAAGGCGTAGTCGATGGGAAACGGGTTAATATTCCCGTACCTCTTACAGGACTGATGGAGTGACGCATGAGGCGAAGCCGGGCCGGGCGATGGTCGTCCCGGTCTAAGCACTAAGCTGATGATCTGTGTAGGCAAATCCGCACAGAGAGGTGAGGTGTTAAGGCGAGAGACCCTACGGGGAATCGAAGCTGGTGGAGTCAAGGTGCCGAGAAAGAACTTCTAAAGATATGCTGTAGGGGACCGTACCGCAAACCGACACAGGTAGGCGGGAAGAGTATTCTCAGGCGCTCGGGAGAATTCACGTTAAGGAACTCGGCAAAATACACACGTAACTTCGGGAGAAGTGTGGCCCTGTTTGGATGTCAAAGTTTGAATGGGGTTGCAGAGAAAAGGTTCAAGCGACTGTTTACCAAAAACACAGGTCTCTGCGAAATCGCAAGATGAAGTATAGGGACTGACACCTGCCCGGTGCCGGAAGGTTAAGAGGAGATGTGAGAGCGTCGAATTGAAGCCCCGGTAAACGGCGGCCGTAACTATAACGGTCCTAAGGTAGCGAAATTCCTTGTCGGGTAAGTTCCGACCCGCACGAATGGTGTAACGACTTGAACGCTGTCTCAACGTGAAACCCGGTGAAATTGAAGTATCGGTGAAGATGCCGATTACCTGTGGTTAGACGGAAAGACCCCGTGAACCTTTACTGCAGCTTGGCATTGAAATGTGGCCTGTGATGTGTAGGATAGGAGGGAGACTGAGAGACGTGGTCGCTAGGCTGCGTGGAGTCGTTGGTGAAATACCTCCCTTTGCCGGTTATATTTCTAACGGTGTCCATGAAACTGGGCACTGGACAATGTCAGGTGGGCGGTTTGACTGGGGCGGTCGCCTCCAAAAGAGTAACGGAGGCGCGCGAAGGTAACCTCGCGTTGGTTGGAAATCAACGTACGAGTGCAAAGGCACAAGGTTGCTTGACTGCGAGACGTACATGTCGAGCAGGTACGAAAGTAGGTCTTAGTGATCTGGCGGTTCTGAGTGGAAGGGCCGTCACTTAACGGACAAAAGGTACTCCGGGGATAACAGGCTGATTTTGCCCAAGAGTTCATATCGACGGCAAAGTTTGGCACCTCGATGTCGGCTCATCGCATCCTGGGGCTGGAGCAGGTCCCAAGGGTATGGCTGTTCGCCATTTAAAGCGGTACGCGAGCTGGGTTCAGAACGTCGCGAGACAGTTCGGTCCCTATCTGCCACAGGCGTTGGATGTTTGAGAGGATCTGTTCTTAGTACGAGAGGACCGGAATGGACGAACCTCTGGTGTACCAGTTATCCTGCCAAGGGTACGTGCTGGGTAGCCAAGTTCGGCCGGGATAACCGCTGAAGGCATCTAAGTGGGAAGCCCCCCTCGAGATGAGACATCCCATCACCTTAAAGGTGACATAAGACCCCAGAGAGAAGATCTGGTTGATAGGCCGGCGGTCTACGCATGGTAACATGTTGAGCTGACCGGTACTAATAGGTCGAGAGGCTTGACCATATTATTGAGTGCTCCTTTCCTTTTACGGTCGCCCGTAGAGAGTACTCTACGGACTTCCCTTAGCCATACGTAATTTCAAAACCAGGGAGACCCTGCTTTTGAAATGGGCTGAACGATCGTAATTCTCTACAAGTCGAAAGACGAAACAACATAGTTTATCCTTACGGATAGACGCACGAAGCGTTCAATACGAACAGGCGGCTTTGCCGATCTGTGAGTAGCTTGGACAAAGGAAGTCTTAAGGGGTACCCCCCGATGACGACCGTAAATAAGGCAATTATTGCCAGGTGACCTTAGCGAAGGGGATCCACCCGTTCCCATGTCGAACACGGAAGTTAAGCCCTTCAGCGCCGATGGTACTGCGTACAGCGGGAGAGTAGGACGTCGCCTGGCTTTTTTTATTAATGTGATCCGCCTTTTGGCGGTCACATTAATAAAGTAAAACGAAAGACAGGCGACGTCCTCGGCAGCGCGCTTTCTGACAGGGATTCCCTGAGAAAAACCTATCGTCATTGAATAAAGCCGCACTTTTAGAGTATAAAGAGCTAACAATCCTTCAGATAAGAGAATAATAATGGCATTAAACTGCGGTATAGTCGGCCTGCCCAATGTAGGTAAATCAACTATTTTTTCTGCCCTGACCTCGGCCCCTGCTGAGGCGGCAAACTATCCATTTTGTACTATCGACCCCAATGTCGGAATAGTGCCCGTACCGGACGGCAGGCTCCAGAAGATCGTCGATCTTATTCCCACGGAAAAGGTTATTCCCGCCATCGTGGAATTTGTAGATATTGCCGGTCTTGTAAAAGGCGCTTCCAAAGGGGAGGGGCTGGGGAACAAGTTTCTGGCTAATATCCGAGAGGTGGGGATTATTGCTCATGTGGTTCGCTGCTTCGAGGATCCCGATGTTACCCATGTAAGCAATACGATCGATCCGGCTTCTGACATTGAGACGATTAATATCGAGCTTGCCCTGGCTGACCTTGAGACTGTGGAAAAAAGACTTGAAAAAAACAGCAAAGCCTTGAGGTCCCCGGACAAGGATGTAAAAAAGAAGGCTGAAACGGCGGATCTGCTCCTTAAGAGGCTGCAGGAGGTACTTTCCCAGGGAAAAGCGGCCAGGACCCTGGATTTCAGCAAGGATGAAAGAGAGATTCTGAAGGAGCTTCAGCTCATAACCATGAAAAAGCAGATTTATGTGGCCAACGTCGACGAAGAAGGTATACAGGAAGGAAATGCTTATACCCGGGATGTTGAGAAGGTTGCGGCCGCAGAGGGAGTAGAGCTTGTCTGTATCTGCGGAAAACTGGAAGCGGATATCGCGGCCCTGGATTCCGAGGAGGAGAAGGAGATGTTTCTTTCCGATGCCGGTCTTGTGGAGTCCGGTTTGTCAAAACTCATTCAGAAAGCCTACGACACTCTGGACCTCAGGACATTCTTTACAGCCGGACCGAAGGAGGTCAGGGCCTGGACCTTTAATAAAGGGGATACGGCGCCGAAGGCGGCGGGGGTTATTCATACAGATTTCGAGAAGGGTTTTATCAAGGCCGAGGTTTACCACTGCGAGGACCTTTTCAGTTATGGCTCGGAGCAGAAGGTAAAGGAGGCAGGTAAGCTGAGAATCGAGGGTAAGGAGTACCCGGTCAAGGACGGGGATGTAATGTTCTTCAAGTTCAATGTTTAGATAGCCATGGACAAGATACGGATCTATCCCATACTTGAATATATTCTGAATGAGGCCGACTCTGACGACTTGGCCGCAATTAAGGAAGCTTTGAAGCGGAGGGAGAAGCAGCAGTCCTTCGGCGGGATCAATGTACAGAATGTCGCCCGGCAGACCGGCCGCAGCATAGAGGAACAGGTCGGAGCCAGCGTCGATTCAATACGGGATATGATCCGAAACTACGCTGTTCAGATAATAAAGGGTCAGGCTCCCGAGATCGGCGACGAACAACTCGAGGCTCTCCTGGAGTCATGGATTCCGGAGCCAGGTAAAAAAAACAGGGGCGGACAGAACGCCGGGGAGATACCTCAGGAAGCCCTTCTAACGATGATTCGCCAGTATATCGCCTACAAAACCGAGAGTATGGATCCCCGAGAGCTCAAATCCCTTGTCTCCGAGATTGGTGACTGGCCTCAAGCTTATTGGAGCAAATTTCCGGTTCCCGTACGCAGAATTATTACCAAGTATCTAAACAATGAGATTGACGCCGACATGTGCTGGGAGCTTATAAACAGATCGATCTAGATCGTAGTTATCTTGTTTGGAGAGTTCTCCCGGAGATAGACCTTCTTGTACCTACCGGAATCCGGGCTTCTCTTTTCCGGCGGCAGTCCCGCTGTGCTGCTTAGAAAGAAGACGACATCCTGCATGTCTTTGAAGTTTTCACTTAGGCAGTATCGAAAAAAGAATTTCTTGTTTTCTATAAATTTTCTTTTCTCCAGGTCTTCCTCAAGCTCCGGATCGGTTATTTTTCGCAGGTGGGACCGCAGCCCACCGTACCAGGCGCAGTCGACCTCATGAAGGATCATTTTGCCATAGGGGTCCCGGTAGTAGAGCTCGTAGACCCCGGACATGGAGGGAACACCGGAATTTATGCGATATTTGTCCGCTTTTTCAAGAGCTGACCAATGCAGGGTGAAATAGACGTTGTGATTCCTGGTCATCTTTTCTATGACCGGGGTGTGTTGAAAAGCCAATTCGTCCTCCATCCCAAGTGTACGACTTAAGGGCAGACAGGTTCAAGGTGATTTATGAGATGAGGTAAAAAAGCGCTGCCTCCACAGGAAAGCAGCGCGAATGAAAAATAGAATGGCCGTGTACAATTAGTATTTGGCGTCGGCGTATTCTACCCAGCCGCCGGCTTTTATCAGATCCTTTTCGAAGTTGCTCAGTTTAAAGGGTATCTCCAGCGTCTTTGAACCCGGGGTAAAGACAAACTTCATCGAATCCAGGTCAGTTGCAACGGATACCTCTTTTCCCTTGAAGCGGCGAAAGAGATCTTCACACTCCGCGTCCGATATTTCCACCGCCAGCATGCCGCAATTGAACATGTTCTGCCGGAAAATTCTGGCGAAGCTGGTGGCGATTACTATATTGATTCCCCGGGCTTCAAGGGCCCAGGGAGCGTGTTCCCTGGAGGACCCGCAGCCAAAGTTCTCCCTCGTCACCACGACCTTCTTTCCTTCTATATCCCGGGATGGATCGAAGCCCTCAAGGGAGAGGTCTTCCAGAAGGTGGAGCCCCAGGGCCTCCCGGGTAATTTCCGTAAGATACTTTGCGGGGATAATTTCATCCGTATTTATATCGCCCCGGTCCAGAAAAAGGACCTGCCCTGAGAAGTTTTTCATCTTGTACTCCTTACGTAGAGGGGTGAGTTGCTGATGTGTCCTGCAATGGCTGTCGCTGCGGCGCTGGCAGGACTCATCAGATGTACCATGCCGCCCTTGCCCATTCGGCCGTTGAAGTTACGGTTGGTAGTGGATGCACAGACTTCCCCATCCGCCAGGACACCGTTGCTCATGCCCAGGCACGCTCCGCAGGTGGGATTGGTAACGCAGAAACCGGCCTCCATGAAGATGTCGATTATCCCTTCCTTGAGGGCGTCATGATAAACCTTGGGGGTTGCAGGGGAGAGTATTCCCCGCAGTGTGGGGGCAATCGTTTTTCCCTTAAGAACCTGGGCGGCGATACGAAGATCCTCGAGCCTGCCGTTGGTACAGGATCCTATATAGACCTGGTCGACAGGGGTGGAATCGAAATCCGCTACGGGTTTTACCTGATCGGGTTTATAGCCGAAGGTACTCAAGGGTACTACTTCTGAGGCGTCTATTACGATGGTTTCGCTATACTCTGCGTCGGGATCTGCGCTGTAGCGGCTGTACATGTCCAGGGCGGACCCGGGACTGGAGAACTCTGCCTGGATGTAAGGCCAGAGGTAGTCGACGGTGGTGGAGTCTGGCATGCAGATACCGCTTGTCGCTCCGGCCTCTACGGTCATGTTGCTCAGGGTCATGCGGCTTTCCATGGACATTTCGGAGATTGCTTCGCCGTGGAACTCGATTACCTTGTCGGTTGCTCCGCCGACTCCGATGGTCCCGATAATATGAAGAATCAGATCCTTGGCGTAAACCCCGGGCTGGAGGCTTCCGCGAACCTCGATCTTCATGGTCTGGGGTTCACGGAAAACGCAGACACCTTTGAGTATTCCCACTTCAAGGTCGGTGGTGCCGACGCCCGCCGCAAAGGCCCCGAAAGCTCCGTGGGTACAGGTGTGGGAGTCTCCCATGATCACAGTATACCCGGGTCGCACAAAGCCTTTTTCCGGAAAAAGGGCATGGCAGACCCCGTTGCGTCCGATGTCAAAGAAATCTCTGATTTCATGCTTACGGGACCATTCCCGGAGTATCTTGCCCTGCAGGGCGGTTTTTGAGTCCTTGGCAGGGGTGACATGGTCGATGACGGCCTTGATCTTGTCGGGATCAAAAACGCGGTCCTTGTTACTGGTCTTAAGATCAAGAAT
>Ga0334894_1002778_pt1 | contig 11165 bp, 8 predicted proteins | sample GraSluR3_MG_6_FD_207225 | JGI IMG/M metagenome (GOLD analysis project Ga0334894, IMG submission 207225) | Sludge microbial communities from methane-producing bioreactor in Wageningen University, Netherlands - Granular Sludge_12_05 R3 | ecosystem: Engineered > Bioreactor > Anaerobic > Unclassified... | reverse complement strand
AAGGCGATGGTTTCCCGTATCCACCTGCAGATGCGTTCAGTCTCCGACGCCGCGTCGATTTTCAGACTCTTCCGGTTAAATACAGTCTCAGCGGTTCGCACTGTCCTCTCCATTCAGCTTTCTCAGTACAAAGGCGTCTACCGCGTTTACCGAATCCAGGTTTTCCGGGATCAGTTCGTCATCTTCTATATTTATTGTGTAGGTTTCCTCCAGATAACTGATCAATTCAAGAATTCCGGTGGAGTCTATAATCCCCTTTTCCAGAAAAGAGTCAGCGTCATCAAACTTCAGACTCCCCTGGCCGAACAGAAAATTGGAGACAATGAATCCTTTAAGGGCGGTCTTGACCTCATTAGATTTAACCACGGTATCTGACATTTATAATCTCCCTCTTTTTGCTAAACTCATTCATATACCTTTTGATCATTGAAAAGACGGCGTGCGACACTGGCGCCGACCATTGATATTATCGCCGGCAGGGTCAGGAAAATGATTTTCAGGTCCAGTCCAAGGGTCATTTTCCGGGAATAGGCAATATCCAGAGCAATCATTTCCCGGAAGGTCAGCTTGTTCTTGCCGCTCACCTGCCACAGTCCGGTCAGGCCGGGGACAATATTGAAGCGGTGGGCGTGCCAGCGAAGGTAGCTTTCTGCTTCGTAGGGAATACAGGGTCTGGGACCTACAAGGCTCATCTGGCCTCGTAAAATGTTTATAAGCTGGGGCAGTTCGTCTATACAGGCCTTTCGCAGTACCCGACCACCGGGAATAATCCTCGGGTCCTGTTCATCCAGTTTTTCCATGGGTACGTCGCTGCGGGTTATAAAGTTTGTGGCGTGCTGGGAGTGAATGCCCTGATCGTTGTTGACATGCATGGTCCGGAACTTCAGAAAGGTAAAGTTCTGTCCCTTATACCCTACCCGCACGGACTTGTAGAAAACAGGACCCGGAGAAACCGCTTTAATATAGAGCGCCACCAGCACAAGAAGCGGCGCAAGAACAACAAGACCAAACAGGGACCCGAAGATATCGAGCAGACGCTTCCATGCCGGCATGTTTCTGCTCAATCTTCTGATTAAACGTGTGTCGATTCGCAGCTTGTTGTTATGATAGATTCCGGCTTTATCAGCATTGTTCCCGTTTTCATCGCGGTGTTTTTCATCGGGATACCGGAATATCTCCAGTGCATAGTATGGATAGGTACCGTTCTGGTATCGGGAAGCAAGAATATCCCTGACTTTTTTAGCGAACAGATTTGCCCCTTCAATCTCTGTCGCGGTAAGCAGCACACAGAGGCTTGTATCGTCGTACCAGCCAAGATGATCGATAAGGCGGGTACAGTTTTTCAACACCTCAATAAGACTTTTTATCTTATCCGCACCCCCTTTTTCTTCAGGGGTCAACAGCATTCCGGAGAAACAGCCGCCCTCCCGGTCTACCCTGCTGCGTTCATACTGCAGTATCCGGTTCATTGCATCTTGTGAATAGATTCCGTATTTTCCCAGGTCTTTGGTTAACGACGGACTCCACAAGGTTCCTACTTTTACTTTTCTCATACTAATGCCCCCCTTTCAGGCATCTTCTTTTACATTCTCTGCCGGGGGAATGTCGCTGTCTCCCATGCTCGGCAGAATGGAATAACGCTTGTCGAAGCTGATTCCAACTCCCCCCTGCTCAGTCCGGATAACCTCTCCTCTTACCTTTACACAAACTTTTTCGTGAAGTTTGAAAAACTCCTGAAGTTTGTTTATGGAGAGGTAAAGTTCGATCTCCACCCGGCGTCCCAGTTCAAGGGGCTGCTTCATCTTCAAAAAAGTACCTTGAGATGAGACGTCCCGGGTGTAGGCGTGAAACCCCTTTAACCCGCGGTGACTGTCTGCAACCTTCACCGTTGCAGGAACGACAAGATCGTATCTCGTCATACCACGTTTTTCTTCCATTACTTTCTACCGTTTTCATAATTGTACGGCTCTGGTAAACGGGATGTAAATAATGCGGACTCATGATTTTTTAAAGAAAAAGCGGGTACTCTTTTTACATATCAGGTATTAGTATTTTTATAGAGAGGTAACCATTGCGCACTAGTCACGTTTTATAAATTTCTCGCTGCCCAGAGGGCAGCCTGAAGTCGGTTGGAGACCTGGATCTTTTTATAGATATTGTACATGTGGGTCTTAACGGTGTTCACGCTTATGCATAATCTGTCGCTTATCTCCTCATTACAGACCCCGGCACTCATCAGGGAAAGGATCTGCTGTTCCCGCTGGGTCAGCTGAACACTCTGACCTGCATCTTTCTTGTGGCCCTCGACATGGTTCATTATATACCGCAGCAGTATCTGGCGACTGATCCAAACCTCTCCTTCAAAGATTGCGTTTACCCCTTTAAGAAAGAGCTCCATGCTGTCGTCGGTGTAAAAAAAACCCCGAACCCTCTTGGTAAGGGCCTTTACTTCGGATTCGGAATAGTCCGAGAGATTGTAAAATGCTATCAGATGGTCATTTAGCAGCGGATTATCAATTATAGTTCTTGTCATTGCCTCGATATCCGCGTCCTTGCAGTCAACAAGAAACAGAAAACTGACATCCTTGGAGGATAGGATATCCGGTCGTAACTCTGAACCGTCAGGAAACTTATTCAGGGAATGACTGTAGATCGTACAGTCGACATCAAGTTCTTTATTGATCGAATAAACCAGCATCTGGTTACTGAGATTGTCAGCGCTTATCAGGACAATTATTCGGCCGCCCGGACTATCCATTCTGAAACACCTTATTAAAAGACTACATTGTTAAAAGCATCATTGTTGTATAGTAATGATAATATACACAATGTAAATAGTAAAGAGGACTAATAGCTTTGAACTACTATTTAGTAATTCGTCTTGCAAATCTGCCTAGTCCTTCTGTGTAAAAAATTGAATTGCCTTCTTTTCCATGATTCCCATAGTTGAACAGGTTCTGCTTTTTGCTTACCATTCTTCTTATGGTCAGGATACTTATCTCTGCCGTGGATTCACACCTTCCCGAAAGCCGGTTGGGTATAGATATACTCTCACGTCTGCCCCAGGAAACAGTTGGCCACATTCGGGAACAAAGAAACAGGAAGGATATATCCCGGTCCCTGGCGGCCTATTCTCTGCTTTTTCAATTTCTGGATTCCCTGGGCATTGATCCCGGAGATGTCCTTCTTAAGAACGGACCTCATGGAAAACCTGAACTTCAAAAACCCGAAGGCGTATTCTTCAATTGTTCTCATTCAGGGGAGTGGGCCATTTGCGGTGTGAGCAGATATCCTGTAGGAGTGGACATGGAAGAAATCAGCTTTCCTATTGATGATTCTGTATATGTGTATCTACATCCAAAAGAGCGTGAGTATCTCGAGAGTTACCCGAAGGAGCTGCGAAATGAGAAGTTCATAGGGCTCTGGACCTATAAAGAGGCCTATCTCAAAGCCCTGGGCTGCGGGCTTTTACGGGATCCCGCTTCTTTCGCGATTGTCTCATCCTGTCAGGGAAAAATGCGTGTGGAAGATCCCTCCTGTCCTCATGGTACTACTCCCCTGATAATGCAGAAGCATGACCTCCCCGGCTTCTCTGTGGCGGCCTGCCTTCTTTTTCCGGATGCAGGACTGAGAGAATGATCCGTATCAGCGGACTGGATATGAGCTTTCCCGTTCCAAGACGTTACAGGGAGTATCTGTTGACCCCCTTTCGGGGTCCCCGGATGTCTATAGCCTTAAAAGGTGTAAACCTGGAAATTCGCCCCGGAGAACGGGTCGGATTTCTCGGTCCCAACGGAGCAGGAAAAACAACTCTCCTCAAACTTGTTGCCGGCCTGCTTCTGCCCGGATCCGGTTCTGTGGTAATAGACGGCGCAGATACGATACGAGAGAACAACAGGGCGAGGAAGAGCAGTTCCCTGGTCATGAACGAGGAACGCAGCTTCTACTGGCGGCTGACGGGCCGGCAGAACCTGGAGTTCTTCGGCGCCCTGGAGAATCTTTCCGGGCAGAGACTGAAAACAAGGATACAGGAACTTCTCGATCTGGTTGGTCTTGGCGGATCGGCAGACAAGAGGGTGGGAACCTATTCCAGCGGCATGAAGCAGCGCCTTGCTATCGCCCGGGGGCTCCTCTCCGACCCTGAAATTCTTATCCTCGACGAACCTTCCAGAGCACTTGACCCTGAAGCGGCGGAGGAACTGATCAGTCTGGTCCTTACCACCCTGCACCGGGACCTGTCGAAAACTCTGCTGATAGCAACGCACCGTCTGGATGAGGCAAGGATTTTATGCGACCGTCTTTGCGTCCTCAGCCGCGGATCACTTACCGCTGATACAGACCTGGAGGCGGTACTGCAGAATTGGGGAAATCTTCTTGATTTCTACCAGGAGAAGGTCCGTTTATGAACTGCCCTGCAGCTCTCCATAAAGCCTGGGCTTTTTTAAAACGGGATTTTCTTATCGCCAGCAGTTACCAGCTAAACTTTGTCCTGACCTCCCTGAACTCCCTTTTTATCCTGACTCTCCTCTACTTTATAGGTGGCATGATCGATTCCGGTTCCCTTGGACTTGAACAGTACGGCGGAGACTACTTTGCCTTTGTACTTATAGGTTATAGTTTCTATCAGTATTTTCAGCTGGCCCTGACCAGCTTTTCCTCCGCCATACAGAGGGAACAGCTTACCGGCTGTCTGGAGTCCATGCTGGGAACTCAGACTGCGCCGGAAACGAGCATCCTGCTGTCTTCTCTCTACAGCCTGCTCTCCTCGCTGGTGCATCTTGGGCTAATCTTCCTTGTGGGAAGTCTGGTTTTCAGGGTAAATCTCGGTGAGGCTAATATTCCGCTGGTACTGGTAACCTTTCTTCTTACAGTCCTTGTATTTGTCAGTTTTGGAATCCTTTCGGCCTCCTTCGTGCTGGTCCTGAAAAAAGGAGACCCCCTTACCTGGCTGATAACCACGCTGAACTTTATCCTCGGCGGGGCATTCTTCCCGCTGGAACAGATGCCGGAGTGGATGATGGATATCGCCCGTTTTGTACCTGTAACCTACGCACTGGACGTCCTGCGGCAGGGTTTGATAAACGGCGCAGGCTTCGCCGGGGTGTGGAGGTCTCTCACGAGTCTTGCCGGGATCGGCCTACTGCTTTTTCCCGCGAGCCTTCTGATCTTCAACAGGGCGGTACGAAAGGCCCGCAGAGAGGGAACTCTTATCCTCTATTGAGGTCCCCGTCCCGGATTTCTGTATCGCTTCCATCCAGAATACTCCGTATCTCCCTTCCCAGTTCGGCTCCGTATTCGGTAATTCTGCTTATGTGATTCCCCGGCACCTTTTTTATTATCAGTTCCCGCGGTCCCCTGTTTCTGTTTTTTCCACTGGAGCACAACCATCCGAGATTGCTCAGATAACGCGAGTCCTCCTCGTTGATCAGAAGATGGGCCGTGCCGTTAAAGCGCGGGAACAGATAACGGTAAACCAGACGGCTGTAGTGCTGCTCCACCCTTCTGAACCTGCTCACGGTTTTTTCCTGATCCGTTCGGGGGAAGACCGACCTGTATCTGAAGCGGAGGAACGAGCAAATCCGACCCGGGGTTTCCAGCGGATTCCCCAGAGTACTATGGACTGCATGCTCCAGCTTGTGCCTGATTCTTCCTGCTCTATTGAATAGCTGATATCGAAGTCTCCGCAGACGGCTGGGATATTCGGTGTCCAGCATCAGCAGGCAGACCTCTTCATGGTCCTGCACAAGTCTGCGAGCCATCTCGTAAGCGACAACTCCACCTATGCACTCGCCGACAAGCCAGTATGGTCCTGTGGGCCGCAGGGTTCTGAGCTGTTCCAGGTATTCCGAGGCCATCTCCTCTATACCGCTGTACTGCGGTGCGGGATGCATAAGTCCCCTGGGTCGCAGGCCGTATACCGGTTGATTACTCCCTAGATGGGGCACAAGACTGCTTAAAAACCTGTACAGTCCGTCCTCCTGGGCATAAACGCCTGCAATTATGAAGAGGGGCGGCAGGCTGCCGTAACGCTGCATTACAAAGAGAACGTCATTCTCCACCGGGCTTTCGTTCCCCTTACCGCATAATTCTTCCACCCGCCTGGATATACCCCGGACCGTCGGTTGGGAAAAAAAGAGCCTCAGGGGCAGCTCTATGCCAAACTCTCTGCGAAGAGCGGCAACCATGGCAACAGCCAGAAGGGAGTGCCCCCCCAGGGAAAAGAAATCGTCGTCCGGTCCAAAAGCCCCGGCTTTCAGCAGCTGCTGCCAAACTGCGTAGACCTTTCGCTCTGTTTCAGAGAGAGGAACCTGATCCTCCGCTCCTGCACGGTCGCAGGATATGCCCGCTGCCGTAAGGGGCAGTTTCAGTCGGTCGATCTTTCCATTTTCCGTCAGCGGGAAGGATTCCATGGGAATCCAGACTGCTGGAATCATGTAGCCGGGAAGCATCTCCGCGAGATAATCTCGCAGGGATAGGGGAGCGGGAAGTCCTTCTTGCTGAGACACAGGGATGCAGTAGGCCGCCAGACGTGAATCGCCTGGCCCGTACTCGAGGATTCTACAGACCGCCTGGGATATTCCGGGATGGCAGGAAAGCCGGTTTTCCACCTCCCCCAATTCAATTCGATGACCGTTCAGCTTGATCTGATTATCCCTGCGTCCCAGGCAAACCAGTGTTCCGTCGGGCAGCACCCGCGCCAGGTCGCCGGTGCGGTACAGATACTCTCCCTCTGAAAAGGGATGAGGGACGAAGACCTCACGGGTCAGGGCCTGCCGCTTTCGATATCCCAGGGCGAGTCCCGCGCCTCCGATGTAGAGTTCACCCCGGACTCCGTCCGGCACGGGCCGCATCAGCTCATCCAGAAGGTACACCGCGGTATTTGCAACGGGCCGTCCCACTGGAACAGGATTGGCGCCGGGGTAAAGCCGCTGCACTGTTGACCAGACCGTAGTTTCCGTCGGACCGTACATGTTCCAGAGACTTTCCGAGGCTGCAAGCAGGGGATCGAGAAGGTCGGGAGGAAAGGCCTCCCCGCCGCAGAGCAGGGTCTTTAAAGGGCCCTTCCAGCCTGCCTCCAGCAGCATTCTCCAGGTGCCGGGGGTCGCCTGCATAACGGTGATATCTGGATCTGCCAGAGCCTCCTTAAGCCGCACAGGATCCACTGCTGTTTCCCTGTCGGCCAGAACAAGGCTTCCCCCGGCAAAGAGGGGCAGGTAAATTTCCAGGCCTGAGATATCAAAGGAGACGGGAGTAACAGCAAGCAGTGCATCATCTCGGGAAAAACCCGGAGACTCGGACATGGAGAAAAGAAAATTAACGAAGGCCCGGTTTGGGATCTCCACACCTTTGGGATCTCCTGTTGATCCGGAGGTATAGAGCACATATAAAAGACGTTCAGGATCATGAGACAAAACGGGCGGAGATGTATGGAAATCAGGCAACAGGGTTTCCAGCCCTTCCCATTCAAGAACTGTTCCGCCGTCGAAACTGAGTCTCGCGGCAAGGGCACTCTCGGTCAGAAGGCAATCCGCCCCTGACTGCCTCAGCATAAACTCAATCCGGGCGTCAGGGTATCCCGGATCCAGCGGCAGATACGCTGCCCCCGCGGCGGCTATTCCCAGAAGACTGATAACAAGCCGGGTAGATCGCTGCATATAAAGCCCCACCAGGGACCCTTCACCGATTTTTCTGCTCCGCAGGAGATTGGCCAGCCTTCCTGCGGTTGAAAAGAGTTCCCTGTAGAAAATATGTTCGGTGCCGCTTATCAGGGCTGTTGCGTCGGGGAACTCCACCGCCCGGCTGAACAGAAAATCCGTAAGGGGCACTTCAAGCGGGTAGTCACGCCAGGTATTGTTACGTCGGAAAAGGACTTTCTCCAAGTCAAGACGACTCATGAGGGGCATGTCAGCTATGGGTTTTTCAGGATTCTCGAGGACGGCCCCGAGAAGAGTCCGGTACATCTGGAGATATCTCTCCCCCGTCTCACGCATAATCAGATCTTCGTTGTACTGGAGCAGGATTTCTCCGCTTAATTCGAGATCGACGCTCAGGCTCAGGTCGAATTGCACTCCGGCATGCCCAAGGGGAAAAATCTCCCATTCAAAATCATTTCCGAAAGGGACTTCCTGGGGGGTGTTCACCATGTTGAAGAGAACCTGGGTCAGGGGTAGCCTGCTGATATCCCTTTCGGGGTTAAGGGCGCCCACCAGTTTTTCAAAAGGGTAGTCCTGATGTTCAAAGGCTTCCAGGATCGTTTCGCGGACTCTGACAAGACAGTCCGAAAAACGTTGTTGCTCATCCACGGAAATCGCTACTGCCAGGGTATTTACAAAGGTCCCGATCAGCTCCTCGAAAGCCGGATGCATCCGGTTCGCCACGGGGGTTCCGATGGGAATCTCATGACTCCCGCTGAGCCGCTTCAGCAGAACAGCGAATACTGCAAGCAACAGCATATAGGGAGAAACGTTCAGTTCCAGAGAACGTTCCCTGATTCTCCTCTCCTCGGTTTCGGTCAGGGCAACCCGTATGGCGCCTCCCCGATACGTCTGTACAGGCGGCCGGGGGTGGTCCGTCGGAAGCTCTAGTACAGGAACGGACTGCAGTGAGTTTTTCCAGAACCGCAGGTCTTCATCACGATGGTGATCCGCAAACTCCTCCCGCTGCCAGGCGATATAATCCCGGTACTGTAATTTTGGGGGAGCGGGAACTTCACCACGATACAGGGCTGTCAGCTCCCGGGAAATTATTCCCAGGGACCACTGGTCTCCGATTATATGGTGAAGACACAGAATCAGTATGTGGTCGTCATTGTCCAGCCGCAGTACCTGGATTCTGATCAAGGGCCCCTGCTGTATGTTAAAGGGACGGGAAGCCTGGGTCTCCGCAATGCTTCTTGCCAGAGAGATTCTTACGTCCGGCACCGCATAGGAGAGGTCGGTGACGGAAAAGTTCATAATGGGAGCAGGGTGTACAATCTGGAAGGGAGTCCCCTCCCTGTCGTGAAAGGTGGTCCGCAGGATTTCATGCCGCTCCAGAAGTCTACGAAAAGCTTTGTGCAGTTTTTCTGGCCCAAAGGATCCCCGAAGACGCAGGCTGACGGATATGTTGTACGCAGCACTTTCCGGCTCAAGCTGATGAATGAACCACATCCTTTCCTGGGAAAAGGAGAGCGGAAATCTTTCCCCCGACGGCATACTCGCCGACCGGGGTATATGGGTCTGTTCCGGCGTACGTCGTTCAGTATCGATTATTTTCGCCAGGGCCCGGATTGTCTTTACCTGAAAAAGTGTCCCCAGGGGAAGGCGAACCAGAAAACTGTCCGCTACCCGGGTCATAACCTGGGTAGCCCGCAGGGAGTGTCCGCCGAGGGAAAAGAAATCATCATCTATCCCGATCCTTTCGCAGTTCAGGACGGACTCCCAGATTTCAACCAGCCTTTTTTCGGTCAGTGTACAGGGAACAGCATAGGAAGCAGCATCCTTCGGCGTCTGCAGGGAATCCGGAAACGGCGGGGATGATTCGACATGCGGTATACCTGGCAGGCGGAGCAGGTCTTCAATCCCGGTATCCGGAGATTCAACGGTAAGCTCCAGGATACTTTTCATAAAAACGGCCAGGGTCTCAACGGTTGTCGTATCCCAGAGTTTATCCGGATACCTCAGTTCCAGATAACTGAATCCGGTCCCTTCGCACAGTTCCAGGCTGAGCTGCCTGGGGGATCCTGTCTGGCGCAGATCCAGCAACTGCAGAGGAGAATCCTTGACTTCCCCGGAGGAGAGTCCCCGGGGAAGTCGCACCATTCCGCAGAAAGCCTCTGTAAAAGGCGCCGCACCGTGGGGTCCGGGAACAGCGGAGGCCTCCGCCACAAGAAGAAAGGGATAGTTCTGCCATTCCAGAGCCCTGTGCAGCTTTATTCGTACCGCATCAAGAAGATCCCTGAAGGACTCGAGACCGCCAAGATTCACCCGGATAATTGCGGGATTTACAAAATGTCCGAACACACTATAAAAGCCCCTCTGCTGGCGTCCGTGGAGGGGAACCAGAACCGGGATATCCTCTCTTCCGGAATAAGCAGAGAGAAGACAGCAATACGCGGCGAGGACAAACTCGAAGGGGGTAAACTCCCCTCTTGCAGGCAGAGAAACGGGAATCCTCCGGGTTCCAACACCTGTTTTCAAGCTTTCCCGGACATCTGCAACCGTACCGAGTCCCCGCAGCGGTACAAGATTTTGAAGTTCGTTTTTCCAGTATTCTGCTCCCCGGCGACCGTCGGGTCCGGAAATCCATTCCTCCTGGAAGCGGATAAAATCACCATAGGACCGAATCAAAGGCGGGAGCTCCCTTTCTTCAAAATAGAGGGCTTTGAAATCCCTGAGAAGGATACCGAAAGACCAGGCATCCCCTGCCAAATGATGCCAGGTAAGCAGAAGATCAGATGACTCATTCCCGGAGAACAGGGTAACCCGGAAAAGGGGTCCGTCTTCCAGGGAAAGCTGCCGTAAAACCTCTGACTCCCACTCCTCACCTTCGACACATATTCTGATACCGGGATAATCGCAGTAATGCTGAACGACCGAGGGTCCGTCCGTATCTATCCGCATCAGGAGTTGAGGATGCCGTTCGGCAAGGGTTCTCATGGTTAGATCGAGTTTCGCAGGAGAAAAGGGAACCCTGGAACGAATCCGGGCGAAAAGACGATACGAATCGTCCCCGGGCCTGTGCAGAGTCTCATACCAGAGGGACAGCTGGGCATAGGATAGACTGTCTTTTTTTTCCCTGAAGGAGGTTTTCACTTTTTCTCCTGCCGGTCGGTTACAACCGGCTGCTTTTATTAGATGAGGCGCTTTTTAAATCGAGGATTTTTTAAAACGCCGGGCCCTGACAATATAGAATAGTAGTACAATCGGGTCATTTCTTCAATCAGCTTCTTCAGATTTACAGCTGTCGCAGCACCCATCCAGAAAATCCTTCCAAACAGCGCAGCCTGTGGTATAGTTCTGTATGTACCTGAAAGTCAACATGGAAATTGGAAAAACCGATGGATAAAACTGCCATAGACAACATAATTTCGGAACTCAGAGAGATGCAGAAAAGCAGGGACTGTCCCGAAATTGACCTGCTGGAAACAGCCATGTTCCTGGAGGATGTCTTCGGTATAAGCCTTG
>Ga0334894_1002751_pt1 | contig 11247 bp, 7 predicted proteins | sample GraSluR3_MG_6_FD_207225 | JGI IMG/M metagenome (GOLD analysis project Ga0334894, IMG submission 207225) | Sludge microbial communities from methane-producing bioreactor in Wageningen University, Netherlands - Granular Sludge_12_05 R3 | ecosystem: Engineered > Bioreactor > Anaerobic > Unclassified... | reverse complement strand
AGGTTCTGGCGGTCGTAAAAGTAACTGTCGATAATTATCCCGACTGACGAGACCACTCCGGCAAGGGCGAGCCAGAGCACGGCTCCAAACACGAAGATGAGAAGATAGATGAGTATCCCAACCTCGGCGTAGTATACCAAAACGTTCATGAGACCCATCACAACCCCGATGATCACCAGGAGTACACCGGCAACGTAGGTTACAAAGGAGAATTTTGCCCTCCGGAGTGATGTCCGCAACGCATTGACGAATCCTTCAAAGAGCTCGTCAATTCCGAGTCCCCGGTACAGGAGATAGATCCCGATTCCTCCGACGACCACGATCGTCGCTATCTGGGGTCGGTTCATGAGGTAGGCGACTGCCCAGAGCATCATTGCGAGGCCGAGCGGTGCGAGGAACAGGCGTGCGACCTTGGGGTCGTTCAGGAGTTTCTTGATGATGTAATAGGTCCCCTCGAGGTTCGGGATCTGGTTTACCACCACCCTCCTGATACTTGATACGGCAATCTTTGACTGGACGATGGGGATGACGAACTCGTCCTCTGCTCCGTCTGTGACGACGATACAGCTGGATGATCCGGTCTCCATGACGACCTTTTCGAGGGAGGACGCGATCTTCCTGTCGCCTTCTATCATGTGCATGTGATTCCCGGTCACGATCGCGATCTCGACATCTTCGCCTTTCCCCTGCAATTCATCGTAGATCTGAACTGCCTGGAAGATTGCGTTCAGGTCTGAATCTTCCGGATCGGCAAGACCAAGGCTGTTGGCTGCGGAAAGACACGCCTCCCTGCCAATGACAGGGCACTCTATCTGTGCCTTGAACCCCAGATCATCGTCACGATCGACACTCAGGACAAGCGTCCGTCCCTTCTGCATCACAATAGAAATCGCGATTAATCTATTAAATCATTACTTTGCCTGGGGAGTAAAAAGGGTATATTATATGAGTTTTGAACGCTGGAGTAGCAGGATGTCATCAGTGGTGAGCTTCTCTCCCGCCCGGAACATCTTGAAGAGATGTTCGGCTTCCTTGCGCACGGCCTTCTGTTCCTTGGTGACCTTGGTCTTCTTGGTCTTCTTTCGCAGGCCGCTTATCACCTTGTCATAATCCCTCAGTTCCTTCTGGCAGGCAATGAAATACTTGTGTTCGGCGTCGGCCGATTCCTGGGCTTCGACAAAATTTTTGTGGGCGTTATCGGCTTCTTCCCTTGATTTGTCAGCTTTCCGGTAGAATTCGACCATCATATCATGATGTTTCTGGGCCAGTTCAGCCATCTCGGTGACCTTGGCATGGAGTTCGGAGGCTTCTTTGCGCAGGTCCCGGGCACTGTTGATCTTGGCCTTGATCTCCTTGTTCTGCTCAAATTCGGCCTCCTGCTCCTTCATTGACTCCTTCATCTGCTTGATCTTGTCGATCAATTCCCGCTCTTTGTCGGTGCTGATGACCTCGGTCTGCTGTCGGAATTCCAGGTGCTCGATCTGTTTCTGGAGCTCCTTTATGCCCCTGTTCTTGATTCCGCCGTGATCTTTTTTGAAGGCCTCTATCTCTTCGAAGAGAGTGTTGGCCTGTTCGTTGATCTCGTTTCGCTGATCCTTGAGACTCTGGACCTCGTTGTTGTAGTGGTCGCGGAGTTCCTTGTTCTTCTGAGCCTCCTCGACATACTCACGGGTCTGGCCGTTTAAGGTGTTCCTCTCGCGTGCGTGGGAACTGGCGAGCGCGTTCAACTCGTTTCTTCGGTTTTTGTGCTGTTCAGACTCGGCAAGAATCTTTTTTCGTTTCTCAATTAGTTCGTTCAACATGCATTACCATCCTCGACAGGGTCGGGTCGGATATCCCGGTATAGCGGAGTTGATACGTGAATGAAAAACAGCATGAATTGGACGAAAATGGACCTGAATAACACGAGCCGGGACAGTGACGATCAGTCCATGCAATGAAGAGAATTGCCGGTTACCGGCTGATATGCCGGATTTTTGGTTGTTTTGCCCCTTGTTCATCTGTCTGTTCATTATGTTCAACTCCCGATACCAGAAGGGTTTGGAAAATCTTGGTGTGTCTGGCGCCCTTCACTCCAGCACTCCTTTCGTGAGGGATATTCCAAAGATTTTCTATTATGTAGAAGACACCGATCCTATTAAGGATTTCGGGGGATCAGAAAAAAAAGAAAATCAGGTGGCGAAACCTGATTTATGGCGTTTTTGTATCGGCAAATGATTGGTGGCACGTTTACCGATGCAGTTGTGAATCAAGGTGTGTGCGAAATATCGCAAATGACTTACTTTACCCTACCCATTCCAGTAAATTTCCTCCACTTGTAAATTCACGCGCCTTCCTGTTCTTGGGAAGTTGCGGGGCCCTGGGGTGCGAGGTCTTGGTCTCGATCTCTTCGAGGACCGATTTGTAGGAGCTTCGTGTCCCCAGCATCTTTCCACTCTGGACACCCGTCATGATGGCCATGACGCGCACCTTACCCTCCATCTCATTGCGGACCCGGGCCCCCCAGATGACATCGGCCTGGGGGTCGAGTTCGTAGGTCAGGGAAGATGCAATCTCCTCGGCATCCTGCAGTGTCAGGTCGCTTCCACCGGTGATGTGGATCAATCCGCCGGTTGCACCACGGTAATCGATGTCGAGCATCGGGTTGCTCAGGCATTCGCGGACAACGCTCTCTGCCTTGTTCTGCTGTTTGCTCTCACCGACAAGCATGACGGCTACCCCTCCCTTGCTCATGATCGCCCTGACGTCGGCGTAGTCAATGTTGATCAGTGAAGGCTCGGTTATGGTCTCACTGATTCCCTTGACTGTCTCTCCGATCAGTTGATCCATCACTGAGAATGCCTGTCCGAGCGGGAGGTTGGGCACAAAATTTTTGAGCCTGTTGTTATCGAGGACGATCACGGAGTCTGCAGCCTGGGCCAGTGATTCGAGACCCTCTTCGGCCCGGATAAGGCGGGCTTTCTCTACCTGGAATGGGTAGCTGACCATTCCGACGACGATCGCACCCTGCTCTTTCGCGATCTGTGCGACGACAGGGGCGGTGCCGGTGCCTGTTCCGCCACCCATACCTGCGGTGATGAAACAGAGATCTGCGGACTCAAGGAGAGCCTCCAGGGTTGGCCTGGCCATCTCGGCTGCTCTCTTCCCAACGTCCGGATAACCGCCCGCACCGAGGCCCTTTGTCAGGGATTTTCCGACGAGTACCCTCTTGTCAGCCTGGATCATGTCCAGGTGCTGCTTGTCGGTGTTGATGGCGATGGTCTCCGCACCGGAGACACCCATGTGGTGTAACCGGTTGACGGTGTTGTTCCCGGCACCTCCGCATCCGATGATGACGATGCGGGGCTGGCCGATGAAGTCATCATCGAGCATGCTCGATGAGTTCTTCATATCCTTTTCAATTTCTGCGTTTTTCAACGCTTCATTGATAATACTCTGCATGGTTTAACCCTCCTAAACCTTGAATGAAATCTGGTCACTCTCTTTCAGGACACGACCTGCTCGTCTTTCTATGAGTTGTCGGACTGCATCACGGACTGCTTCGGAGATAGTTGGAAACTCCCCCGCCTCCACCATCTGCTCGAGAAGTTCGATCTGCTGGTCTGGTAGTCTGAGTGTAATTCGTTTCATTTCTGTCCCCTGAAATATGACAATTGTCTGACATTTGTCTGACATTTGTCAGTCATAGAGCAACTTTCCGTCTGACTTAATCAGATGAATCCTACTTACACATTATTCTATATATACCTTTTCCCGGATTGGCCGGGAATGTGTGCGGTTATTTATGAAAGCCCGGACAAGTATTGAAAAAGAAATAAGGGGCTGATGGATTGAGCCGGAATAGTGTGAAAAAGGTAATACACGGGGGAAAAGTGAAAAGAGTCATGGAAGAGAGACATTCCGGCATCCTTGATTTCAGTGCGAACTTAAATCCCCTTCCCCCGAAACTTGAGATGAAATTCGATGCGGAACGCCTTGGATATTACCCTGACGACAGTTATTTTACCCTTAAATCAGAAATAGCCCGTTTATTCAACCGGAAACCCGGGGAGATAACCGTGGGCAACGGCTCGGTCGAGATAATCCGCGTCTTTTGCGCGTCTGTCCTCTCCCATGCAGATCGTGCATACATCCATCAGCCGACGTTTGGAGAGTACGAATTCTCTGCGACTCTCGCCGGGGCAGGGATCACAGGGGATGAGAGCAAGGCGGCAGTCTCGTTCCTCTGCAATCCCAACAACCCGACCGGTGAGCTCCGGTCCAGGGAATTTTTAGAGAGATATGCCGATGAATGCCGCCGGGACGGACGCATCCTGTTCCTGGACGAGGCGTTCATCGAGCTCTCGGACCCGGCACAGAGCATGGTGGAGAACACGGATTCACACCTCTTCGTGGTGAGGTCGCTAACCAAGAGCTTCTCGGTCCCGGGAATACGGTTTGGATACGGCTTTGGAGACCCGGACCTGATCGAGAGGATGGAGGCGATGCGCCCTCCATGGACGGTGAACTCGTTTGCAGAAGAGGTCGCACTCGAGGCATTCCGCCATTACAGCGACCTCGAAGCGTCCCGGGCATATATCAGGAAGGAGAGGGAATGGCTCTGTGATGCCCTGGCCGGATACTGCAAAGCGATATTTCCATCCTCGGTCAACTTCCTCCTCCTCGATCTCGGCCGCGATGTTACCGGGATATGCGCAAGGTTTGAAGCGGAAGGTATCCTGGTCCGCGACTGCCACTCGTTTGGTCTTCCCACCTGTATCCGGGTAGCGGTGAGGACGCATGATGAAAACATGAGGTTAACAGAGGCGTTTTCGACGTGCGTGCATTGATCCTGGCCGGGGGCTCCGGGAGCAGGCTCTCTCTCGGGGAGAAACCGCTTGTGATGGTGGACGGCGTCCCCATGATCAGCCGGATTATTACCGCGTTTCAGAAGGCCGGCTGCGAGGTCGTGGTTGTCCTCTCTCCACGGACGCCGTTTACAAAAAACTGGTGCCGGGCCCACGACATCCTCCATTACGTCGCTTCAGGCACGGGGTACGTGGAGGATATCGTCGAGACGGTGGAGGCTCTCGGTGAGACTGCCCCCGTCTTTACCTGCGTCTCCGATATCCCCTGTCTCGTGCCCGGGATTATCACTGATGTACTTGAGCAGTATCATGCATCAGGCAGGGACGCCTGCTCGGTCTGGGTCCCACTCTCCTTTCTCGACAGGATCGGGTGTCGTGCATGTTACGTCGAGGAAGTGGACGGAATCGACGCGTGTCCTGCAGGAATCAATATCCTGAACGGCTCCCGGATCAAGGAACCGCAGGATGAGATCCGGCTTCTTGTCAGGGACCGGCGGCTGGCATTCAATATCAACACCCGGGAGGAGCTCACCCGTGTCAGGCAGTTCCTGGAAGGCTGATTGAGACTATCCCGCAGAGAGAGTCCAGGGCGGATGGGCCGGGGATGCAGTGTATCCTGAATAAGCTGCTTATTCTGACTGAAAATACGGATAACTGCCCATATCTCTCTTCATTTCCTCGAAACAATATTATGGTATCATCACCGATCTCTACTCATATGCAGGTTTCCAGGGAAGTGGAGCTCGAGGGACATATCATCGACTCCGGCATCATGACGAAGGTATTCGATAAAATCATGGATATGGGGGGAAATTTCGAGATTGTTGTCTTTAACGTAGGGAAGAAGAAGACCGATCCGAGCTATGCGCGTATCCGGGTCAACGCCGATGGCGAAACGCTGTCGGCCGCGATCCTGTCGGAGATCCACCGGTACGGCGCGCACCTCGTCGAGGTCAGCGATGTCGAGGTGATTCCTTCCGAAGGCGACATGATCGTCCCAAAGGGATTCTATTCAACCACGCATCACCCGACGTTCGTGAAATACCTGGGCTCATGGCTTCCGGTCAAGCATATCGAGATGGACTGCCTGGTTGTAATCGACCCTGCACAGAAGGAAGCCCTGTGTATCCCGCTCTCCAAGCTGAAGAAGGGTGACCTCGTGGTGGTCGGAGAAGACGGGGTTCGTGTCGATCCACCTGCACGGCCTCGGAAGGTCTCGAGCTTCGAGTTCATGCACGGCACCGTATCCCCTGAGAGGCCGAGTGAGACCATCATCGCCAGGATTGCAACCGAGATGCTCGAAGTCAGGAAGAACGGTGGAAAGATCGGTCTTGTCGGCGGCCCGGCCATCATCCATACGGGTGCCGACCGTGCGCTGGCAGCGATCATCAGGAAGGGTTACATCGACGTACTCTTCGCGGGAAATGCGCTCGCTACCCATGATATCGAATACAACCTCTTCGGGACCTCGCTTGGAATGGATATCTGCACGGGAAAACCGGTAACCGGCGGCCATAAACACCACATCTATGCGATCAGCGAGGTCATGCGGGCAGGCTCGATACGGGAAGCCGTCGAGGACGGGACCGTCACCGGGGGCATCATGTACGAGTGCATCATGAATAACGTCCCCTTCATCCTTGCAGGATCGATCCGGGATGACGGGCCACTGCCCGACGTCATCACGGACGTGATGGTGGCCCAGGACCGAATGCGTGAGCACATCGAGGGACTTGGGATGGTCCTGATGGTCGCGACACTCCTTCATTCGGTAGCGGTGGGCAACTGCCTTCCCTCCTATGTCAAGACCATCTGTGTCGACATCAACCCCTCTTCGGTCACCAAGCTGATGGATCGCGGAACCATGCAGGCGATTGGAGTGGTCAGCGATGCCGGAACATTCCTCCCCCTGCTCGAAAAACAGCTTGACCTGCAGAGCGAGGAACAATTCTCATGTGAAGAGGCAGAACCCCTCCAGTGATGGAAGATATTCCCGGGAGATTCCCGCACTGGAAAACCGGGAAATAATCCGGATCTACATTCCAGTGATCCGGCATATCTTCTTTCCAGGAAAACGATCTCTTTTGTCCCCGGTACGTGACAGGTTCTACCGTGTAAGTGGCATGCAGTAGGGCTTCTCCAGCGATAATACAGTCTCCCACTCGTTTTTGCAGTGGCAGCTGGTGTGGAAGAGACTGTCAAGCAGGGCATGGTCGCCCGAGAGCGAGTAGTCGCGGATACCTTTCACGATATCATAGTCGCAGGTGCCGCAGTTATGAGGACCACGGGCGTGTCCCCCGCCGACAGGATCGCAGCCCACGTACACCGGTGAATCACGAAGGACCTCGAGCACGCTCCACAGGTAGGGCGGGCGGTATGCACCCTGCTTCCAGAACCGCTCGACATCGGTGTTGCGCTGAACGGTGCAGGGGTTCATGGAGATCATGTCCACGGTTCCTGCGATCGCCTGAATCGAACTCTTCATATCCGATATCGCCTCGCTCTCCGTGAGGAAGGGCGGTTTCATGAGGAGGTAGGCCTTTATGCCTGCACCGCCCCTGGAGGCCTCCCCTGCCGCGGATTGAAACTGCGCCATGGAAAAGCCCTTGTCGATGCATTTCTCCCGAATGAAATCGTTCGTGGTCTCAAGACCTATGGCGACATAGAGCGGCGTCTCCCATCTCGCGGAGTCAAGATGGGATATGAACCCGGCAACCCGGTCGCGGTCCACGTGTTCCGGCCGTGTCTCGGCGATCACGACCTTTCCCGAGAAGAGACGGGCGGTCTCTTCAAATGCCTCCGGCGGAACTTCACGCGGGTCAAAAAAGGATCCCGACGTATAGATCTTGACCATATCGACTGTATCGAGTCTTTGATTCGCTTTCACCCAGCGGAGCTGGCCGAGGATGAGATCGTTTGATTGTTCTTCACCTGCGGTTGAAAACCGGACGTTCCGGTAACTGCACATGCGACAGCGGTTCCACGTGCACCCGGCGGTCTTGAGAATGACGGTGAGGGTGGATACCACCTCTTCTTCAAATCTGTCGCTTCCCTTCCAGCAGGCAAGTGGTTTTTCGGGAGAGATCGGGTTCATCTTCAAGGGATTATATTGGTCCTGTTTGTATATACAGAGATCTCCCTGGGGAATGACGGAAAGACCCTGGGGGATCGGGGGCAGTTGAATGGAATCCCCCGATTCTCCGGGCTGATCCGGATGGTGAAGGGAAAATGAGACCGGCGCGGGGAGGGTTTTTGCATACGGGCGAAAACCCCGGATCAGGGCATCCGTATCCAACAACGTATTATATTGGCAAAAAGAAAAAATATACACAATATCACCCGTTTTGTGGTGTTTCTCCAATCTTTTCCGGATGTGCCAAATGCGAAAGAATACGTGCAGAAACCGTTGCGGTGCAAGAATCCTGATCTTTGCAGCCATATGCATGATGATGCTTGCCGGGTCCGCTGCAGCATACGAGATCATCATCGATGCCCCGATGAAGGTCCAGAAAGGTATACCCCTGGTGGTGAACGGGACAAGTAATCTTCCTGCAGGGATCAGCGTCGACATCGTGCTGTACCGCTCGGATTACGTGACCCAGGAGGTCGAGAGGAAAACTGTCACCCTCCAGGGAAACAAGGACTTTTCGGTCATCTTCGATACCAAGGACCTGATGAAGGGACTGCATAAAGTCGAGGTACCGGGAATCGCCGGGTACTCGTACCTGGGAAATTCGGTGACGATCCGCGTGGTCGAGATCATTGACCGGACTGACGAGGTCGTCCTTCGATCTCCGACGACCCAGGAGTTGGACGGAAGCATGGAGATATGGGGCCATATCAAGGGAATCTCCGATGCCGGTGTCCAGATCGAGGTGATAGGGCCGGGAGACCAGGTAGTGTCCGGTCCGGAATACATCCCGACCCAGTATGACGGATCGTTTACGAAGGAGGTCGCCATAAACGAGACCGGGACCTACGAGGTCAGTTTCACCGACGCGAAAGGGTACATCGGGACCGTTGAGATAACCGTGAACGAACCGTTCGTCCGTTCAACGACCGTTCCCACCACTGCCCCACCGGAGAGGACCATCATCTCGGCCAAAGCACAGTCCAGCAACGATGAACCGGCGGAGTTCCTGATGACGGCCGATGCCGGGAGCGTAAAGGTCTACACGTCGTCGGGTGAGGACTGGGTGATCGAGTATACCGATTCGGCCGGGGCGGTCCAGAAGATCAACAACAAGGGGCGGGTCGAGGGCGAGGAGACCGTGATCGAGACCGACGGCGGAACCACGCGTATCAGGGTCTATCCCTACGGGCTCTCTGCGAGCGGGGAAGTGACGCTGTACGCAGAGGGGGCGACGAGCATCGAGGCCGGCGGGCCTGCAACGGAAGGGACCACGGGAGCGACGGAGACCTCCCCCGATTCACCCCCCTGGATATTTCTCCCCATCGTCGCGATAACGCTCCTTGTCGTGTGGCGGATACGGAAGCGGTAGATCTCCTCCCTTTTTTGGCTCATCACTGTTTTGTGTGGGGAGACCGAATCGAATTGTTATCTGCATACCAGTTCAGTCACTCATAACCACCGCCGGGGTATCCTCACAGAACTCATACTCAATTACTCAAATTTTGACTGTGATTCAACCTCGCGGTATTTTTTCGGGCGGCGGCGTGGGATTCGCACGTTGGGGTGTGGGGATAGTCCCCATAAAATATATCCGGTCATCAATCCTGCACAACATCAGGTAGAAAAGAGCCCTTTTTGGCTCCCGGCAGGATACGGTGGGGCGTGGCCGGGCTTTCTGTTTTTGATCGGGATTTTTGGTCCGGTAATCCGCCTGTAAAACCGCACATTTGGATAGGTTTTTCTCATTCCGCCGACCATTATTATATCCGGGCCGGGGTAGTCTAGTCCGGAAAGGCGGTGGCCTTGAAAGCCACTGGTGCCCTGCACCTCAAGAGTTCAAATCTCTTCCCCGGCGCTCCTTTTTTGGATTCCAAACTCGTTTATCGTGTAGTTTTCCGGTTTGGATCGGGTTTTAATGACATACATGACGTCGAGATGCATGTTGGGTCTGGCGGCTTGGCACTCCTGCGTCTGCTACACCGTTTTGACTCCTGAAAAAGATAGAATAAAAGGTTATCTGCAGGAATTATGGAATATCGGCATTTCTCGCTTTTATGCTGTCAGATCCTGATAAAAACGGAGAAATAAAAGTCAAATGCCATACCTGATTTTTCCGGATGATGAATTGATGAGGGGGCATTCCTGTTCGTCGCTCCACATCCTTTTAAATCGCCTGAAATATCCTTGTTTTTTAGAATACGGCACTTTCGACAGGAACCAGTAAAAATGTCAGGACCTTTTTGAAATTTCGGGACAGTGAAAAGAAATGTTTCGAGGATCTAAGGATATGTCTGATCCGGCGAGTTGCCGGAAATGGTGCCGCCGTACCTGTGTAATGTGCTGCCGCCGGCACTGTAAATTCCGCCACCGTGGTAATTTCCTTCCGCCAGATTTGCAATATTTTCAATAATTGCGGAATCATCATACATGTTTAAAATGCCCCCATAGGCATTGTATACTCCGCCACCGTTTTGGCCTGCGGTATTCCCTGATATCTCCGAATCTTGACTCATATCCAGTGTGGCGAGATTATAGACGCCTCCGCCGTGGTATGACACCGTATTGCCCGAAATTGAACCGGCTCCGTTTACTGTAAGCGTGCCGCCGCCAGCATTGTAGACTCCGCCACCGTTGTTTGCCGTATTATGGATAACGGAACTGTCACCGTTCATTGTAACCGTGCCACCGGAATTCAATACCCCTCCGCCGGAAAACGTTGCGTTATTGTCGGAAATTGACGACCAATCATTCATGTTCACTATGCCCATCCGGTTAAAAATTCCGCCACCATTCTGGATCGGGCTATTATCCGTGATTGATGAATCGTCATTCATGTTCAACGTGCTTCCATAGTTGTAGACGCCGCCACCGTTGTTTGCCGTATTATGAGTAACGGAACTCTCATCGTTCATATTCATCGTCCCGCCGCCACCATTGTAGACCCCTCCACCGAATGTTCCTGTATTGTCAGAAATAGAGCTTCTTCCATTCATGACAAACATGCTACTCTGAGTGTAGGTCCCGCCGCCAAAATTAGCGGTATTCCCGGAGACGGAACTGTCGCCATTCATCACAAAACTGCCCCCCTCGGTATTGTAGACACCTCCACCCGAGTCTCCCGCCTGATTGCCTGAAATTGAGGCGCTGTCATACATATTCAGGGTGCCTCCCCGGTTGTAGACTCCACCTCCGCAAACCTCATTTGTATTATCCGAAACGGACGAATGATCGTGCATATTGACGGTTCCGCCATCATTGTAGATCCCG
>Ga0334894_1002746_pt1 | contig 11268 bp, 11 predicted proteins | sample GraSluR3_MG_6_FD_207225 | JGI IMG/M metagenome (GOLD analysis project Ga0334894, IMG submission 207225) | Sludge microbial communities from methane-producing bioreactor in Wageningen University, Netherlands - Granular Sludge_12_05 R3 | ecosystem: Engineered > Bioreactor > Anaerobic >... | reverse complement strand
TATATCATATATCTGTATGTTTTAACACATAAATATGCATAAAAAACAAAATAAAAAAAGTCTGAATCAATTCCATTCACAATGATTCAGACTCAACTATCTATTAACTTGCTGCAAAACTTCGGAAATATATCATTCTAATGATGGTGAAAATAAATAGATAAATTATAAATACAAACACATACTTCAGAACTATTGAAAGCAAATCAAACATTACATCACCCCCTATTTATGTTACCACAAACCACTATCCAAGGGAATTAAAACCCACGGTAATTTGATAATTTTCAGCTTCCTATTTCAATAACCCCGAAAATCTGATATTATCAAAATGAGAATTAATATGGGAGGTAGGATAATGAAAAAGTTGCGAAAATCAAGATCAGACAAATACATTTTCGGAGTATGCGGTGGTCTGGGAGAATACCTTAGCATCGATTCGACAATAATCAGGCTAATCTGGTTTATTTTGGCCCTCACTTCATTTGGAACATTTGCCCTGGCATATCTTATATGCGGATTGGTGATTCCAGAGGACGATGGCTACATCCATGAGGATGAGGTTAATGGGGTTGAGCGAAAGGACAATAGCAGGACCGTAATCGGAATCGGCTTAATCCTGGTTGGGGCTGTACTCCTGGGCAATATGGTCTTCCCCTGGTTTTCCTACACCATGCGTCAGGTTATGAGGCTATGGCCAGCACTGCTGATTGTCTTGGGATTGTATGTTCTACTTAAGCGAGACTAGATTGTTTGAAGGGAAGCATTATGATAATTACAAATATAACCTCACAAAGGGATCCTGAAAGGGTCAACATCTTTATCGACAATGAATTTGCCTTTGGTTTGTTCTATTCAACCAAGGAAGAACTTGGCTTGAAAAAGGGTATGGAGCTGGATGATGCACTTCTTGAAAGGATAAAGTCCAAGGATGAGCTTCAAAGCGCCAAGTCCAAGGCATACCAATACCTTAGCTTTCGACAGCGTTCCCAGAAGGAATTGGAGGATCATCTCCTTAAGAAAGAGTTCAGCCAAACCACTGTTGATTGTGTAATTAATATGCTAAGGGATGCTGGCTACATCAATGATCTGGACTTTGCAAAGGCCTACGTCAGGGACAAGACCACCTTCAAGAATTTTGGCCCCTACAGGATCAAGAACGAATTGTCCCAAAAGGGCATATCCAAGGACCTGATAGAGCAGGCGCTCCAGCAGGAGTACCAGGAGGAGCTTCAAGAACTTGTGGATCTTGTGAAATCCAAATATTCATCAATACTCCATGACAGGTCGGAGAAAAGATTCAGAAGAATCGGTGGGTTTTTACAGAGAAAAGGCCATTCCTATGATACAATCAAAAAGGTACTGGACATAATAGATGGAAAGGATGACTGATTTGTTTTATGTATATATCCTAAAATGCAGTGACAACAGCCTTTACACAGGCTACACGGACTGCCTTGAAAAGCGTTTGGAAAAACACAATGAAGGAAAGGCATCAAAATATACAAGGTCAAGGCTCCCAGTCAGTATGGTTTACTCCGAAGTCCATCCTGACAAGAGTTCAGCAATGAAGCGGGAAATTTGGATAAAATCAATAGGCCGTGAGGGTAAGATTAAATTGATTCAGGAGGCATCAGATGAACCACTTGTTTAACAGCTTAATGGAATATCCAGTGATTGCTGAGGTCAATACACTTGAAGAGTTCAACCATGCCCTGGAATCCACTTGCCAAAATATTTTCATGATGACTGGAAACATATTCAACCTGAGACAGATATCAAAAAAGGCCCACAACAAAGGGAAGAACATATACATATACATTGACGCAATCCAGGGCTTTTCCAAGGATTCCTGGGGCCTTGAATTCATATCCAAAAACATCGAAATTGACGGCATAATAACATCCAAACCCGAGCTTATGGAACAGAGCAAGGAGATGGGAATCTTCACCCTGGGGAGATTTTCAGTATACAACGAATACAAATTAGGCTACACCATAGAAAAAATCAAGGAAACCAGACCCCACTGCGCAATAGTCCTTCCTGGAGTTTTACCCAAGCTTATTGTGAAAATCATTGCTGAAACCAGGATCCCACTGATTTCAAGCGGTTTTTTGGATAATCGCGAAGCGGTAATAGAATGCCTGGAGTCTGGTGCAGCTGGAATATCGACAGTACATTTTACTGACCAGAACATATATTAACCCTAAATCTTATGATTCAGGGTTTCTTTTAGCTTTGAGGCTTTTCTTGGGTCTTTTCTTCAGGTTTCTTCGCTTCCTTGCTCTTGGCTTTTCTTCTCTTTCTCTTAACCGGCTTTACATATATGCCTATGATAAGGGCAAAGAGGATTCCCACAAGCCCAGCCACCGTTCCTATTATGAACAGCAAAAGGTTCACAAGGCTTGCATCGGCAGTTATGGTATCCTTTACACTGTAGAGGTTGAACAGCCCTATCCCGAGAACTATGAGCCCTGGGAGATATTTCATAATCCTGATCTTCTTGAAAATCAGATGTGTAAGCAGGGTTATTCCCATGACTGCCAATGTAACGTAAATTATCATCCTTGAGTCATCGTAGTAGCCACCCATTTCAGCCAATATTTCCTTAACCTTTGAAAACAGGCCAATCAACGTCTCCATAAAATCATTCCCTTCAGTTATTATGTCTCACAAGGCTACCGTTCAACTTCAACAGCTCCATGTTTTATCATTTCGTTTTGCCATATTCCAGGGTATCTTCCCACTGCCCATTCTGACATTATGACACTTGAATCATTGGGCAGCCTTACCCTTGCAACAGGTGTAATATCTATATCATACTCCTCCAAGGAATATATTACAATATGGGAAGTGGTTATTACAACCATAAATTCGTTGTTGGGGGATGAAAATACATCCTGTACATCCGGGACTGTAAGCTTGACTGCATCCCATGGCATAGCCAGCTCATCATAGCTTACCATTTCCTTTGGTGGTATGGCCTTGATATTGAAGTCCCTGTAAAGCTCCTTTTCGTTTTCCTTGTAGTTTATCCTGCCCTTCAGAGTCCAATACCCGTTGTTTCTCACCAGGCCAACATTCTCCTCGTTTATCAATGTACTGTTATTGACTGCTGTGACACTTCTGACCCCTTCAAGAAACAGGTCCCTACCCGTTTCACCTACCAGGTCTGACAGCTTGATTGGCTTCTTGTCAGCAAGATTGTCCATTGCATACACGTGGAGGGACCTTCGGTCTCCCCTGTCAAGCTCGATATTCTCTATGGAAACATAATCATTGCCCACAAAAAGGATGTTTCTTAGGATTGATGGAACCGGCCTCTCTTGGAGCAAGGTCCTCTCCCTGGAGTCAAACACCATGGCCTCCATGATTTCCGAATTGTTATCCGGTGTGAATAGTGGCGTCGTCTTGATCTCATCTGCTATGATTCCATCCTCAACGGTCCGTTCCTGGTCAACAAACCAGAAACCATTTTTCCTTGGCAGGAGGATCCTATCCAGTTCATACAGGCCCTCAAGATTCCTGTTTTGCATATTTATCCAATAGGTTCTGTATTCCCAGGTTGGTATCTGGTAGGTATCGTCAAAGCCCTGGGTCCTGACACCAAGCAGCAGGCCCGTACTGAGACTCTCATCAATTGTATCACCAAGGTTCCTCTGGACATTCTTCTCCACGTTGATGTATCTTTCAACCTCTTCAAGGCTTACCTGGTCCAGCTGCCTTTCCAGTCTGTAGAAGCTTTCATCCAAATAGGCAATCAGGGTATCCTCATCAACCTCTATGAATTCAGTAAAATACCGGTCTTGGTTTATTATGGTGATTACCTTGATGTAATCCTCTTCTATTCCCAGCGAAGCTGGGTTAAGCTTGAATTTAGATATGAGATAGTCTCTGGTCCTGACCTTCTTGATCTTAAATGAAGGGGTTGATGTGTAGTCCTGACCAAGAACCACCCCATCCTTATGGAATAGACCAGTCTCACCTACACGGTAGTCAGCTTCCTGGTGGTTTCCTGAACCTAGGCTGTATATTAACTCAACTACTTCCCATTTCCCGGTTATGGGCGAAAGCATGTTGTCTGGTGCAACTATTCTTTCCTTGGTCTCCCCCTCGATTACAGCGCAGGAGCTCATCAAGAATGACAATGCTATCATGGCAATAATTAGAATCCTCTTCATTGCGATACCTCCCTTGGGAAGCCTACAGTCACTACTGTACCTACCTCAAGCTGCGATTCAATCCTAAAGGTTCCACCATGCAATCCAATTATTTCATCACAGATTGAAAGGCCTATTCCGCTGTGGGACTGGCTGTTCTTTCCCTTGTAGAACTTGTCCTTAATATATGGCAGCTCATCCTGGGGAATCCCTGGACCATTGTCCCTTATTTGGATGATAAGTTCTTCACCTTCCTCATAGGCACTTAGGCTTACTTCACCCTCGCCGGTAAACTTGAAGGCATTATCCAATAGATTTATCAGCACCTGCCTTATCCTGTTCTCATCCCCAAGTATAGGTGCAATTTCATCGTCTATATTTACATTGAAGTCAATATTGTTGTTTATTGCCCTGGGCATCATCTGGTAGACCACGGTCTTTAGGGTTTCCTTGATGTCTATCATATCCTTCACAAGTGATATCCTACCTGATGTGAATCTTGAAAAATCCAGAAGCTCCTCAACCATTCCAGTAAGCCTATCACTTTCCCCCTCTATTATATTCAATCCATCCAATAGGAGGTCAGTGTCAAGTTCTTCTGAATCCTTAAGGGTGATTGCCCAACCCTTTATTGATGTCAAGGGAGTTCTCAACTCGTGGGAAATCGATGATATGAAATCATTCTTCATGTTTTCCTTCCTGGTGATCTCCTCCGCCATATAGTTCAAAGTGTGGGAAAGCCTTCCGATTTCATCGTTGACCTTTACATGGCTTCGGACCTTGAATTGTCCGTCTGCCATTTTTTCGGCCACATCGGTCACTTCCTTCAGGGGCTTTATGATTGAGTTTGCCAAAAATAGGCTTAAAAACCCGGAAATGGCAACAACCACAAGGCCTATTAGAATAAGAACCTGAGAAATTTGCCTGATAATTATATTTGTCTCCTCCATGCTTGAAATAAACCTAATTATACCTATGCTTTCCCCTGCACTCTCAATGGGCATTGCAACAGCCATCACAGGCTCCACATCATATTCCACATTTCCAGTCCAAACCCCTCGTCCAAGGTTTATGGCCTGCTGAACATCAGGTGTTTCTATCTTGTCAGTGAAGTTTATCCCTAGGGAGTCCATAAGGATGTTCCCCTCAAGATCAAGGATCTGAACCTGTGCAGCAGTATGCTGCCAAAATATGTCCGTATCCTCAATCAGGATACCCTCCAGATTTCCAGACGAGAAATAACGGGCATAAAAAGTAGTAGAAAACTCGATCTGACTTGTCAGAATGTCTTCCACATTTTTATAGTAATGGGTTCTGATTCCCGTTATTAGTAGAATCTCCAGGAATATTACAGTAACTAATATTATAAGCATAAAGTTCTTGATTAACCTGGTTTTAATGCTTCTTCTCATTAGATGCTCCTAACTTTTGGCTCTCCATCTATATCCAACTCCCCATACGGTTTCAATGTAGTATGGTTGACTTGAGTCCTCCTCTATCTTGGACCTAAGTCTTCTGATGTTTACATCCACAATTTTTGAGTCTCCTACAAAATCCACACCCCAAACGTGGTTTAGGATTTCATCCCTTTTAAATGCCTTCCCAGGATTCTCTATAAACAGCTTTGCTATTGAAAATTCAGTGGGTGTCAGTTCAATTTCCTCGTTATTCCTGTAGAACAACCTTGAGTATACATCGATCTTGAAAGGGGTGAACTCAAGCATGGATGACTCTGAGCTTCCTTCTTTTTCCAACCTTCGTTCAAGCGATTTTATCCGTAGGACCAGTTCGGTGGGGTTGAATGGCTTTGTCATATAATCATCGGTTCCATACTCCAAACCCATGATCTTGTCAATATCCTGACTCTTGGCTGTAAGCATTATGATTCCCAGATGTGGGTGACTTGACCTTAGGGACCTGCATACCTCAAAACCGTCGATTCCAGGCAGCATAACGTCAAGAACAACTATATCAATTGTCTCCCTGCTGGCAATATCCAACCCATCCTCTCCGGTTGGCGCCTCCAACACAGTATAGCCGGCCCTGTCCAGATTGATTTTTATGAATTTTCTTATGGATTCTTCATCTTCAACTACAAGGACTTTTCTACTCATAATATCCCCCTTTATCTAATGGTCATACTCCTCCAGCGTTTTGAAGCTGTAGCCTTCCAGCAACAGGTGTTCAATTATTGAAGGCAAGGCCTCCACCGTCTTCTTTTTCTCATCTGTATCATGCATGAGCATCACAACCTTGTCCTGCTTTTTGTAGGTTTCCTTAAATCTACCGTATAGATAATCAACTGTGGGTTTATCCAACTCCGAGTCGCCGTTCAATGCATTCCAGTCAAAAACCCTAAAACCCTCATCTTCAAGGGCCACAACAGTGGGTTTCTTGTACTCCGCATGGGATCCACCAGGCAGCCTTACCAGACTGGTCACATAGGAAGAATCCTCTGTGGCAATCTGAATAGCCTTTTCCGTCCTGTAAACTTCATCAAGAAAGTTGTCAGTCTTCCTGTATATGATTTCGTAGTTGTGAGAGTAGGTGTGGTTGCCAATACTGTGCCCATTTTCATATGTCTGCTTCAAAACATCAGGGTTCCTGTCCACCATCTTTCCCAATACAAAGAATGTGGCCTTTATTCCATACCGGTCCAATATCTCCAGTATTTGTGGAGTGACAACTTCTGAAGGGCCGTCATCAAAGGTAAGGTATGCAATTTTCCCTGTAGGTTTCACTTCTTCTATCAATTTACCAGCATCCATGATAACTGGGACCAAATCTTCCACAACTTCTTCCTCTTCATCCAAAAATACTGGGTCATCCTCTGGTGTAGGTTCTTCATGTTCTGTCTGGTCATTGCTGCTTGAGGTATTCTCTGTCTCATTTCCCAGAGCTTCCTCAGTTGAATTTCCCTCTTCAACCAGTACATTCCCCTTGTCACCAATGTCCTGGCCCCGGTCCTCCTGTGCCTTTGACAGGTCAATGATACCAGGAATCACCAGAAATCCAGTAAGTATTATTAATGATGCTATCAGTGCCATACCCAGCCTTGTTTTCATGTCCATATCTCCTGTAAAGTGTCTTTGTTTACATATTATTATACCCTCAAACCACAGTAGTTACAATTCAATTAACAAGCGGTTACAAATGCATTACACTATTACAAATCCCTGAACTGTGATTTGTACAGGTCGGCATAGATTCCCCCCTTATCCAGAAGTTCCTGGTGGCTTCCCTTCTCCTCAATTCCACTTCCCGTCATGACAAGAATCTCATCAGCATTCTTGATGGTGGATAGCCTATGGGCTATTACAAGGGTGGTCCTGTTTTTTGATAGCCGTTCCAGGGACTTCTGAATCATCTGTTCAGTTTCATTATCCAGTGCCGAGGTTGCCTCATCAAGAATGAGTACCGGTGGATTCTTCAGGAAGAGCCTGGATATTGATATTCTCTGTTTCTGGCCTCCTGAAAGCATGACTCCCTTCTCACCCACATAGGTATCATATCCATTTGGCAGGGACACTATGAAATCATGTATGCTGGCATTTTTGGCAGCCTCTATAATGTCCTCCTCTGTTGCAGAAGGGTTGCCGTATTGGATGTTTTCCCTTATTGTGCCAGTGAAGAGGAAGACATCCTGCTGGACCAAGCCGATGTTTTTCCTGAGTGATTTTAACTTGACATCCTTGATGTTTACCCCATCCAGAAGAATCTCTCCTGAGCTGGTCTCATAAAATCTTGGTATCAGGTGGCAGAGTGTGGACTTCCCAGCACCTGAAGGTCCAACCAGGGCCACGGTCTTTCCCTTGTCAATTGTCAGGTTAATACCTGACAATACCTTCTCATCATCGTTTCCATAGCTGAAGGTTACATTCTTGAACTCAATCCTTCCTTCTACATTCTGGAGCTCAACAGCATCTTCCCTGTCAACTATTGAGGGCTCGATGGACATGACCTCCTGAAATCTTGTGAAACCGGTCATACCGCTTTGCAGCTGCTGCATGAAGTCTGTGAGCTTCTTGATTGGCTGCATGAAAAAGTTTACATATAGTGTATATGCGAACAGGTCTCCCAGGTCTATTATGTTTCGGTAGACAAAATATCCACCCAGTGAGATCACAATAAGGTTCAGGGCGCTGGAGATAATCCCCACTCCTGAAACAAATTCAGCCATAACCTTGTAGGATTCCCCTCTGGCACTGGCGAACTTTGCATTCCTATCGTTGAATTTCATTATTTCATACTCTTCATTTGTAAATGATTTTGCTACTCTTGCACCGCTGATGCTGTTCTCTATTTGGGAGTTTACACTGGCTATCTTCCTTCTTGCCTTCATAAAGGCCTCTTCCATCCTCTTTCTCTTCTTGATGGCAAACCAAATCATCAATGGAATGAATGCAAAGATTATCAGGGTCAGTCTCCACTCAATAAACATAAGTATGGTGAAGGATCCAAAGAGCATTATGGTGGATATGAATACATCCTCCGGACCATGGTGGGCCAACTCGGTTATATCCATCAGGTCGTTGATGATCCTTGACATTATGTGGCCGGTTTTAGTGTTGTCATAGTAGCTGAAGGGCAGGGTCTGGAGATGGGTGAAAATATCCCTTCTCATGTCGTGCTCAATCCTGACACCAAGCAGGTGTCCGTAGTATGCGACAATATATTGGCTTATATATCTTAGGACAAATAGAAGTACCATTATTCCTGTCCATTTAATAAGCAGGTCCATGTTCCCATCTGGAATGATTACATTGATCATGTTCCTTGTGAACATTGGAAATACGAGATCGAAAACAGATATTAGAAAGGCAAAGAACATATCTGTTATAAACAGGGTTTTATGGGGTTTGTAATAGGATATAAATTTCTTGAACATAGGCAGCTCCTCTACTTCTTTTTAGTTTGAATTTGTGATATGATAAATGGGGTTAATACTTAGACACACGAATATTATAACATGCTTTAGAATGATTTTGTGCTTTAATTAATATATGACTATGGAGGCTTCTATGAACCTGACACTTATGTATGCAACTACTTTTATCATCCAATTTATCATAGCCATGGAAATGAATTTCATTGGCCCCTTGGCTCCCTACCTTTCAGAGTACTTTGGAATACGTGACAGTCAGGTGATACTCTTTAATCTGGGATACTCGGCAGTGGGAATACTTGTGCCACTTTTTGGCGTATGGGCGGATAGGTACGGCAACAAGAAAATGATCTCATACTCACTTCTCCTGTTCTTTACAGGAAGTATAATAAGCGGATTTGCCCCAACTGCACTGATATTTGCACTGGGTAGGATACTAATCGGTCTTGGTTACTTCTCCCTGAGTGGAAGTCTTATGTCCTACATTTCTGAGTTCATCGACTACAGAAACAGGGGCAAGGCCAGCGGCATCCTTAGAACAGCCTTTGGAATAGCACTTCTTGGAAGTCCAATCTACACAGCATTTATGACAAACCATTTTGGCAACCTCATAAGCATCTACCTGCCAGTCAGCGTACTTGCAGCAATTGCATTCATAATGCTCAGAAAGCTTCCTGAAACGGAGATCCTGGAGGAAAGTCAGTTGAATCTTGAGGAGTTCATAGCCCTACTGAAGCATCCAAGAACAGTTAAGGTGCTGGTTTCACTTTTTCTAGTGATTTCAGCACCCGTTAATATGTTCAATTTCCTTGGGATTTACCTTTCGTCTGAGTTTTCCCTTACTCAGGGTCAGATTGGACTCAGCTACTCACTCATAGCAGCTGGGACAGTCCTTGGAATCCTTGCAGCCACCTTGTTTTCAGATAAGATTGGCAAGCTGACCTTCTCTAGGATTGCCTTTACAATAATGTTGTTCGGATTGCTGCCCCTTCCATACGTGAAAAGTGTGGTCCTGATCATAGGCCTTGCCTTTGCATTCGCATTTGGTCTTGATGGTGGCTGGACATCATATCAGGCATTCTCATCTGAAATACAGCCTGGAAAAAGAGGGACCTTCCTTAGTCTTTTCTATACCATAAATGCTGCAACCGTAACCTTCTATTCCTTGGTTGGCCCGCTTCTCTACGACCTGGGAGGACTTAGGCTGACAACTGCTGTTGGAGTAGGCTCGTCCATGATTGCATTGGTCATCCTATTTAGACTCAGTCGAATTCCAGCCTAGAGCTTGTTTAGCCAGTCTGTTATATCCTTAAGAATATAATCCCTTTTGTCCTCATTGAGTATTTCATGGTAAAGGCCATCATACTCAATGAGGTCTTTTTTCTGCGAGGGGATTTCACCGTAAAACCATCTGCTGATTCCAATCGGTACAATGGGATCCTCCTTGCCATGAACAATAAGGCAGGGACAGGTGTATTTGTCTGCCACTTCCCCAATCAAGCCAACCCCTCTGAAAAGAAACTGATAATAAAGGCCGATGGAGGCCTTGTGGAGTACCAGGGGATCGCTGATGTAGTCAAGATATACCTGTCTGTTTCCACAAATACCCTCACCTACAGGATTCTTAAGCATTACTCCACCTGCTATCCTGGATAGTACCTTCATGATTCCCGGCTGCAGCTTCTCAGCCGAGGGAAGCCTTCCCAGGGCAGGCCCTGACAAGATTTGTGCGGAACACTTGCTGGGATGCAGGCTTCCAAAAATGGCTGTGATCAGTCCCCCCATACTGTGACCGAAGGTTATCAGGGGAACCTGTGGATTTGCCCCCCTTACCCCTTCCAATATGTCCTCAAGATCCTCAATATAGGACTCGAACCTGTCCAGATTACCCCTTCCCCTGTTTCTGCCGTGTCCCCTCAGATCATACCTGACCACTGAGTAGTCAGCCCTGTTGAGATAATCTGTCACATGGTCATACCTATCAAGGTGCTCCGCAAATCCATGGGTCATTATAATAATCCCCTTGGCTTTCTCTACGGGATCCTCCCTGTAGAATATTTCATATCCGTCTCTCATTTCCATATACTTCATATCAACCTTCCTCCCTATTGCAGAAAGCATTAAACTTGCAACTACCGCTGCAGGCTCTGGAAAGTGGGTAGTCATCTGGCTGGTGATGGCTTTCCACATAGTCAAAGACTCTCTCCATATCCTGGAGCAGGA
>Ga0334894_1002745_pt1 | contig 11269 bp, 11 predicted proteins | sample GraSluR3_MG_6_FD_207225 | JGI IMG/M metagenome (GOLD analysis project Ga0334894, IMG submission 207225) | Sludge microbial communities from methane-producing bioreactor in Wageningen University, Netherlands - Granular Sludge_12_05 R3 | ecosystem: Engineered > Bioreactor > Anaerobic >... | reverse complement strand
TGGCAGTCTGGGCTTCTTACATGATAATTAAGAGAGATTACCCTGAAGGCTCAGCAATCCTTGCGGCTTCAGGAATATTTACACTTACGAGACTGATAAATCACTTTTTCAGGGTTCACCCTGAAACAAACGCAGTTCCATTCCTGTTCTATCCAATAATATATATTGCTATACTGGGTTTTATAGGCTACATGATTGTGAAAAGGATACGCATAAAAGTGTAATTGAAGACATAAGAAAAAGACTGTATTCATATTTTACAGTCTTTTTGTTTTTTTTGAAAAATAACTACAATTAGGGGTTGAAAGAAAATGTAAAAGGTGTTACATTGGATATAATGATAAAATAATAACAATATCACCGATGAAAAAATTGCATAAGCATGAGAAGAAATTATTCGAAGGAGGAGATATGAATAAGTTAAAATAAACATTAGAAAACAATAAACACGAATAACAGAAGAATATGAAATAAAACTAAAAATGCAATAATACATATAAATATGAAATAAAACATGCATAAAAAGTTAAAACAATATCAATATCATCGGTGGTCAAACGGAGGAGAAGACATGGACAATATTTATGAAATAGTCAAAGACATCAACAGTATTTTGTGGGGACCGGTAATGCTATTTCTATTACTTGGGACTGGTGTATTGTTTACATTTAAGCTTAGGTTTATTCAGATCAGGAAACTAAAGACAGCATTCAAATCTACATTCGCAGATATTTTCAAGAAAAATGACAAGGCCAATGAGGATGGGATGTCATCATTCCAGGCATTGTCAACAGCCATAGCAGCCCAGGTCGGTACAGGTAACCTGGCAGGTGTTGCAACGGCAATTGCCGCGGGAGGCCCAGGTGCAATATTCTGGATGTGGGTAAGTGGGTTCTTTGGCATGAGTACAATATTTGCAGAGGCAATACTTGCGCAGGTCCACAGAAAAAGGGTAGGTGGTGTTATTGTTGGAGGGCCGGCATATTATATAAGGGATGGTCTCAATAACAAGTATCTTGCAGGCTTCTTCTCACTGGCAATAATCATGGCACTTGGATTTATGGGTAACATGGTTCAGTCCAATTCAATCAGTGAGGCCATCACAGGGGCAATCAACGTACCGCCAATACTGGTTGGGGTTGTTGTTGCTGCAATAGTCGGCCTTATAGTGATAGGTGGAATTGGTAGGATTGCAAGCTTTACTGAGAAGGTTGTACCCTTTATGGCAGCCCTTTACATACTTGGAAGCGTTTCAATACTCGTCCTGAATGCCGACAGCATCATCCCAGCCCTTCGGATGATCATCGTCGGAGCCTTCAACCCTCAGGCTGCAACAGGAGGCCTTATCGGGGCAACAATAAAGGAATCCTTCAGATATGGTATTGCAAGGGGCTTGTTCTCCAATGAGGCAGGCATGGGTTCAACACCCCATGCCCATGCAGTCGCCAAGGTTAAGCATCCTGGCCAGCAGGGGCTTGTGGCCATAATGGGAGTTGTGATTGATACTGGTATAGTTTGTACCCTGACAGCACTTGTGATCCTTACAACAGGAGCCTTTGAGACTGGACTATCCGGTGCGGCACTGACACAGATGGGATTTGTAAATGGACTGGGTGGTTTTGGCTCCTATTTCATTGCAGTATGCCTGTTCTTCTTTGCACTTTCAACAATCATCGGTTGGTACTTCTTTGGGGAATCTAATGTAAGATATCTGTTTGGCAAGAAGGGACTCCTTCCATATAGGATCATAGTTCTTGCATGTATAATAATTGGAACAACCATGAAGGTTGAAATTGTTTGGGAGCTGGCTGATGCCTTCAACGGACTTATGGTTATTCCCAACCTTATTGCCCTTCTTGGTATGGTATCCCTTGTGGTCAAGGTTACCAACGACTTTGAGGACAACTTTGAAAAGGATGGACCATCTGAATACCTCAATAAGGAAATGTAGCTTTGAAAGCCCGGTTCTGCCGGGCTTTTGTCATGTGGACACCTATGGAATAATAATGTAGAATTAAGGTAGGCTACAGACTTGGAGGTTATTATGAAAATTAAAACTGGAGATGTAATAGAAGGGGAAATAATAGATTTCACACATGAGGGAAACGGAGTCATGAAGCATGAAGGGGTCCCAATCTTTGTTGAAGCTGCCCTCATTGGTGATGTGGTTAGGACCAAAATCACAGGAGTGAAGAAGAGCTTTGCAACGGGAGTGGTGGATTTCATGGTTAAGACCTCACCTGACAGGGTGGAATACAGGTTTGACACACAAGCTCTTGGAGGCGGAGTTCCTCTTATTGGCTACTCATATGATAAGCAGCTGGATTGGAAAAGGAGTAAGGTGGAACAGGACCTGGCCAGGATAGGGGGATTATCGGTCCAGGTTAATCCTGTAATTGGCATGGGTCATCCCTTTAGGTACAGGAACCATTCCCAGGTTCCCGTTGGTAAAGTGGACGGCAAGGCGGTTACAGGATACTATCGGAGAAAATCCTCAGAAATTGAACCAATGGAGGAAGACCACCTTCAGCCAGAGGTTGCCGACCAGATATTGAGAACCCTTAGAAGCTGGGTGGACAAGTATGAGATTTCAGTTTATGACAGTGATTCAAGAGAAGGAATACTTAGACATGTGGGTATAAGGACAAACGAAAACAATGAATCGATGGTAATACTTGTCACGACCTTTTCTCAGATACCAAGCAAGTTCCAGTTGGTACACATGCTGGTAAGGGAATGCCCTGGGGTCGTAAGCGTCTATCAGAATATAAACCCAATTGACAGCAGGTTTACCTACGGCAGGGAGTACATCCACCTCTTCGGAAAGGAAAAGCTTACAGACTATATTGGAGACCTGCAATTTGAGATCTCCCCAGACTCCTTTTTCCAGATCAACAGACAGCAGGTTGGTGTCCTTTATGGTAAAGCAAGGGAATACCTTGAAGGGAACAAGGATGACATTGTATATGACCTTTATAGTGGGATAGGAACAATATCCCTCTTTATTTCTGGAGATGTAAAAAAGGTAATTGGTATTGAATCTGTAAAGGCGGCAGTTGATAATGCCAAGGAAAACATGAAGCTCAATAATGTAGATAATGCTGAGTTTCATTACGGGAAGGCAGAAGACCTATTCCCAAAGATGGTGGAAAGGGGAATGAGTGCAAACAAGATAATTCTCGATCCTCCAAGAAAGGGCTGTGAGAGAGAACTGATCAATGCGATTATTGAACTAAACCCTGAGCGTATCGTGTATGTATCCTGTAATCCTTCAACCCTGGCAAGAGACCTTAAGTTGTTTGTGGAATCAGGATACACGGTTGAAGAGGTGCAGCCGGTGGACATGTTCCCCCATTCAGCTCATGTCGAGTGTGTAGTTAACCTCGAAAGAGAATAAAACTTAGTAATATAAATAGCTTGAGCCATTGAGTGTGTAGATGACATTTAATGGTGTATTTGTCAATCGAAATCTGTACCATATTTTAATCGAAAACTGGTCCACTTAAGCGTAGTTTAATCACTTCTGTTCATCCATTCTTTTGTTTCTTTTATTCTGTAAGAGTCACCATTCATGTTTATCACATATGAGTTGTGTGTCATCCGGTCTATCAATGCTGCTGTTAGAACCGTATCGTTGAAAACTTCATTCCAGCGATCAAATGACAAATTCGTTGTTATTATCGTGGATTTTCTTTCTGCCCTTAAGGATAAAAAAGTGAACAAAAGCTCGCTTCCTTCCTTGTCAAATGATATATAACCGAGTTCATCTGCTATTATCAAGTCGTATTTCTCGAATTTCTTCTCAAGGGTGTATAGTTTCTTTTCACTCCTTGTCTCCTTGAGTTCATTTATCAATGAGGCCACTGTTGAAAAGTAGACCTTGTATCCCTTGTTGCAGGCTTCTATTCCTAGACCTATTGAAATATGCGTCTTCCCTGTTCCAGGGTTTCCTGCCAATATTATGTTCCTACCTTCTTCTATGAAGTTTAAGGTTTTCAGTTCTTTTATCTTTCGCCTGCCATCTTCAGGTAAGTACTCTACCCTCAATTCGTCCATATGCTTTTTGTAGGGGAACCTGGCATTTTTGATCCTATTCTTCCTGCCGTTTTCTTTCCTCATATCATAGGCTTCTGAAAATATGTCTAGCAAAAAGTCCTCATATGACTGGTCTTGGCGGTATGCTTCCTCTATCTTTTGTTTCAACCCTTGATTTATACCAGGAATCTTTAATTCTGATACATATCCCTTTATTTCCTGCAATGTCTCTTTCAATTTTCATACCTCCCCATTGATTCAAGATTGAAAAGATTGTTTAACTCTTGTATTTGCTTTGTAGATGATTCGAAGATCTCTACATCTTCACGCTTTATCCTTAAATCTTCTCTGGGGAGCTTGTAGACTATGTTTTTTATGTTATCTGTGGTTACCAGGCTTTCCTTTATGGTCTTGAGTTCCTTAATGGCAGATAGCACTGTAGTTGTGTCTTTTTCTTTTATTAGCTCTAAAAGCTCTATGAAATCCCTTGGATTATTGGTATAATATCTTTGATATGTTTCTTGAAGCTCTGGACTTAGCTGGTGTCTGCCAACACTGGAATGCAATGCTCCGGGCTTCTTTTTTAATGTATGGATAAAATGATTGATATCAATTATCCATTTATGGTTTTGAAAGCTTCTTTTGTGCTCCGCTATTTTTGACTCCTTGTAGTAGATCTTGATCTCTTCAGGGTATATTTTCACCTTTACAAATTTACCTACAAGGTAATCGGGAACTGAGTATTTATTCTGGTCAATGTTTATGACACTGTATTTATTAACTCTTGACTCTGTTCTCCTTGAAGAGTCATATGATGGCTTTAGGGGTAGCAGATAGGGTCTCTCTTTCTCTAATACATCTTTTGGACTCTCATTGCCTAACCAATTCCTCTTCCTTCCGTTTAGCTTTCTCAGCTGTAGCTTTAGAAATTGGTTTGCTTCTTCCAGTGTATCGAATTCAGATTTACCTGAGAATACCTTTCTCCTTACAAATTCTATCCCTCGTTCCACATGCCCCTTTTCATTTCCTTTGGCCACATTGCAAAATCTGTACTTAAAACCATAGTACATGGATAGTTTGACTAAATCATCAGTTGCCTCTTTTTCATTTCTTCCTACAAATTTCTTCACTGCTTGCTTCATATTGTCATACACTACTTCCCTATGAATTCCTGCTGCCTCATTGAAAGACTTTACATGCAAATCAAGGAAGTTTTCCATTTTCTGATTATGGTAGAGATGGGCATTGTGGTGTGATCCCTTGGCAGTGGTCATAAGTCCCATTTGGAATGTTAGCATCTTTCCACCGATGGTTAATTTAACTTCACCCCAGTCAAACTCCATGGTCTCTCCCAATTGATACTCCTGTCTTACGTAGGCCTCCTTGGTACTATGGTTGTCTCGGATGTAGTTACAGACGGTTGTATATCCAATGTCATAGCCTTTTTCAAGAAGCTTTTCATGTATGTCGGTATTTTTCATCAACTGCTTATGTCTTCCTAGGGCCCGATTATTTTCATTGCTTAGGAGCATGCTTTTAATTTCTTCAATTATGTCTTCTGTCAGCTTAAGCTTTGTTCTGCTACTGGTATCATATTTTGGCTTGGATGCAATTTCTTCTATCAGAAGGAGGATTTGCTCCCTGTGTTTTTCCTCATTATGGCCTAATTGATCCAACTCCTTAAACTTGGCATTCACTTCACCTATGTATTTTCTTACAGTTGTGCGCGAAATCTTCAAGTCATCACTGATTTTTCTCTGTGAGTCACCATCTCTAAAATGTCTCATTAGAATTTCTGCTTTCTGGTCCAATCTAATCAACCTCCATCCCCCCTAAAGTTCTCTTTAAAGGGTATTATATTTTATTGGTGGACCAGTTTTCAATTAATATGGTGGTACAGTTTTAAGTTAACACAAACATTTATCTTGAAGCCTTTCAAAGATCACTGAACAATTGAGTATTCCCTGTTTTAGGTAATTCTCAATGTCTTCCTTGAAGGGATCCAGTTTTGAACCCTTAGTTTTTCCTGATAATCCATGCTTCAGAGTTTTTCCACGGTTATCGATGTACTTTCTTGCTGTGTTTTCTGATATGCCCAGCTCTTTTGAGATGGCATAAGGGCTCTTGCCCTGGTCTGATTTTTCGCGTATCATAGTAATTAGCCCACTCCTTATCATTTTATACCTCCATAAAAGTATTCGACATACTTCTATGGTATTCATTTGGTAGGTGTGGGTCAATTCTTAACCGGCTTTTTGCTTCAATTATATCCCGGCGATGACACTATTGGATTCATAGCATGGTTGGTGATGATGAAGATTACTGGCAAGAATATTTAGAGAAAACACTACCTGAATTAAAAGGATAAATATAGAAATTAACAGCTAAGAGCAGAGCTAGTCTAGATATAAAATTTAGGCTGGCTCTTTTTAAATAGAATAAGTATATAGAAATAATAAAGTAGTAATTAAAAATATTACATACTACATTGACAAATATAATAACTTGAAATATAATGGAAATAAATGGAGGGATGATTATGGAAAAAGAACTTGTATGCCATTGCCCAAGATGTAGTGAAAAGCTTATAGCCACACGGCTTATATGTAAGAAATGTGACTTGGAGTTAACAGGAGATTTTGGACTCAGTAAATTTGATTATCTTTCAACGGATGAAATGGATTTTGTTACGACTTTTCTAAAGTACCAAGGCAATTTTAAAGCTATTCAGGAACAGAAAGGAATGTCATATCCAGCTGTTAAAAAGAAGCTTGCTGAAGTTGTTATAAAATTAGGAATTGAGGATATGGAAGATAAAAAAGAGGAGGTCTCCGATATGTCAACAATAAGCTTTCTACCAATAGAACCTAATGATAGTCCAGTAATTACAAGGATTAAAGAAAAGTTAAATGGTTGTGGAGGAAAAGCAACTATTAGGTTGTTGCAAGGTGATCCTTGTGATATATGGTATGATGCTAACGGAAAAGGACTGGTTTCGCCTAAAATACCTCCGGCTAATCAACTAGTTTGGGAAGCTTTTGACGCTGCAGTTGAAGTAGTAGTAAATAATGGAGGAAAGGCTGTTAAAGGTAAAGCACGCTCTGGTGCTAAACTTGGTAGTGATGATTTACCTTTAGATTCAATTGAAGGATATATTGCCCATAAGGTACACGGAGTTCAGGAAGGGGAAACAGCATTTGGACCGGGGTTTGTAATTGCAGCTGTTCTAGATTGGGCAAATATTTGTAATAATGAAAGAGGATATTTAACAATCAATCATAGTTTCATTAATGAGGTTAAATAAAAGTGTTGGGGGTTAATGTATGAATCAATTGGAAAAGAAGTTCAATAAAGAAATGAAAAATATTTACCTAACGGCAAAGAAAGAACTGAAATATAATGCTACTCGATTTTTACAGATTCTATCTGAAAAGGGTGGAGTTCAAGCAGCCAAAACACTTATAGCTAAAGACGGTGGTACTTATGGCTTCGAAGTACTCTGTGAACATAGGCGATTAGACCTTTCAGTTGAAGCACATGTATTAAAGCCAGAATATACAGATCTTTTCACCGATGAGGAAAGAAGAATGTGTAGAGATAGGCTTGAAAAATTTGGATTTAACTTCGATTAAACTTATGTCTAGTGTACGTTGTTCTTTAATGAAAGGATGTGAGTAAAATTAAAGCACGCTTAGAAAGTGATGAAAAATATGTACTGGATTTAGTTGCAGATATTATGGGTGAGAACTATGAATGGCAAAAGAGATTTGATACTCTTCTTGGCGACCCAGGTAAAACGGGAAGACGTGTTAAACTTCCAGTTGATGCTTTCTTTCCAGCAGCCAATCTTATAGTTGAATATAGAGAAAAACAACATTCACAGCCAGTTACAATTATGGATAAACGTATGACAGTAAGCGGTGTTCTAAGAGGTGAGCAACGCAAGATTTACGATTTGCGTAAGGAACAATGGGCTAAAGATAATGAAATTAAATTTCTTATTGTTTCTTATTTTGATTTGGCCCATAAAAAATCTGGACGATTAACACGGGATTCTGTTCATGATGAAAAGGCCATAATGCGGCTAATTGAGGACATATCTGGGAGGTAGATAGTTTGTCAAACTTTAGATTGCATGGAAGGGAAATTAGTAGTATTTTTCAGTTAATGGGATATAAGGAAAATGATATTAGTCACAGTACGGCCTGGGTATTAGGGAAATGTGGAGCAATGCTTAAGATTTTTATCAGGGATATTTGTGGAATAAATAATTTTAATACTGATGATGTAGAGATAGGTGTTCAGGAATATGATAAGGGTTCGGGAATTACTGATATTGAAATTAAAGATAATAAAGAGTTCTTTATTATTGTTGAAGCTAAACGAGGGTGGATACTCCCTTCTAAGGAACAACTACTTAAATATTCAAATCGTGAATCTTTTAAAAAGAGCTATGCTAAGAATAAGGTGATAGTAACTCTTTCAGAGTGTTCCAGAGATTATGCTCATCATCATTTAGAAATAAAAGATGCAAATGGTGTTCCTATTAAACACGTTTCATGGAAAGACATTTATGAGTTTGCTGAAGCCGCCTATTCGTCTGCTTCTAATTCAGAAAAGAAGTTATTAAAGGAACTTCAGATTTATTTAAGGGGGTTAGTGACAATGCAAAATCAAACTTCAAATGAAGTTTATGTTGTTTCTTTAGGGTCAGGAAATCCAGAAGGTTGCTCTTTAAGTTGGATTGATATAGTAAAACAAAAGAATAAGTACTTTCATCCAATGGGTGGTAGTGGGTGGCCGAAAGAACCACCTAATTATATAGCTTTTAGGTACCACGGTAAGTTACAATCAATTCATCATATTGAAGGATATGTGGTCATGACTAATCCACATAAAGAAATCATCGAAATGCCTGATAAGGAATGGGATGCACCTCATTTTATTTACGATTTGGGGCCTGCCATTATACCTTCCAAAGTAATAAAAACAGGCAAAATCTATCCAAGTGGACGTGTATGGTGTCATCTTGATGCATTACTAACTTGTGATACTATTTCAGAAGCTAGAGACCTTACTAAGCAAAGAATGGAGTAAGATATAAATAATAGAGAGGTGTGGGGATTGGATATAATTAAGCCTTTGCTTGAATTAAGTAAGACAAGGAAAATCTTTCATTCTGAAGCTGATTTTCAGTTTGCATTAGCATGGGAGATTCAAAAACTTTATCCGAAGGCCAAAGTAAGACTTGAATACTGTCCTGCAGAGATCGAGCCGACAATGCATATTGATATTCTGGTAGTTATAGATGACTATTGGTATCCAATTGAACTTAAATATAAAACTCTTGGATGTAACAAGACTTTTGAGGGAGAAATCTTTAAACTAAAAAATCAAGGAGATCAGGATACAGGAAGATATGATTTTTTAAAGGATGTACAGCGCATTGAAGAATTGAGTAGAGAATTGCCAAACTTTAAAAAAGGATATTCTATTTTCCTTACAAATGACCCATCGTATTGGAGCGATTCGGGAAGAATAGATACAGCTTATCATCAATTTCGATTATGTGAAGGATTGAATAAGACAGGTTCAATGAACTGGGCTAATCATGCAGGAAAAGGTACAATCAAAGGTAGAGAAAATATGATTGTTTTGGAAAACAACTATCAAATTCAATGGCAACAATATTGTAAAATAGATGATAAGCGATCAGGTGTTTTTAAATATTTAGTTCTACCATTGGAGATATAGGTATTATTAGATATAGAGATGTTTTATAAAATTAATATTAATGAAGGTGTTTAAAATGCCAATATTATATAAAAAGTGTCCAAGATGTGGTTCTAAGGATTCAGCTAAAATTGTATATGGGATGCCAAGTTATGAACTATTTCAAGAAGCTGAAGCAGGTAAGATTAAGATAGGTGGCTGCTGTATTACAGAAGATGCTCCAGAATTTTATTGCAAAATCTGCGACTATGAATGGAATCGAGAGCAGGCTATTGATTTAGCCTACAACAACATAAAGACTATCAAGGCATCTGTTGGAGGATACTTTGGAGGATACTATAATGTTGACATCGATTTGATTAATCTCAAAACCACATGGAGTCATTGGGGTGATGGAGATAAAGAAGAATCAGTTCATAAAACTATCAGAACAGCCACTGCTAAGAAATTTATTGAACAATTAAAAATGATAGATTTATTAAACTGGAAATTTAAATATATAATGCCGGGAGTATGTGATGGAACTCAGTGGAGTGTTGAAATTATTAGGACCGGAAGAAACATCAAGAAATACGGTGATAATAATTTCCCAGATGAATGGGATGAATTTTGTAAAATTATTAGTAGAACTGTAGGAAAACAATTTAGTTAATGGGCTGAGGTGAAAAAATGAACAAAGAGAATAAAAGAAATAAGAGATTTGAAATTAATATATGGACACGATATTTTATACTTGTTCTTATTACAATTATATTAGGATTTTTGATTAATCTATTCCTGTTTGCACCTATTAAAACTTTGGCAGATGAAAATGCTTGGCTTGGTTTTTATGGTAGTATAGTTGGAGCTGGTATTGCTGGTATTATCACGCTTTGGGGTATTGAGTATACAATTAAAAGCACATTCTTAAATGTAAAACCTACTATTAGGCCGGTCAAAACAAATTTATTTTTGTATGATAAAGAGGGAACAGGGATTTTTGTAACCAACAAGTCTATGTCAGCTCTTATGAAGGAATACGCAGAAAGTAGGAAAGTATATTTTTCTGAAATAGACAAGCTAGATTATATGGGGGTTATTGCAAAGATTGTAGATGAATATAAAGGAACAAAGTGGGAATCTGTATTTGCAGAAATAGACGTAGAAGAGTTAACTAAAGAGATTAAAAACATATGCGCCTTAAAGACTTATAATGATGCAATGGATAATCTATGGGTTGAATTGCCTGAAAAATATAAAGATGGTGTAGGTACAAAACTTGCAGAGAGTATCAATGAATATTATCGTCGAAAAATAGCTCGCGAGTCAATGAGTGAAGCACAAGACTTATGGGGATTATACTATTGGGTCTACAATGTTGGGGCTGGAAATGCTTTAGATATCCGCATTTCTTGGGACTTCAGTAAAAACCATCATAAAATCTTATGTGATAATTTAGGTTTTAATGATGATGATTACTCTGAGATGAACAATAGGTTTTTGTTGGATAAAATAGAGGTCG
>Ga0334894_1002735_pt1 | contig 11298 bp, 9 predicted proteins | sample GraSluR3_MG_6_FD_207225 | JGI IMG/M metagenome (GOLD analysis project Ga0334894, IMG submission 207225) | Sludge microbial communities from methane-producing bioreactor in Wageningen University, Netherlands - Granular Sludge_12_05 R3 | ecosystem: Engineered > Bioreactor > Anaerobic > Unclassified... | reverse complement strand
TTCTGAAGATGAATAGGGAAGATATTTTCAAGGATGACATAAAGAAAATTTTTGATGAAGAAGTGTCTGAGATGGAGTTTACGGATAAAATGATGGATAGTATTTTGGATAAGACAACAAGGTCCAGATATGGAAGGATAAGAAGTATTCTAAACTATGAGCTTCAGATACCGCTCATACCCGCAGCTGTTGCGGTGGCAGCCTTACTTGCAGTTTCAATCATGCCGGAGGGAATTCTGGAAAAGCACTATCGATTCACCACAATTGAGATTGCAGGATCCCAGGTTATGATTCAGGAAAATAAAGAGGTGACCAGGAAATGAAGATAAAGATAAAGGTAAAGACACTCCTTATGGTTCTTATTGTGCTTTCGGTGGGCTATCTTTGGGCCATTCCCCAAAGCACTCTGGCAATTGCCAGATACCTGGACAGAAAGGATTCCCCAAGGGCGGAGCTTTTCTATGAAAGATTCATCCAAATGGATGATTCAATTGAGGGAAGACTTGACTATGCAAAAAGTCTCGTAAAGAGCTTTCAGAAGTTTACAATCTACCAGCAAGGCTGGGGCGGAGGAGAGGAAACCACACAGGAGGACATGTTAAAGGCTGAGCAGCTGCTGAAGGAAATTCTTGAAAAAGATCCATCAAGAAATGAAGAGAAGCTATACATTGATGCGTATAGGATGCTTATGGATATTTCAATTGCCAAAGGTGATGTAAAAGCACTTAAGGAGCTTATCGAGCATGGTGAAAGGGATGATAATCTAAGTGAGAAATCACTTATTTACAATGCATATCTCCACTTTGTCAACAGAGAGTTTGAAGTGGCTGAAAATATAATAATAAAACTTAAAAGCGAAGGACTTGATGATCCAAGACTGGATATCCTGCAGGCGGAAATCCACCTGGCACAGGGTAATATCCTGGCTGCAAAAAAGGAGTACAAATCGTATCAGAACAGGGATTGGAGACAGGTAGAATACAATTACTTTGCTTCAGGAGCATATGGCAGCAGAAATTTCTGGCTACAGGAAAACGAGCAGCTTCTTTCAGGAAGCAACAAAATAACAGGTAGGGTAACATATGAAGGTGAGCCCATGGCATTTGTGGAGGTTTATATTCTCAATGCAGATGGAGGAATAAGAATCGGTGGAGAAAGCTATGTGGCAATTACCGATGAAAATGGATATTTCCAGACAATGGGATTAGCTGATGGACTCTATGATGTAGGACTGGGCCTTGACTCGAGTCTTTTAACAGACAAGGTTTTCCAGAAGAACAAGGCAGGTTATGTTGAATTGTCCCGTGGTGATGCATACGTTGAGTACACCTTCAGAGACACCTTCGAAGTCTATTCACCTCAGCCAGGTCAAGTTGTGGTAGAGGATGAGTTTACGGTATCCTGGGAAAACGTACCGGAGGCGGCATACTACACAGTTGAACCTGTTATCTTTTCAAATCCCCTGGCAAAATCCGGAGGATCCTTCAGAAGTCCCATTGAGGATATCAACGGCGAGGGCAGGTTTGTTGAAACAAGTGCACATTTTAGGATATCAGACTTCAGAAACCAAACCGGAGGGATGACCTTTGAAGGAGAGGAATGGATTCTGGGCTCCGGGGCAGTACTTGGCAAGTTCCTGCCAGGAGGTGAATACCCAATAATAGTTAATGCCTATGATTCAGAGAATCTTCTCATTACAAGCAGCTTTCCAATGAGAACATACTACGATGAAATCCCAAGCATAATGATCGAAGGGGAGCTTTCAGAAGGACAAGAGCTTGTGGCTAAGATGATGTATCCAGAGGCAATCCTGTACTATGAGAATGTCCTAAAGGATGACCCCGATAACGTGGAGGCTGTTTCAAGCCTTGTAAAGATATATGGAATAGGCTGGAAGAAGGGTGAAAAGAACCTGGAAAAAGCTTTTAGACTAATAGAAGGAATAAGTGATGAAAGGTTGAAAGCGGATCTGCTAAATAGTACACTATCGCAAATGGATACAGATGAGATCCTGGAATTTGAGAAGCAGGTAAGCTATGGGATAGAGGTATTAGGAAAAGTTGACAATGACAACAGCCATTACAATATGTACAAGCTATACCTTGCCAAGGAAGATTACAGAGAGGCCAGGAATGCTCTTGAGAATCTTGAAAATTTCCTCCCTGATAGTCTTGTATTCCTTCATATATACTTGGGAGATTATGACCTGGCAGTCCAAAGGCTTCTTGATGATAGATTCTATCCATCAAGACTCCAGGGAGAGGCCTTCAGAAGCGCCATTCTTGGACTGGGAGAGAATCCTCCACCAGATGAGGAAATGGAGGTACTAAAGGAATTTCTGCTTGAGATGGTAAAGGGCGGAGCCTACGAACGCAGGAATGAAATCTACAACAGGCTTGTAAACAATGTTGATAACGAGGATATCCTGACAATTGTGGATGAAATATACAATGAAAGGCATTGGAATTATTGATTTCCAAACTAAACTCCTCTCTTCTGGGTATAGAATAAATATCCAGAACGAGAGGAGATTAATTATGAAAAATTTCAGTTTCTACTCACCGACCATGATCAAGTTTGGGAAGGGTAGCTTAGAGAAGCTTCCCAAGCTTGTGGAAGGAAAATACAAAAAGATACTCCTTCATTACGGAGGAGGCAGTATAAAAAAGAATGGTATTTATGAGGACACTATTAATCAGCTTAAAAAGTCTGGAGTCCAGGTGGTCGAGCTAGGAGGTGTCAAGCCTAATCCCGCACTTTCCATGGTACGTGAGGGAATAAAGCTGGCAAAGGAGAATGAAATAGACCTGATTCTTGCGGTCGGGGGAGGAAGTGTTATTGACTCCGCCAAGGCCATAGCACTTGGAGCTGTTACGGATGCTGATATATGGGACTTTTTCCTTGGAAAGGAAAAGGTGGAGAGGGCACTTCCTGTGGGGGTTGTACTTACTATACCTGCAACGGGAAGCGAGGCCAGCATGGGCAGCGTCATTACAAATGAGGATGAACAGCTAAAGCTGGCAGTCAATCACGACCTGTTGAGACCTGTGTTTGCAATTATGGATCCGGAATACACCATGACACTTCCAAGAGACCAGACCTTTGCAGGGGTAATGGATATACTGTCCCATATTTTTGAAAGGTATTTCACTCATACGGAAAATGTTGAACTCACCGACAGGCTTGCTGAGGCAACCATAAAAACTGTTATGAACAATGCCTATAAGCTTGTGAAAAACCCTGATGATTACAATGCAAGGGCTGAAATCATGCTGGCGGGAACCATTGCCCACAACGGACTCTTGGGTATGGGTAGGGAGGATGACTGGGCAAGCCATCAGCTTGGTCACCAGCTAAGCGCCCTTTACGGTGCCACCCACGGGGTGACCCTGGGAATAATATTCCCTGCTTGGATGAAGTACGTATACAGGGAAAACCTTGATATATTCAACAAATTTGCGGTAAATGTATTTGGAGTATCGGCTGCGGGAAATACCAAGGAGCACGTTGCCCTGGAGGGTATCAGGAGATTTGAGGAGTTCCTGAAAAAGATAGGTCTGCCCAGAACCCTCTCAGAGGCGGGGCTGCCTACTGATGAGTTTGAAAGGATGGCTGACCTTGCAACATCCATGGGTAGCTTTGGAGCTTTAAAGAAAATTGACAGATCAGATGCCATAGAGATTTACAAACTGGCAGAATAGTTCAAGGGGCCTTATTTTAGGCCCTTATTTTTCTATTGTGAATCTGATATACTTTAAGTAGATGAATTCAGGGAGGGGAAACATAATGAGGTATGCATACGGATACTATAAGAAGGCAGCTGACTACATAAAGGAAAGAATAGGAGAAGAGGTTCAGTTTGGATTGATTCTAGGTTCAAGTCTGGGAGGACTGGCTGAAAAAATCAAGGATCCCGTAGTTATAGACTACAAGGAGATTCCAAACTTTCTGCTGTCAACAGTGGAGAGTCATGCTGGGAAGCTGATTGTAGGGAATTTGGGGGAAAAAAGGGTAATCTGCATGAGCGGGCGCTTCCACCATTATGAAGGCTATGAGTTTGAAAGACTTGCGATACCAATAAGGGTGTTCAGGCTTTTGGGAGTTGAAACCTTGATTCTTACAAACGCAGCTGGAGCAATAAACAGGGATATGGCTCCCGGGGACATAATGCTTATAAATGACCATATCAAGCTTCAGGGTCAGAGTCCTGTAAGGGGACAGAACATCCCTGAGTTTGGACCAAGATTCTTTGATGTCTCGGATATGTACACCAGAGACCTGAGGGATCTTGCTAAGAGGGTTGGAGAAAAGGAGAGCATAGAACTGAAGGAAGGGGTCTATTTCTACGCATCAGGACCTCAGTTTGAGACCCCTGCTGAGATAAGGGCAATGAGGATTCTAGGTGGTGATGCAGTTGGAATGTCCACCGTAACCGAGGCAATAACAGCTGCCCATTGTGGAATCAAGGTTCTGGGAATATCACTGATTTCAAATATGGCAGCAGGAATAACAGGAGATCCTGTAACCACCCAGGAGGTAAACGAAGTCGGAGAAAAATCCGAGGAGAAGGTGGAAAGGCTGATAAAGCAAATAATCAAGGAAATCTAGGAGGTGCAGGATGGAAAGACAAGACAGGGACCTGGCTTTTATGCTTCGCTATGAAAATGTGGCGTGGTATGAGGAAGGCAAGGTAAAGATTCTTGACAGAAGGGTTTATCCCACCACAGTAAGATATGAAGTTTGCAAAAGTCACCAAGAGGTGGCTAAAGCCATAAAGGATATGGTTACTCAAAGTGCCGGACCCTACACTGCGGCGGGAATGGGAATGGCCCTGGCTGCATATGAAGCCAAGGGTATGAAGGAAGAGGACCAGCTTAGGTACCTTGGAAAGGCAGCTGATACAATTGCCACTGCAAGGCCCACCACAACGAAGAGGATGAGGATCATAGTGGAGGGGTGTCTAGAAGTTGCACAGACTGCACTTAAGGAAGGCAGAAGGGTCGATGAGGCAATATTTCTACATACGGTTGACCATACCGACAACAGATATAGAAGAATTGGAAAGGTTGCGGTTAATCTTGTTGACATGTTCCCGGACAAGGGCACAATAATGACCCAGTGCTTTGGGGAGACTATTGTTGGGCTGATGCTAAGGGAGGCAAAGGAGAGGAACAAGGATATCAAGGTGATCTGCCCTGAGACCAGGCCCTACTTTCAGGGAGCAAGGCTAACTGCAAGCGTTGCCCAGGACCAGGGCTTCCATACCACCGTCATAACCGACAACATGCCAGCCTATGTAATGGAGAAGAAAAAGGTGGATATTTTCACATCCGCGGCAGATGCAATATGTATGGATGGATACATAGTAAACAAGATTGGTACCTACCAAATAGCAATTGTGGCCAAGCATCTTGGGATTCCGTACTTTGTAACGGGGATTCCCGACAAGGGACACGAGACAATAGACACGGTAACAATTGAGGAGAGAGACCCTGAATTTGTTCTCCAGGCAATGGGAGTGAGGACTGCAATGGAGGGTGTACAGGGATATTATCCTTCCTTTGATGCAACGCCACCCCATCTTGTAAGTGGAGTTGTAACTGACAGGGGCATTTTTTCAGCGTATGACCTTCACAGGTACTTTAGGGACGGTGAAAAGGCGGAGCTGGTTCTTTAAATGCTCTGGACAATTTAATCAAGAAAGTGTAAACTGATAGTAATAGGGGAAAAGGTTTTCCGAAGAAAAACGGAGGTGCTACTTATGAATTTGCAATACGCAAAAAGAATGGACAATATGAAAGCTTCAGAAATAAGAGAGCTTTTAAAGGTCGCTGCTCAACCAGGAATCATATCATTTGGTGGGGGTTTTCCTGCTCCAGAGCTGTTTCCGGTGGAAGAAATGATAGCAGTATCAAAGCAGGTAATTGAAGAGAAGGGATCACAAGCCCTTCAGTACGGACCTACAGAAGGCTATCAACCACTTAGAGAAGCAATAGCAAAGAGAATGGAAAAGATGCAGGCATTTGTGGAGGCGAAGGACATCCTGGTAACAAGCGGTTCACAGCAGGGACTGGATTTCTCAGCAAAGCTGTTCATCAACCCAGGTGATACAATAATCCTTGAAAAGCCTAGCTACCTTGGTGCAATTAATGCCTTCAAGGCATACGAGCCAAACTTTATGGACATAGAGCTTGAGGATGACGGAATGAATATGGACCAGCTTGAAGATGCCCTTAAGACAGGCTCAAATGTAAAGTTTATCTATGTAATACCGGATTTCCAGAATCCATCAGGAAAGACCTGGTCTGTTGAAAAGAGAAAGAAGCTTGTGGAGCTTGGAAACAAGTATGATGTTGCAATAATTGAGGATAATCCTTATGGAGAGCTTAGATTTGAAGGGGAATTGCTTCCGTCAATAAAGCATTTTGATACAGATGGAAGAGTAATATACCTTGGGACATTCTCCAAGATCCTGTGTCCAGGATTCAGACTTGGTTGGATTGCCGCATCGCCTGAGATACTTAACAAGTATGTACTTATGAAGCAGGGAGCAGACCTACAGTCAAGTACAATATCACAAATGGAAGTTGCAATGTTCCTCCAGAAATATGATATAGAGGAGCACATAGAAAAGATCAAGGAGGTTTATCTGAGAAGGAGAAACCTGATGATCAATGTTATGAAGGAAGAGTTCCCAGAGGGAGTAAAATATACAATACCTGAGGGTGGGCTGTTCACATGGGTAACACTGCCAGACCACATCAACACCAGAGACCTGGCTGCAAGAGCTCTTGAGAAGAAGGTAGCCTTTGTTCCAGGAGGCTCATTCTACGCCAACGGTGGTCATGAGAACAGCATGAGACTTAACTATTCTGCCATGGAGGACGATAAGATAGTAGAAGGAATGAAGCTGCTTGCTGATGTAATAAAGGAAGAAATGAAGTAGGATAAACCCCGGAAATTAATTTCCGGGGACTTTTTTTGGGGTGAACCGTATGGTAAAGCGAAAGGCTCTGGATAAAAGATACATATATTTAAGGGATGGGCAGAGATGCTTCTATTGTGGAAAACATCTTAAGCCCGGCCAGATGACCCTGGACCACTATGAACCCCGCTCAGAAGGAGGGTCTGATGACTATTTCAATCTGGTATCCTGCTGCAGACTGTGCAACAAGTACAAAAAAAACAAAATCCCTGTGGATAAGGGAAAGATCCATTTGGAACTTTTCCACAGGGCATGGAAGGATAAAAAAGTCCTATGGGCAGTAAAGGGAATCGGAAGAAATGAATCCGAGGAGATCCTATCCCGAATAACCAGTGTCCATTGCAGGGGCGAGATTTCCCTTGCCAGGGGAGATAAAATAACCCTCTATATAAGAAACAATATTGTGATCAGGATGGATGGAGACAGAATGGGCATTCTGTAGGGTTATTCCCTCTCAAATTCCATATTGTCTATCCTTTCCTTCATATCCTTAAACATAGCTTCAAGCCAGGTGTAGAACTGAAGAACCCCTTTTATCTTGTGTGAATAATTCATAAGTGACTCTCTTAATTCATCGTCTTCGACCTTTTCCAACAGGGAGGCTATATCCCTGGAGATGGAGTTGAAGATTTTTCTATTGTTGCCAATGACAGAAAACCATTTTTCCAGATAGGTATTTGAGAAGCTGGCATAAAGGTTTTCCTCCGCCTTGTAAAGATCCTTTCTAACTCCCTTTTTCCAGGTCTGTTCAACCATCTTGGCATCCTGAAGACTGTGTATTCCCGTACTCATTGAGGTCTTGCTCATTCCCAGCTGTTTGCTCATATCATCCAGGGTCATGGGGGAGTCCTCAAGAAACATCAATGAAAACAACCTCGATTCAGAAAGGTTAAGTCCATAGAAATTAATCTGCTTTGACAGGGCTGCAGTAGCCTTGTTCTTTATATCCTCAACCTGGTTTGCTATCTTCAATCTATCATCTGACATATTTTCCTCCTACCTGTTCTCTATTCTATCAACATTCTAAAGTCTACTGTTTACTTCTAATATAGATTAATACCCACACAAAATCAATATGGATTATTCAAGGTCTATACTATATAATAACTATTGTACAGAAAAAACTGTACAAACGCAACAAACGATACAAACGGAATAATCCCTTGACATTTTATAAAAAACATGTATAATAGTTAAATGGAGCCTCAAAGAAATTCTGTTGAGGTTTTTTATGACCAAATTCAGATATCTTGCATTGGAATCCCATGGATAATTAGGTTTGTGGGATAAAAATTGAGCAATCAACAAGAAATAGACTGATATATAATTGGAAAGATTAGATTTAGTTAGAACGGGGTGAATGGATGAAAAAGATTGTAGTTGAAGATTTGACCAAGGTCTTCGGGAAAAATCCCAAACTAGGGATTAAACTACTTAAGGAAGGTAAGTCAAAGGCTGAAATTCTTGAGAAGACTGGCATGACTGTCGGGGTCAACAGGGTATCCTTTGATGTAAATGCCGGAGAGGTATTTGTAATCATGGGATTGTCAGGAAGCGGAAAGTCAACCTTGATACGTCTGGTTAACAGACTAATTGAACCTTCCGACGGAAGTATATTGGTTGACGGTGAAGACCTGTCAAAGATGGACAAGAAAAAATTGATTGAAACCAGAAGGAAAAAACTGAGTATGGTATTCCAGAATTTCGGTTTGTTTCCTCACAGGACAATTATTCAGAACACAGGCTATGGACTGGAAGTTCAGGGCTATGAAAAATCAGAAATAGAGGAAAAATCCAAGAGGGCTTTGGAGATGGTGGGGCTTAAAGGTTATGAAGACCAGTATCCCAACCAGCTTTCAGGAGGAATGCAACAGAGGGTTGGTCTGGCAAGGGCTCTTGCAAACGACCCTGACGTTCTTTTGATGGATGAAGCATTCTCGGCTTTGGATCCACTGATCAGGAAGGATATGCAGGATGAGCTTCTAGAATTGCAGCAGTCAATGAAAAAGACCATACTGTTTATAACCCATGATCTTGATGAGGCACTTAAGATCGGAGACAGGATAGCTCTTATGAAGGATGGTGTAATAGTTCAAATCGGTACTCCTGAGGAGATAATGACCAACCCTTCGAATGATTATGTGGAGAAGTTTGTTGAGGACGTGGACAGGTCCAAGGTATTTACCGCTGCCCATGTTATGATAAAACCTGAAACAATACAGATCGAGAAGCATGGTCCAAGGGTTGCCCTTCAAAGAATGAAGAAGGCTGGAATATCCAGCGTATATGTCACCAGGAACAACAATGAATTATATGGAATTGTAACAGCCGAGCAAGCAGCACAGGCCGTTGACAATGGTATAAAGGACCTTGAGGATATTATTGAAAGGGATGTTCCAACAGTGCCACCAGACATATCCTTGAATGACCTGTTTAAGGTGATCTATGATACACCTATCCCCGTAGCTGTAACAGAGGGGAAAATTTTAAAGGGTATCATAGTCCGCGGAGCAGTACTGGCTGCGCTATCAGGAAATGAGGTGAATCTGGATGAATAATATACCACAAATACCCTTGGTAGGCTGGGTTGATGCAATGGTCAGCTACCTTAGGAGTAATGCAAGGTGGTTCTTTGACCCCATAAGTGATTTTCTGGGTACTTTTGTAGATATAGTAAGTGACGTATTGATGTTCTTTCCACCAATGGTATTCATAGCCTTGATGGTGATTATAACTATATACCTCACAAAAAAAATATGGGGACTTCCGGTATTTGTACTGCTGGGCTTGCTTCTAATCTGGAATCTGAACTATTGGGAAGGAACCATGCTGACATTGGCATTGATACTGTCAGCCAGCCTCGTGGCGATTGTATTCGGAATTCCACTGGGGATATGGATGGCTAAGAGCGAGACGGTTGAAAACGTAGTGAAGCCCGTTCTTGACTTCATGCAGACAATGCCGGCATTTGTATATCTTATTCCGGCAGTGTCCTTCTTCGGTATCGGAATGGTACCTGGAATAATTGCATCTGTAATATTTGCAATGCCACCAGTGGTAAGGCTTACAAACCTGGGTATCCGTGAAGTGCCAACTGAGCTTATTGAGGCATCGGATGCCTTTGGAGCGACTGGAGGACAGAAGCTGTTCAAGGTTCAACTTCCCCTTGCAAAGAACACAATAATGCAAGGTATAAACCAGACAATAATGCTAGCCCTTTCAATGGTTGTAATTGCATCAATGATCGGTGCGGAAGGTCTTGGTACGGAAGTTTACAGAGCCATTGGTAGAAACCAGGCAGGTCAGGGATTTGCTTCAGGTATTGCGATTGTAATACTTGCCATAATCCTGGACAGACTTATACAGGTAATGAACAAGAAGAAGTACTAAAACTAGGACAACACTTATTTCAATACGGAAATAAGTAATGATATATCTAAGGAGGAATTAAATTTATGTTTAACAGTAATTTTAAGAAGGTTGCATTGATTGCCATAGCAGTTTTTGCACTTGCTTTAGCAGGTTGTGCAAGCGATGGAGGAAATGGTGGAGAAGCGGAATCTCTTGGGGAATCACTAAACTACACCATTACAGGAATTGATGCAGGAGCAGGAGTTGTACGTTCAGCAGAGCAGGCAGTTGAAGACTATGGACTTGATTACACTGTTCAGACAAGCTCGGGAGCAGCAATGACACAGGCCCTGGGAGATGCGATTGCAAACGAAGAGCCTATTATTGTAACAGGGTGGAACCCGCACTGGAAATTCGCAGCCTATGATCTTAAGTATCTTGATGACCCAATGGGATCATTTGGTGAAGCGGAAGATATTCACACAATTGCAAGAATGGGTTTAAGTGAAGATATGCCAGAGGCGTTCCAAATACTTGACAATTTCTATTGGGAAGGTTCAGACATGGAAGATGTTATGGTAGAGGTCAATGAGGGAGCAGAGCCTGAAGATGTTGCAAGACAATGGGTTGACGAAAATCAGGACAAGGTTGCAGAGTGGACTGACGGAGTGGACGCAGTTGATGGAGTTGAAATCAACCTTGCATATGTAGCCTGGGATTCAGAAATCGCTTCAACTAACGTAATTGGTACAGTCCTTTCAGATATGGGTTTTGATGTAAGTCTTACCCAGGTAGAAAACGGACCTATGTGGGAGGCGGTAGCTTCAGGACAGACAGATGCAATAGTAGCTGCATGGTTGCCTGGAACACATGGAGACCACTATGAAAAATATGAAAGTGAATTTGAAGACCTTGGAGCAAACCTTGAAGGTGCTAGAATTGGTCTTGTAGTTCCTGCATAT
>Ga0334894_1002715_pt1 | contig 11370 bp, 8 predicted proteins | sample GraSluR3_MG_6_FD_207225 | JGI IMG/M metagenome (GOLD analysis project Ga0334894, IMG submission 207225) | Sludge microbial communities from methane-producing bioreactor in Wageningen University, Netherlands - Granular Sludge_12_05 R3 | ecosystem: Engineered > Bioreactor > Anaerobic > Unclassified... | reverse complement strand
GGAGTTCGCCCGAAGGGCGGGGCTCGCCCGGGGATGGATGGAGGACGCCGTCGAAGCGGTGGAGTCCCGGGGAGGGATGGCCAGCATGGTGATGCTGGGGGATGCGATCTTCGCCCTCAACGGAGGGGACGCCTTGGCGGAGTTTGGAGATGTGATCAGAGCGATGGTGAGCCTTGGGGGTGCCTCTCTTGAGTGACGTCCCCCCATCCCATCCGAGGTACGCCTCCCTCCTGACCCGGGAGAAGGTGGTGGAGGGTGTCGAGAGGGGGATCACCGGCCTGAATGGCCTGATCGCGCAAGGTAGGGGCGAGGCCCTGGACTACCTCCTCGGCGAGGTGACGACCTCTCCCGCCGAGGAGGCGGAGCGGGCGGCGGCGGCCCTCCTCCTCCTGGCGGAGAGGCCGGTCCTCAGCGTCAACGGGAACGCCGCCGCCCTCGTCCCCGGCGAGATGGTCGATCTCGCGAGAAAGGTTGGAGCGCCCCTGGAGGTGAACATATTCTACAGGACCGAGGAGCGGGTCCGGAGGATAGCCGACCACCTCCGGTCCTTCGGGGCCGAGGAGGTCTTCGGCGAGACCCCCGACGCCTCGATACCCGGCCTCGACCACGCCCGGGGGAAGGCGTCGAGGGGCGGGATCTTCGACGCCGACGTCGTCTTCGTCCCCCTGGAGGACGGAGACCGGTGCGAGGCCCTGGTGAGGATGGGAAAGCGGGTCGTCACCGTCGATCTGAACCCCCTCTCTCGGACCGCCAGGACCTCGACGGTGACGATCGTCGACAACGTCGTCCGGGCTCTCCCGAACCTGATCTCCCTGGTGGAGGAGATGGGGGGGCAGAGGGAGGCCGAGCTTCGGAAGATCGTCGCCAGCTACGACAACAGGGCCGTCCTCCGCCGGTCGGTGGAGGCGATGGTCTCCCACCTCTCCCGCCAGTTCTCCACCTTCGAGGAGTGATCCCCACCAAAATATTTTATACCCGGATTGATTAACCTCCGGCCATGCCCAAGAGGGTCCTATCCCCCCGAGAGCTTCTGGAATCGGTCCACGCCGCCACCAGCGCCCCCTTCGAGTCGATCTACCCGAGCGATCGCTGCTACCTGGCCCTCTCCCTCTCGGAGGTCTGGGAGCTCGTCCAGTCCTTCGGTCCCGGATCGGTGAACGGAGATCGGGGGGAGACGGATCACCAGGCCCGGCGGCTCTGGTACGCCTTCAAGGAGATGGAGAGCCGGTCCGCCTGCGGGATGGTGCGGCTAAAAAGCCCCCAGCCCCGGGACGTGGTGGGGGTCGTCACCTTCGACGAGCTCTTCGCCGATCCGGGGCCGAAGGACCCCGCAGGCCTCGACGACTGCGTCATCAGCGACGACCTGGCGGAGTACGCCGAGGAGGGCTTCTCCAGCCGGACGGGCCCGAGCACCGGGAACGAGGCCGGAGGGTGCCGGAAGGACGGCGATCCCCTCCACAGCGGGATCGAGATGACCCTCATCGATCCCCAGACGAAGGACGTCTTCAGGAGGAGCCAGGGGGGGACCTTCGGCCCCGGCCAGTGGCGGGTCTCGGAGATCAGGGCGATCGCCGTCTGGTTCTGACGGGGTTCTTGAACCGCCAAAGATGGCGAAGAGCTGATCTAAGGCTTCGGTTCTGCGGGAAAGATCAGACCGTCTCCGACCTTCCAGCCTCCGCTCCGGAGGGGCCGCCCCGGCGGGAGACCTTCTCCTTCAGGAACCTGCCGGTGATGCTCTCCGGGACGGCCGCCACCTCCTCGGGGGTCCCCTCGGCGACGATCCGGCCGCCGGCGTTCCCCCCCTCGGGGCCTAGGTCGATGACGTAGTCTGCGGCCTTGATGACGTCCAGGTTGTGCTCGATGACGACGACGGTGTTCCCCCGGTCGACGAGGTCGTTCAAAACCCCGATCAGCTTCGAGACGTCCTCGAAGTGGAGCCCCGTCGTCGGCTCGTCGAGGAGGTAGATCGTCCTCCCCGTCGCCTTCTTGGAGAGCTCCCTCGTCAGCTTGATCCTCTGGGCCTCGCCGCCGGATAGGGTGGTGGAGGACTGGCCGAGCTTGATGTAGCCGAGGCCGACCCCCATCAGGGTGTCGAGCTTGCTTCTGATCGCCGGGACGTTCTTGAAATGCTCCCTCGCCTCCTCCACCGTCATCTCCAGGACCTCGGCGATGGACCTATCCCGGTACTTCACCTCCAGGGTCTCGGCGTTGTACCTCGTCCCCTTGCACTCCTCGCACTCGACGTAGACGTCCGGGAGGAAGTTCATCTCGATCTTGATCAGGCCGTCCCCCTGGCAGGCCTCGCACCGCCCTCCCTTGAGGTTGAAGGAGAACCGTCCGGGCTTGTAGCCCCGGACCCGGGCCTCCTTCGTCCCGGCGAAGGCCTGCCGGATGGGGTCGAAGACCTTGGTGTAGGTGGCGGGGTTCGACCGGGGGGTCCTCCCGATGGGGCTCTGGTCGATGACGATCACTTTATCGATCTCCGAGTCGAAGGAGAGGTGGTCGTGGAGGCCGGGGGTCTCGGTCGACCGATAGATCTTCTTCATCAGAGCCCGGTAGAGGGTGTCGTAGATGAGGGTGGACTTCCCGGAGCCGGAGACGCCGGTGACGACGGTGAAGACCCCGATGGGGATCCTGGCGGAGAGGTTCTTGAGGTTGTTCTCTCTGCAGCCGGTGATCCGGACGAACTTATCGCTCCTCCTCCTCGACGGCGGGGTCTCGATCCGTCTTTCGCCGGAGAGGTACATCCCCGTCAGGGAGTCGGGGTCCGCCTCCACCTCTTCGGGGGTCCCCTCGGCGACGACCCACCCCCCGTGGATCCCGGCGCCGGGGCCCATGTCCACCACATGGTCGGCGGCCCGGATCGTCTCCTCGTCGTGCTCGACGACGATGAGGGTGTTCCCCAGGTCCCGGAGCTTCTTCAGGGTCTCGATCAGCCGGGCGTTGTCCCTCTGGTGGAGGCCGATGGAGGGCTCGTCGAGGACGTAGAGGACCCCCATCAGGTTAGACCCGATCTGGGTGGCGAGCCTGATCCTCTGGGCCTCGCCCCCCGATAGGGTCCCAGCGCTCCGGGAGAGGGTGAGGTAAGAGAGGCCGACGTGCTCGAGGAAGCCGAGGCGCGACCTTATCTCCTTCAGGACCTGCCGGGCGATCTCCTCCTCCCTCTCGGAGAGGGAGAGGCCGTCGAAGAGGGCGAGGCTCTCGGATATCGATAGATCGGCGACCTCGGCGATGGACATCCCGGCGACCTTCACCGCCAGGACCTTCTCCTTCAGCCTCTTCCCCCCGCACCTCGGGCATGGTAGGACCTTCATGAACCTCTCCAGCTCCTCCCGCCGGTACTCGGAGCTGGTCTGGTGGTAGAGCCGCTCCGACTGGGGGATGAGCCCCTCCCAGTGGCCGTGGTGGGACCAGTAAGCGTCCCCATTCTTCATCGACATATCGAACCTGATCTTCTCTCGGGAGCCGTAGAGGAGGGAGGACCGCTGCTCCTCGGTCAGATCCTTGATGGGGGTGAAGATGCTGAAGCCGAAGTGCTTTGCGACGGCGGCGAGGTGTTGGCCCCTCCAGCCGTCGACGTGGTTATGGTAGAGGGCGACGGCACCGTCGGCGATGGAGATCTCCGGGTCGGGTATGATCAGGCTGGGGTCGAACTCCATCTTGATCCCAAGGCCGTTGCAGGCCTCACAGGCTCCGAAGGGGCTGTTGAAGGAGAAGGTCCGGGGCTGGAGCTCCTCGAAGACGATCCCGCAGAGGGGGCAGGCCATCTTCGAAGAGTAGATCCGATCCTCGCCGTCGGGTCCCACCACGATGAGGAGGCCACCGCCCCTCTCCAGGGCGGCCTCGACCGCCTCGACGAGCCTCGACCTCTCCTCCCGGGGGTCGAGCCGGTCTATGACCACCTCGATGTCGTGCTTTCGGTACCGGTCGAGGTCGACCTCCTCGTCGGTCCTCTGGATCAGGCCGTCGACCCGGACCCGGGCGAAGCCCTCGGAGTCGAGGTCTTTTAAGAGCTGGCCATAGGTCCCCTTCTTCTGCCGGATTATCGGCGCGAGGACGGTGACCATCTCACCTCCCGCCCCCCCTTCCATCTCCTCCCCCGTCTCCTCCTCTCCCATCTCGGCATCGGAAGCAGCTCTGGCGGCGCCCCTTTCGGCCGCCTCGACGATCCGGTCGGCGATCCTTTCCGGGGAGCTCGCCTCGATCCTGACGCCGTGGACGGGGCAGTGGGGGACGCCGATCCGGGCGAAGAGGAGCCTCAGGTAGTCGTAGATCTCGGTGACCGTCCCGACGGTGGACCGGGGGTTCTTCGAGGTCGTCTTCTGCTCGATGGAGATCGCCGGGGAGAGCCCCTCGATGGAATCGACGTCGGGCTTGTTCATCTGGCCGAGGAACTGGCGGGCGTAGGCCGAGAGGGACTCGACGTAGCGGCGCTGCCCCTCGGCGTAGATGGTGTCGAAGGCGAGGGTGGACTTCCCCGAGCCGGAGACCCCGGTGATGACGATGAGCCGGTCTCGCGGAAGCTCGATGGTGATCTCTTTTAAGTTGTGCTCTCTTGCACCTTTTATGACGATCGATTTCATCTCGGAATCTCGCTTGGGATCGTTGGCCTGAGCCTGCTGAAGGTCGAGGCTTCGTCGATGATCCGCCTAATACTTTTCGGGCGGCTTTCCGCCGGTTCGCCCCCCAGGCCTCTTTAAGTAGGGTCATATCGGCGGCGGGTAGAGGGGTCTCCCGCTAGCCCTATAAGTCCCCAGACTATCGCGAGAATCAGGATGATGATTCTACAATTTCTATCAGAATTGTTGTGGGCAAAGGTCGCACACCAACAGTTTTTTAGCCTTCACAAAAGTAGCAATATTAATCACATAAGGAGGTTTTGATATGCGTGAACGCGATCTCATCCCGTTCTTTACTATGGCCTTTCTCATCGCCTGGGGCATCCTCGGGCTTTACATATTTGCTTCTGAGCCGATGGTTCGGTTCTTCGGGAATCTTACGGGCGAACACCCGCTGTTTTACCTTGCGGTTTATGCACCAGCCATTGCAGCCTTGGTTTTGGTTCACTATCGGCATGGTTTTGGCGGGATACGACGGTTTCTCTCCCGATTGCTGTTGTGGCGGACGTCGATTTACTGGTATCTCATGTTGATCCTGGTCGTACCTTTGGTCTTCTACATCTCGGCCCTGTTCAAGGAAGGCGCGTATGAAACGCTGTTTCCATTTTCATCGGTGGCGACTTATCTCTTGGCGCTGCTTCTCATGGCCATCAAGGGGCCAATCGAGGAAGTTGGCTGGCGTGGACTGGCGCTACCGCTGCTCCAGCGTCGTATGGCGCCCATCTGGGCAGCCCTGGTGCTGGGTTTTATCTGGGCGTTCTGGCATCTTCCTGCTTTTATGCTCAGCGGCACTCCGCAAAGCGCCTGGTCGTTGACGCCGTTCTTTGTAGGCACCGTAGCCCTAAGCGTCATCGTGACACCGCTCTTCAACAATTCGCGCGGCAGTATCCTCCTCCCCGCGCTTTTCCACCTTCAGTTGATCAATCCCCTATGGCCGGATGCTCAGCCTTATGATTCCTGGCTGTTTGTGATTGTTGCTGCTCTGGTGGTCTGGTTCAACCGAAGATCCATGTTTACCAGAGAAGGTGCTGTTACATCGGTTATTCCATTGGCTGAAGAGGATTAAACCCCGGTCGAGCGTCATCACTTAAATACCCTTTAATTAGGGAGGATCTGGATTTTGTGATTTAGAGGGGTTTTCGAAATCCTCCCCTTTATATCGCCTCCCCTGGCACCACCCCCTCCCAGCCGCCGGGCGGTCCGTCGATGAGGATCTCGCCGTATTCGGGAAGGCCCCATCCGGTCTCGGTCTCACCGACCGTCCGGCTCCGCGGATCGGCCCCCTCGCCTGCGGCCTCCGATGGGACCCCGTAGACCCAGGCGACCCCCTCGCCTCCAGTATCCGAGTTCTGGGACCAGGTGGCGGGGTCTGAGTCGAGGATCGTATAATCGCCAGGCCCGATGACCAGGTTCGGCCGCGCCGTCCAGTAGGCGTCGGGGACGCCGCCCGAACCCGGCAGCCCCGAGGCGGGCCACATCCCCAACACCATCCCCCTCTCGTCCTGGAGGCCGATCATCCCCGGCGCCCTGCCCTGGCCATAGTTCCAGTGGTAGGTCTTGATCTCGGTGACCGTCCACTCCCGGTCGACGGCGAAGGTGGTGGGGCTGGTGGGACCGTTCTGGACGGCGCCGAGGGTGTTTCGTTCGAAGATCAGCTCCTCCTCCTCCGCTCCCATCCCATCTCCTCCCTCGCCTCCCGTCCTCTCCTCATCCATGAAGCCGGACGTCGTCTCAGCCACCTTTCCCGTCTCACCTTCTCCTTCCAGGTCGAGGACCCCCGAAATGCTCGGCTCCATCGTCGAGGCTCCCGATTTCAGCTCCTCTATCTCGGCCCCGGCGGCGATTTCGCCGGTGAGCTTTCTGCCCGATACCACGGAGAGGTTGGTGAAGGAGACGACCTTCGCTGAAGCCTCTCCAACGGGAGCGATGAGATCGAGGTCCACAAGGCCGGCGCCTGTCCCCGAGATCTCCAGGCTGTACGCGAGGTCCATCGGGAGGAGGTAGATCTCCACCTCGCCCGACGACATCACCTCCGCCCCCGGGATCTCGTCTATGACCCGGCCGCCGACGGTCCCCACCCTTCGCCCCGCGGGGTCGGTGAAGACGGCGTCGGCAGGACATCGGACCGCCGCCGCAAATCCCCCCTCCTTCTTTAGGGCCTCGATCCAGCTTTTCGCCATCTCCTTTAGACCCGGGAGGAGGGAGCCCGCCTCCTCCGGGGGCATAGTCCTGAAGACGGGGTTTGCGGCGATCTTGGTGGGGTCCCTGGACCCATACTTTTGTCCACCGCTCTGAACTGAGTAGTAGAGGAATCCGTCGAGCCAGAGGAGGGCCACGGGCATCGGCTTCTTCATACTCTCCAGCTCCGCCACGAGGGTGTTGGAGTCGTAGATGTAGACCTGCTTGTAGTCCTCCCCCTCCACCTCCACCAGCTTGTAGGCGAGGACGGCGTGGCCCCAGGTACCGTTCCCGTCCGGCTTATTCCCCCGGAAGCTGATGATCAGAGGTCTCCGATCCTCTTTCAGGGAGCGCTTCACGGCGTCGTAGGTCCTGGCCTGGCTCTCGCTGCTGCTAGACCCGTAACCTCTATCGAAGTAGAGGTTCGCGTCCGAGAGGATCGACCTCATCACCGGGACCATCTGGGCGCGGTGGTAGATGTCTATGTTCTGGCTCGCCTCCTCCTTCGACATCTCGCCGGTCTTCTTCGCGACGGGCCGGAGAGAGGGGTCGGTGAAGTAGAGGGCGGAGGTGGCGGCCATCCCGTAGCAGTGGCCCCCAGCCCCCAGCATATAGCTCTCGTTGAAGTAATTCCAGAGGCGCGTGTAGGTGGTGGGGAAGAAGAGGCGGAGCCAGAGCTCCTTCTCCAGGGAGGTCGGGATGCCGGCGGCGACGGTGGCGATCAGCTCCTCGGCCAGCTCCTCGGTCTTGTTCTCGCTGAAGTTGTAGTTTCTGAAGCTGTAGGAATCGTCGACGGCGCTGTAGGCCCGCTCCCCGCTGGAGGCGTAGTAGACGTTGACGGTGATGGAGATGAAGTCGTCGTCGGGGTCGACGTCGACGGCTCCGGGGACGTAGGCCTGGGCGCCCAGGACCGCGCCCTCTACGTTCTCTCCTCCGAGGTCCCAGTAGATCGAAGCGGCCCGTCCCCCTCCCGGCGGGACGCTCCCCACCGGTACGGGGTCGCCGAGCTTCGAGTATTCGGCCTCTCCCGGCATCTGGAGGTAGAACTGGATGTAGACGTTCTCGGCCACCTCATCTCCGGCGTTGAATACCTGGGCCTGGACCGCCTGCTCGCCGGCGGATTTCTCTTGAAGAGGCCTGTAGTTCTCGCCCCCCAGGAAGGATCCGTGGTATTGGTAGCCCATGATCAGGCTCAGATCCTCCCTCATCCTCAGGTTCACCTGGACCGCAGGCTTCGTCCTCGAGACCTTGTCCAGCCAGAGGGAGGCGATCTTCCTGTCGTTCTCGTCATGGCTCCCGAAGATGGTGCATGCCAGGTTCCTGTACCAGATGTAGGGGCCGGCGCAAGCCCCCTCGCCGCCGAATCGGCTGTCGAGGGGATCGATGACGTTCGAGACGTATTCGAACCCCTCTGGAGGAGGAAGATCGCCATAAACGTCCACCATCGTCTTCTCCCAGGCGGCCCTGGCCTGAGTCGCGGTCTCGTAGACGTAGACGGAGAGGAGGTAGTTTCCGCCGATGCAGTCGTAGACCCCCTCCGGGTCGGGCTGGCAGATGTTCTCGTGGACCTCGACGAAGGCGAACCTCTCCACGTCGGCCTTCCCGTCCTTCATGACCGCCGCCTCGGCGGCCCGGGCCTCGGCGCTTATATCGCCCGCGACGTGCAGGTCGGCGGGAAGGTCAGAGTCCAGGAGGACGTAGTCTGCCGGATTTATCTCCTCGATCCAATCGGGGACTTTCGGCTCCTCATCCGCCATCCCAGGAGTTGCCGCCTGGCCCAAAAGAGCTGCAACAAAAGAGAAGATAACTGCGGCCCGGACCTTCTTCCATGCTCTATCGACGTCGTCGAACATATCTCTCCTCCTCGTCTCCTCCGCCTGAAGTTATGGAGATCCTGGCCTTATTTTATTTCAGGCTTCTTCTCAAGCGAGTCTACCGGCCGAATCCTCCTTAAACCATCGAGATCGGTTAAAGGGTGGAAGGCGCAACGGAGGGTTATGATGAGTGGAGATCCAGCCTGGCTTTACGACGAGACTCGACAGATCGGGACCGACTACGAGGACCTCTCCCAGATCCGGGCCTACGATCGGAGGATGGCGAAGATCAGGGACGTGGCAAAGGAGGTCGGGGAGGTCCTCGACCTTCTCGACCTCTCGCCGGAGGCGACGGTCCTGGAGCTTGGGTGCGGCACCGGCGAGTTTTCCCTCGCCGCCGTGAGCCGGTGCTCCAGGGTGATCGCGGCTGACATCTCCCTTCCGATGCTCCGATACGCGAGAGAGAAGGCGATAGGCCGGCTTCGGGGGCAGGGCCGGACGGAGGACTTCGAGAGGATCGAGTACGTCAGGGGTGGCTTTCTCACCTACGAGCACCAGGGCGAGCCCCTGGACGCCGTCGTGACCCAGTTCGCCCTTCATCACCTCCCCGACTTCTGGAAGCAGGTGGCATTGATCCGGATAGCAGGGATGCTGAAGCCTGCGGGAAAGCTCTTCATCCGGGACGTCGTCTACTCCTTCGATGCCGCCGGCTACGAGGGCTTCTTCGACCGCTACCTCTTGCGGATGGCGGAGATGGGCGGCGAGGGGACCCCCGGGGACATCCTGGTGCACATCAGAGACGAGCACTCCACCATCGGCTGGATGATGGAGGGGATGATCGAGAGGGCGGGCTTCTCCATTCAGAGGGCCGATTATCGGGCGGGGTTCATCGCCAGCTACCTCTGCGTCAAGGAAGGGCGGCGATGAGATGGTCCCGTCCAGACCCCGCCGTGCCTCGATTCGAGCCGCTGCCGCAAGATCTTAGTATATCCAGAGATATTAATTTCTAGGGAGGATTTTACCATGATCGAAGAGGACAGGGACGCCCGGACCTGGGCTACCCTCTGCCATCTCTCCGCCCTCTTGATGCTCCTGGGGGTCCCCCTGGGGAACGTCCTGGGGCCTCTGGTGGTCTGGCTCGTCAAGAGAAACCAGCACACCTTCGTCGACGACCAGGGGAAGGAGGCCCTCAACTTCCAGCTCTCCGTCACCCTCTACTGGGTCCTGGCGGGGATCCTGGTCTTCTTCTCGGTCGGGTCCATTGCCTTCTTCTGGCCCGCCGCTCATCCCGGGATGATCGACTTCTGGAACCCGATGGCCATGCCCTTCGCCATGATCTTGGGCCTCCTCCTGATCTTAGGCCTGCTGGCTTTCTCCGTCATCTTCGCCATCATAGCGGCGATCAGAGCGAGCAACGGCGAAGCTTATCGTTATCCCCTCACCATAAGGGGGGTCAGATAGGGTCGGTGAGGGCGGAGGGGTCCCGAGAGCAGTTGGTCGAATGGAGATCGGTTCGGAATGGTCGAAGAGGGGATGACTTTGGAGGACCCGTTGGAGGGGATCAGGGAGCGGGTGGCGGGGGAGCCCTACTCCCGGATCCTCGGGATAAGGCTTGTGGATCTCGGCCCCGGCTGGGCGGTGACGGAGATGGACTGCACCGAGGGGATGGAGGACCTCCTGGGGATGACCCATGGCGGAGCCCTCTTCTCCCTCGTCGACGAGGCCTTCGGAGCCGCCGGAAACTCCCGGGGGAGGGTCGCCCTCGCCCTCAACGTCCAGATCACCTTCGTCGCCCCGCCCTCACCCGGGGAGATCCTCCGGGCGGAGGCGAAGGAGATCAAGCGGGAGGGGCGGATCTCCAGCTGCGAGATCCGCGTCAAGGGGGAAGCCGGCCGGATCGTGGCGTTGGCTCTTGGGACGGCTTACGTCAAGGGCGAGGAGCTCTAGCTCTATTTATTCCTCATTTGATTTTGTTTCCTCATTTGATTTGGGAGGGGATCACTTCTTGATCCCCTCAAAGCACCTATCGAGGTGCTCGGATTCGGGAGGCTTCGTTGCGAGGCTTACGACGACGGTTGCGACGAAGGCCAGGGGCAGGGCCACCACGATCGGGTCGACGACGGGCCAGGGCATCGATGGTATGAGGACGTCCCTTCCCAGGATCATCTTGGCGATCCCCAGGGGAATTGCCTCCTTCTGATGGACGAAGACCAACCAGAAGAGGCTGACGAAGGTCCCGGTGACGAGCCCCGCGATCGCTCCGGCCCGGGTCGCCCTCTTCCAGAAGAGGGCGCAGGTGTACATCGGGAGGAAGGCGGCGGCACAGAGGCCAAAGAAGATCGCCGTCCCCGGGGCGATGATGCTGGGGGGGAGGAGGTATCCGAGGAGGACGGCCACCACCACCGCTATGATGATCCCTATGCGGGTTATCAGAATGGATCGTCCTCCCCTGGCCCCCACCAGCGTCTCGTAGACGTCCCTTCCGACCGCCGTCCCCTGGGCGTGGAACTGGGAGCTCAAGGTCGACATCGCCGCGGCGAGGAGGGTGAGCATGAAGACGTAGACGAACCACTCGGGCATAGCCCTGTTTATGTAGACGGGGATTATGCTGTCGGAGTTTCCGGCGGCGGATGCTATTGCTATTACGCTGTCGTGCTGGACGAAGTAGACGTTGGAGAGGGCCCCCACCACGAAGGCGACCCCCGTCATCATCAGGATGAAGATACCGCCGATGAGGACCGCCCTGTTCAGCTCCCGCC
>Ga0334894_1002707_pt1 | contig 11393 bp, 5 predicted proteins | sample GraSluR3_MG_6_FD_207225 | JGI IMG/M metagenome (GOLD analysis project Ga0334894, IMG submission 207225) | Sludge microbial communities from methane-producing bioreactor in Wageningen University, Netherlands - Granular Sludge_12_05 R3 | ecosystem: Engineered > Bioreactor > Anaerobic > Unclassified... | reverse complement strand
TAAGCCAGGATAATCAGCAGTGGGACAACTACATATAAAACCACATTAAGCGGAGTGATTTCAACCTGTTTGGGTACCGTAGGCGGATAAAAATCGGGAGATTGTGCAAAAGTTTTCACCGCCAGCAAAATTGAAATGATACTATATTTGATTTTCCTGTTCATTGCTTTCAAACTTTATTTGTTCATGCCTTTTAATTTTTCCGGAGGTTCGGGTACAGGTCTGTTTTCATCGTCATCGTCTAAGTTGCAAATCATTAGTCCGGCTTTTTTGATGAGGTAGTAAGCAATGGCTAGAGCAATGATGAGCACTCCGATGCCAATAATGGTTCCACCATCAAGTTCTTCTATCTTTAGCACAACTATTTTCCGTGCCAGGGCAATAATGGCAACCAGAACAACCACTTCCACATGCACCTGATTTTGTTTCAGATACACTTTTATGGTGTCGAGCAATTCAATACCAATCAGCACAAGCAGGAACACACCGAAGAGGTCCATCAAATCATCCAAATCGATGATTAAAAAGTCTGATTGGATGATGTTTTTTACAAGATAATACCCCAACTCAATGGTTGCAAGAACGAGAATGACAGACATTAAAAAAATGAGGACGTAAATGATGCCTTTTTCTATGAACCTGGAAAATCGTTTCATAATTAAAACAGTTGGTCTTTAAATTTTAACAATTTTTACAGCCTTAAAGGTATTGATTTTAATGAAATATCATTCTTCTTTCCACCAGTAGTTTTTCAGTTTGGCGTCTGTTATCAGGGTGTCGAGCAGTTCATTCAGGGTAGTGTCGTCCCAGTCACGCCAGTCAATCCAGCTTGAGCCAATCTTTTCAAGGGTCTGGGCATTTTCCTTGTGCCCGTCAACTTGTTTCACAAATGTGTAATCGGGCCTTTCCAGGCTTACAAAATGGTAAAACCATTCGGTGCAAATTACCCGGTGTTTCTCCATCAGTTTTTTCACTGCATTACTGGAATTTGAATTGTACATGTGGTAGGCCACGGTAGTATAATCCCAGTCCAGTTCTTTTTCGTAATGCTCCACAACATTTAGAATTTCAGGCTGAATGGTATGAAATCCGTTTTCTTTAATTAATTCCCAGTTTTTTATGTCGGCAGCAAAATTAACCGAACCTTTCAGATTTTTTCCCAACACCATTGGGGTTCCCCGCATGATGTTCCCGTTTCTGTCTTTCAAAGTTCCTGTTTCGTCCTTTTCTGTTTCAGCAAACCAGTATGATTCACTGAAACTGTTATTTTCAGGAAAAGAAATCAGTAAAATTAAAAAAGCTGCAATTATGCCGGTTATTATCGAATGCATTGTTAACATGAATTACCTTATGATTGTTTTCACTGTTTTCCTGCCATTTCGGGTCACTCCCTGAATAAAGTAAATCCCGGCAGGTAAGTTTGATGCCGGAATGATGGTTTCTGTACCTGGTTTATTTAAAGTTAAAACCGCTGATCCATTTACTGTAATAACCCTAATTAAATCAAGTCTTTCACTGGATTCCGAACGGATAATCAGTTCATTGTTTTGATTTTGAAAAGCCTGGATTTCAATATCTTTTATCTTTCGCATTGTTTCCAGTCCGGTAGCCAGTTCAAAAACCATTTTATCTATATTAAAAAGTGGGTCACTTAAAATGGTAAACCGCATAATTTGCTCACCTTCATTTAGATACATTTTTGTTGTTGCCGGCAGTGTGTTTAGCGCACTGTAGCTTGCCGGTACGGTAATTACATCCGACAAAACCGTATCCACTTTTATTTGAAAAGTTCCGCCACCCTGCAAAGAAGCAATATAAGTGGTAACATTGTACCAGCCTGAAGTAACTACTTTTACCGAGTACTCCATCCATTCGCCCGGTAATGCATTTCCAACATGGTAACCGTCACCTAACCGGTCGTAAATGTCAACATTGTCGTCGGGACGATAAACTCCTGTAATATTTCTCGTACCTTTATCGTGGTAGCTGAGTCCTTCGCCTCCTTTGTCAAAATCTTCGGCTTCAATAATTCCGGGAATAACCATCAGGGTGTCGTGATAGGGTACTCTTTCTGGCTTGGTCCAGGCGGGAAAGAAAATACGGACCGGCTGGGAAAAATGGGCCGCCGAATCGTTGTAACGGGCAATTACCCTGTAATTGTAATATTTGTTGACGTCAGGTTTTACATCCAAAAATTGGGTTGAATCGGGGTGAAGAATGATCAAATCTGTATAGTGTCTTTCTGTTCCAGGCTTTCGCTGAATGATAATTCTGTCATGATCGGTTGATTTGTTTTTCCATGTTACCTGTATGATTGAGTCCTGAAGGATTTTTAGCGAGGGTACCGGTGATTTTTCATTGGTATGGAGCAGGATATCTTTTACTTCATCCCAGTCTCGTTGCTGGCGTTCCATAATCCGGAAATCGCCGCCGTCGTCCCAGGCTGCAAATGCAAAACCGTATTTATACGAATATTCCACATAAGCCCGGTAATGGCGCATCCGGGAGTTGTAGTCGCATTTCTTAAGGGCGCCAAATTCACCCAGAAAAGCAGGAATGTTGTGTTTTTGGGACCAGCTTGAAACGGCTTTAAATTTGTTTTCAAGCTGACTGTAATCGGAACTGGTTCCCCATGTGCCCTGGCCCTGAAGTCCGAAAAGGTAGGGATCATAAGAATGAAATGAGCCGATGACATAATCGTCATCAGGTATAGCTGCTGTTAAAAGTTCATCAGACCCGCCCCAGTTGTGCCCCTGGAAAATGACCAGTCTGGTGGGATTGGTTTTTCGGATAATGGAAAGAACCCGGGCATGCATATCGTCGTTTTGTGCTTTGGTTAATCCATGAGGTTCATTCAGAATTTCAAAAATCAGTTTTTCCGGTTTATCTTTAAAATGTGTGGCAATTTGGGTCCAGATGCTGTCGAACCGTGTCTTATTTGCTTCATTGTAGTCTTCTTTTATCCATTCTTCATGGTGTGTGTTAATAACGATGAACAGTCCGCGATCGAGCCCCCAGTCGGCTACCTGTTCGATCCGGTTGAGCCAGTAGTCGGTGATTTTATACGGAGGTGTTTTACTGGTGTAGCCATCCCAGCGAACGGGAATCCGAACCACGTCGAAACCGGCTTCTTTGTACAAATCAAAATAATACTCCTGTGCCCGCGGATTATTCCAACCCGCCTCAGTGGGCGGTTCATGAGTGTTGCCCAGGTTGATGCCTTTCTTCATTTGGGCAATGGCTTCCTGGGGAGAAATCTGTGCAATTCCGGACCTGGAAATTCCAAAATTAAAAAAAAGAAACAAGGTAAAAAAGATGAAAAAAAGCCGGATCATTCTGGTTTATTTTAAAAAGCAAGAGCCTGTTGTAACAGGCTCTTGTTGTAGTGTTTAAATAATAAAAAGTTTCAATTTTTAATTGCTTTATATCGACCCAGTACCTTACTGTCGTTACTGATTACAATCAGGAACATACCAGCAGGCTGGCCTTCGAGTGAAAGCACTTCAATACTATTCTGAACTTTCATGTCTCGAACCATTGCTCCGCTGGCATTAAATACCTGAATGCGGTTACCTGGTTCTGCTCCGCGAATATTCAGTTTGCCGCTGGTTGGGTTCGGGTAAATTTCGATTTGCGATACTCCGGTCAAATCAACAGAAGTCAAATCGAGTTTCAGTTCGTACATAACCACAATTTTACCATCGGCAGAAGTCACTTTCAGCATATCTCCGTCATCGAGGTCACCCGATGTTTTTTCATTTCCATCGGCATCCACCACTACGGCAGTTGCACCCAACGAAGGAGTAATCCTTGCGTAGAAATCACTAAGCAGGGTACTGCCAGTTGGTCCTGTAATGGTATAATCTACCTGGTCAACTGCATATACGTTCGACAATACATAAGCCAGATAAGTGGTTTCGAGTATGTATTGTGTACGTAACATCGAGAGGTGATAAACTCTTGTGGTCAGCCCGTTGGGAGAAGTAACCACTACCTTGTCGTCCTCATATAGCGTACCTTCCGTTCTTTCAAATCCCATTTTATCAACCAGTTTAACTGTTGCACCCAAAGAAGGCACAATATTAGCAAGGAAGGTATTCACATTTGTTCCGCGCGGTATAAAGTTAACCAGGTTTTCACCCTGGGAAACTGTATATACATCAGAAAGAATGAATGCATCGTTTTCAGACGAACGTGGTTGCAGCTGGTAAACGATACGCGTCACACCGTTTTCGGCAACTACATCGAAAAAGGTGTTTGCATTTACTGTCACGTTCACATAAGTCGTATCGAAGTTCAGTTTTCGCAGAGGTACATAAGCTCCTTCCCCGTCAATAATGCTCAGGGTAGCTCCTAAAGGTACTGTAACATTGTTCAAAACCGTGCGCAACTGGGTACCGTATTCAAATCCGGTAATGTATCCTTCGCCGGCTTCGGCATCAGCAGAAGCACTTTTGGGTTGGATTTCAATTTCAATCTCATATAGAGCAGAAGTAAGAACAGCGTCGGAGCTCAACCCTTCCTCGCTTACCTGAAGGAAATACTGAGAGGTATTTGTGCTGTCGGCCGAAAGAACAACCAGCACATCATCCTGACTTAGTAGGTCATCGGCAGCTAAATCGGCATCACCCGATTTTACTGTAAGCGACTGTCCTTCATCAGCTTTGTTCAGGTTGCTCAGGAAAGCTCCAACAGTAGTTCCTGTTGTAACACCTCTGATTTCTTCTTCCATGGAAAATCCATCGCTTACTTTGTAAACCGGTGATGTAACAGTAGATTTGTAATGGGTGGGTTCATACATAAAGTGTTGTCCAAGATCATTGCCAATAAACAATATCTCCTGGGGCCATCCTACATTTTGTGTTTGCCAGTAAGGCCAGTTGGTCCAGGTCCATTCTGTGTCATCCTGATTAGTGCCAAAGGAACCTGCTTCTCCAAAGCCTGTGTTTCCCTGGTAAATATGAGGCTTACGCATCCAGTTGGTAATCATATCAGCCACCAGGCCACCCACAACCCAGTCTGAACCATCTTCCATACTCCAGGTTTCAATCAGCTCAAAGTCGTCAGGGTCATTGGCCGGTTTTAGTCCAAGTTTAATGGAATCGTTCAGGATTTTCCAGATATAAAGGCTGTTGTTTTGCCAGTGACGGATAGGTGTATGGTCACGGTTAACCTCTTCATCCCAGGGATTTTTATATGTATAATTACCTTCGGTGTTTAAAAACTGAACATCTAGCTGTGCAGGAACAGGCCAAACATAGTCCGGCAACCAGGTAGGAAGTTGTCCGTCTGTGGCAATTGCTCCTAAACAGAAAACATCACCAGGTTGTATAATCGAATTCACGCCCAAATCCTGGACTACAACACCAGGAGTAACTGCCCATTGTGTTTCGTCAACCCATTTATAGCCGGGAATATATTTCCGGAAACGGCTTCCCCATGCGTCGTCCTCCATGTACCATGTAATAAGTTCAGCCGGGTTGGTGGTTCCAGCCATGGCAATCATGTAATCGCTTAAATCCAAAGGTGCATTGCCTGGGTTTACTATTTCCAAATAACTATTATCCCACTGTTCCCAGTATATATATTCTGAAATAAAGGGTTCGGCTTCGTAAGGCTGAATTTTTGTCAGGTCTTTGTCCTTAACCAGTTCAACATTATATGTGTTGGTAAGGCTGTCGTCCTCAGCTGTTACAGTAAACGTAACAGTTCGATCCTTAGTAGTTCCATCCAGCGAGACAGCTCTTTTTACTTTCACAATGGCGTTTTCGTCTTGTGTTTTGGCAACCAAAGCAGGTACTCCGGAATAATCAGCAGGTACAGGCATCCTGTAGTTAGGAGTTGTTGCATTGAACCCTGCAATTGTATCACCTTTCCATCCCAGCACAGTATAATAAGGCTTGTGATGTTCAGGAATATCTGGCCATGTAATGGAGGCAAGGTTTGCATTATGACTAACGCCATAAGGTCTCATCTGGATAAAATACTCTTTTTCTGAACCGTTTTGTGCAGTAACTTTCAGCTTATCACCATTTTTCAAATCCGGCTTTTCAACTCCATCAGAGAATACAATTTCCCATTCTGCATTGGCCGGTTTTTCGAGGTATTTCATAAGTGTATCGGCTCTCATGGCAAAAGGTAATCCATGCCATGTCCCGGTAATGGTATCTACTCCGCTGGCATGGGTAGTAACTCTTGGCCAGTCGATTCCTCTTATTCCAGACTGTGTATTTGTTCTGATAGGTCCTCCTTCCCAAACTGATCCAATGTTTATTCTTGCTTTTGGAACAACGATATTGGCATCGGATGCAGGTTCATCAACTACAATGTCGAATGTAGCAGTTTGAAGCGTATTTCCCAGAACATAAACTGTTAAATTGTCTCCTGTTCGGGCAGAAAAGAAAAGGGAGTCTTCTATACTTGGATTAAAATGATAGTTCCAGGCAATTCCCGGTTTTTTCACCATGTGTCGCATAATATCGTCAAGTCTTCGAATCCCCCACGGAACTGTCAGGGTTTTGTTGGCAAAATCTACATCAATAATGTCTGATTCAAGAGTATTTTCATCCAGCACGTAGGCACCATGGTTGCCAACTGTCCACCATAAATCACGCCATGCATTATATCCATCATCAGGACGCTCTACAACCATCCATTCAGAGTCTTCTGTGCCTACACCACGGGCATTGGCAAAGTCGAGGTTTCCGGTTTTTACACTGTATTTACGCACAAGAAGCGAATTGTTTGTTGCTCCTGTAACTCCTGCAACATCGTAAGAATTTGCAAAGTTGACGCCATCGTTGTCAAAAACACCGCCAACCTGGTCAACTACAGCCGAGTCACCTTCAGCAAAATGGTGCTCAATCATAAAGCATCCACGGCCGTTCCAGGTTTCAAATACCCATTGGTAATTATCATCATACCTGTCTGATACAGTCACGCTGTCGTTAACATTTCTTATTCCTTTGGGTTCTGCTATGTGAATCAGGAAATCTGCCAAATCGTAAATGTCGATTTGTTTCGGACGTTGTCCTCCTTCAAAGCCATCAACACGGTTGTAGTACTGCTTGGGTTCAAAATCTACTGCGGTAGTTAGAACAAAAGATTCTCCGGGTTTTAACACCTTGTCGGGTAACATAAACATCCGGTTACCTTCGGGTACCCATGGGTCGTTCCATACATCAAGTATAGGCTCGGGAATCCAGGGCCGCATCAATGCAAACTTGAACTCGTTGAGGTTGATGTCCTTACTACCCATGTTTGTTAATTCCACATGGGCACTTCGTTGACCATCCATTCGTGCTTCAGAAATAATTAGGTTGCGGTAAGGCTCCTGTGCGTTCAGCATACCGGTTAACAATAAGGATAGAAGTAAAAGTTTTAATCTCATAGTACTTAAATTTTAAATGTTAATTTTCTATTATTTGTTTCGGTAACAAATATCCAAATTATTTACGACAAGCGATTGTTTTCCATTTACTAAAAATGCAAGAAATCATACATGAATGTAATAAATCATGCATAATTGTATTTTGTACGCTTTTCTTAAGATATGAATGTTTTCTTCGATTCTTCCTTTTTTTTTGTATTTGTAATTGTCGGTTTTTATTGACTTTTTTTATTGAAACGGATAGAACAGCATCTGGTTTGTCGTAAGTCACTCTGTTTTAATGACAATTTGTTTGGTGTTCTTGTAACAGGAATTAAAATTGATATAGTTTTTTGATGAATATTTGCTTAAAAATAAACATTGGTTCATAATTTGTGTGATTTTCAATGAATACAATCCTGTTTTGTATTTTTTTAAGCAGGTTTTCAAAGAAAATTCATGAAAAAGATTTCAATCGTTTTTTTACCCTGTTCAATTGACTAAATTTGCACTTGTTTTATTATATATGTTTTAATTACTGAAATCATGGCATTTGTAACCAAAATACTCGGGAAAATACTTGGCAGTAAATCGGAAAGAGATATTAAGGAGATCAATCCGGTAGTGGAGCAAATCAAACAGGAATACCAGCGGATCAAAGAGCTGTCGAATGACGAACTGCGAAACGAAACCGATAAATTACGCGCGATTATTCGGGAGCGGATAAAGCCTGAAGAAGAGGAGATTGGCGCATTAAAAGAGAAAGCCGAAGACGCTGATATTCAGGATAGCGAAGAAATTTACAAGCAGATTGACAAACTGGAAGAAACCATAGATGAAAAAATAGAACAGGTTTTAGATGAAATTCTTCCGGTTGCTTTTTCTATTGTGAAAGAAACCGCCCGCCGTTTTTTCGAAAACGAAACGGTTGAAGTTACCGCCAGGGATTACGATAAAGACCTGGCCTCCACACGTGCCAGTATTTCGGTGCAGGGCGAAAAAGCCCTGTGGAAAAACCGCTGGATGGCAGGAGGTAGCGAAATTACCTGGGATATGGTGCATTACGACGTGCAGCTCATTGGCGGGGTTGTGCTTCACCAGGGAAAAATTGCCGAGATGGCAACCGGAGAGGGAAAAACGCTGGTGGCTACCTTGCCGGTGTTTCTGAATGCCCTTGCCGGTCGCGGTGTGCATTTGGTTACCGTAAACGATTACCTGTCGAAACGCGATGCCGAATGGATGGGGCCCATTTTCGAATTCCATGGCCTGACTGTGGATTGCATTGACAAACACCAGCCCAACTCCGAAGCGCGACGGAAAGCCTACAATGCCGATATTACCTACGGAACCAACAACGAATTCGGTTTCGATTACCTGCGCGACAATATGTCTATTAACCCTGAAGATTTGGTGCAACGCAAACACCACTATGCTATTGTGGATGAGGTGGACTCGGTTTTGATTGACGATGCACGTACGCCATTGATTATTTCCGGGCCGGTGCCCAAAGGCGAAAACCAACAGTTTGAAGAGTTGAAAGGGTATGTGGAAAAACTGTACAAAGCCCAGCGCGATTTGGTAAACCGCATATTTATCGATGCCAAAAAGTTGCTTACCAAAGAGAAGGCAACCGACGAAGAAAGAAAAGAGGGTGGTTTGTTGTTGCTGCGTGCACATAAAGGACTTCCCAAAAACAAATCGATTATAAAATTCCTGAGCGAGGAAGGCATGAAAAACCTCATGACAAAAACAGAGAACTTTTACATGCAGGATAACAACAAAAACATGCACATTGTAACCGACCCGCTCTTTTTTGTGATTGAGGAAAAACAAAACTCGGTGGAACTTACCGATAAGGGTATCGACCTGATTTCGGAAGGTTTTGACGATGCCGACTTTTTTGTGATGCCCGACATGGGAACAGCCATGGCAGAGTTGGAAAATTCCGGTCTGAAGCATGAAGAACTGATTGAAAAGAAAGATAAACTGCTGCAGGACTATGCCGTGAAATCGGAAAGGGTACACACGATCAACCAGTTGCTGAAAGCCTACACCATGTTTGAAAAGGATGTGGAGTATGTAGTGATTGACAACAAGGTGAAAATTGTGGACGAACAGACCGGACGTATTATGGAAGGACGCCGGTATTCCGACGGGCTGCACCAGGCCATCGAGGCCAAGGAACGGGTGAAAGTAGAAGCGGCCACCCAAACCTTTGCTACCATTACCCTGCAGAATTATTTCCGCATGTACCACAAGCTGGCCGGTATGACAGGAACCGCCGAAACGGAAGCCGGCGAATTCTGGGACATTTATAAACTGGAAGTGGTTGTTATTCCCACCAATCGACCCATTGTGCGCGACGACAGGGAAGACCTGGTGTATAAAACCAAACGTGAAAAATACAATGCAGTTATCGATGAAATTGTGGAACTGAATAAAGTCGGACGTCCGGTTTTGGTAGGTACCACTTCTGTTGAAATTTCGGAACTGCTGAGCCGGATGCTCAAAATCAAGGGGATAAAACACAATGTACTGAATGCCAAACTGCATGCCCGCGAAGCAGAAATTGTTGCAGAAGCAGGTCGTTCGGGCGGTGTAACCATTGCCACCAACATGGCTGGCCGTGGAACCGACATTAAACTTGCACCCGAAGTGAAAAAGGCAGGAGGGCTGGCCATTGTAGGTACCGAGCGGCACGATTCCCGACGCGTTGACCGCCAGTTACGTGGTCGTGCCGGTCGTCAGGGAGACCCCGGTTCGTCGCAGTTTTACGTTTCGCTCGAGGATGATTTAATGCGCCTGTTCGGTTCCGACCGTATTTCGGGCGTAATGGATCGGCTTGGTCTGAAAGAAGGCGAAGTGATTCAGCACTCCATGATCTCCAAATCAATCGAGCGGGCACAACGGAAGGTAGAGGAAAACAACTTCGGTATTCGTAAGCGGCTGCTGGAATACGACGATGTGATGAACTCGCAACGAGAGGTAATTTACAAGCGCCGAAAACATGCCTTGTTCGGAGAACGGCTCGATGTGGACCTGCTGAATATGATGTATGATTCAGTGGAGGAGCTCATCAATGAATATTACGGTTCTGACCAGTTTGAAGATTTCAATATGGAGTTGCTGCGGTTGCTTTCTATCGAATCGCCGGTTTCGGATGCGGAATTTAAACAACTTTCTGTCAGTGAAATCACAGAACGGATTTTCCAAAAGATGATAGATGGTTACAACCGGAAGGTTGAATCTATTTCAAAACAGGCATTTCCGGTTATTAAAAATGTGTACGAAACCAAATCGCAGGTTTATAAAAATATAGTTGTTCCCATTTCCGACGGGAAACGGATTTTTCAGATTATCTGCAACCTCGAGAAAGCCTACCTGAATAAAGGAAAAGAACTGGTGAAATCTTACCAAAAACAGGTAGTATTGAATACTATTGACGAAGCCTGGAAAGAGCAGCTTCGTGAAATGGACGATTTGAAGCAGTCGGTTCAGAATGCCACCTACGAACAGAAAGACCCGCTTTTGATTTACAAATTCGAGTCGTTCAATCTGTTCAAAATGATGATCAGCAAAGTGAACAAGGATGTGGTAAGTACCCTGATGAAAGGACATATTCCGATTCAGAGTCCCGACCAGGTGCGGCAGGCTGAGGAGCGCAAACGAACCGATATGAGCCGGTACAAAACCCAGAAATCGGATATGCCCGGAGTGGAAAATCCAATGCAGGGAGCAAATACTCAAACCGGAGAACGCAGCAAGCCACAGCCAGTGAGGGTAGAGAAGAAAGTGGGCAGAAACGATCCCTGCCCGTGTGGTAGCGGTAAAAAATACAAACAGTGCCACGGAAGAGGTGCGTAAAAAAATAGAATATGATACATCTGTTAAACTTTATCCACTGGAATGCCAATCCTGAGTTATTTAATTTAGGTCCGTTGTCAGTTCGCTGGTATGGCCTGTTGTTTGCCTCCGGTTTTTTAATCGGCTATTCCATTGGCGAAAAAATGCTCAAATCGGAAAA
>Ga0334894_1002695_pt1 | contig 11458 bp, 12 predicted proteins | sample GraSluR3_MG_6_FD_207225 | JGI IMG/M metagenome (GOLD analysis project Ga0334894, IMG submission 207225) | Sludge microbial communities from methane-producing bioreactor in Wageningen University, Netherlands - Granular Sludge_12_05 R3 | ecosystem: Engineered > Bioreactor > Anaerobic >... | reverse complement strand
ATGGAATCCTCACCAAGTTTTAAACTTGTACTGGTCTGGTACTTGAAGGTCTTCTCCTGGCCCTTATCGTATGCATTAGACAAGGTGACTTGGTTTGTGTCTATTTCCTCCAGGAATCCATTTCCTGCGATTCCTTCCTTTGATATTAGACCTCTATCAACTGCATCTTTAAAAGCATCTTTATCCATTTGGCTACTAAGCTTATCCAGCTTTGCAGAACCATCAACCCTTCCTCTTATGCTACCTGTGTAGTAGTCAAATATGAAATGTGATGCCATGTTTGAGTCGGTTGGTTCCTCTTTTAGTCTAAATCCCATTAGGTAAACTCCCAATATGATTAGAGTTATTGCTAGGATAAAACTAAGTACTCTTTTTGTTATCTTGTTGGTCATATCTTCACCCCTTGTGACACAATTGTAACATGCACCCACCAAAAAAGGAACCTGATTCCCATCAGATTCCCCTTTATCAGTGACTCTCCGTATTCGCATCAAATCTCTTAAGCTTTGACAGTTCCGAGTGTTGCCACTCATTTGGACAGGTTATTCCGTAGATTACCTGTGAATGGCCAATTGCATAACCAATTATGCTTCCTATTGTTGCAGGTACTCCCAGTCTTAGTCCGACCATCTCAACAAGCATAATCGCAGCTGCCACTGGCACATTGGCAATACTGGCAAGACTGGCTGCCATCCCTGCAATCACAAGGGAGGACCCAAGTGCCACATCTCCACCATTTGAAATCAAGCATGTCACACCATTACCTGCAATTGCCCCGATAAACAGAGCAGGAATTACAAGACCTGCACTTCCTCCAGATCCAATTGTAAAGGATGCGGCAAGCATCTTTGCAACCAGAAGCATTACAAGGTAGGTAATGGGAAAGTTAACATCAACCAAGCTTTGAATCATTTCATTTCCAAGTCCAGATACCTCAGGGAAGAATATTATCACAACACCTGTAAGAGCACCCCCTATTACAGGATGAAATGTCTTGTAGGGCATGCTGTCAAAAGTTCCCTTAATGTATGTGAACACCTTCATAAATATTATTGATACGATGCCTGCAACAATGGCCGTGAGTATAAACCAAGGTATGTTGTATACATCTGGAACATAGTCGGGTATCTCAAACAGAGGTGTTGAGCTTGATATCATGCTGTATACGATAAAACCCATGGTCGATGACAACATGGCGGGAAAGAGATCTCCATAATGAAGAGATGAGTGGTATAGAATCTCCACTACAAATATTCCACCACCCAGAGGCGACCTGAATATTGCACCGATTGCACCTGCTGCCCCGCATATTGTAAGGACCCTCTTATCATGGGCATCAAAGAACTTTGATAGGAAGGGAATCTTTGAAATAATTTCAGCAATTCCACCACCCATAACAAGCATTGGTCCCTCTACCCCACCGCTTCCCTTGAAGCCAAGGGTAACCGAGGTTGCAAGCAGCTTGCTGAACAGGTTCTTGCATTTCATGTAGTCTTCTTTTTGGTTTACCTCGCATATGTAATGGTCCGTTCCAAAGCCTGCTGCCATCTTGTCCCATTTGTATATGAAAATAAGTATTATTCCACCTATGGCAGGTGCCAGATATACTGGAAACATATCTCCAAATCCTGACACGAAGCTAATTGATTTCTTTAGTATGGATGCGAACACCCCACCACCTATTCCAACCAATGTGGCTACAAAAAGCCATTTTATCATGTACTTTCCCACGTAATCCTGTATCTTGCCCATAATCATCTCCTTGTGTTAATCCATTTATCATTAAAATTTGATATTTGTCTATTTTATAGTCAACAAAGGTGTTTTGCAACGATTATTAAGGAAAATACATAATTAATTTTTTTGCAAAAAATACCACTCCGAAATTCAATCGAAGTGGCTATTGCTCTACTTAACCGGTGCCGGTGCCTTGACTACAATAAGCTCCAGTGTCTCTTCATCCCTGTTTTTTACATTCATCTTTATGTCCACTGGGATCTTCAGGATGCTTCCATTTGGATACCTGTGTACCTCCTGATCCCCCAAACCGATTGACAGCGTTCCCCTAACAACAGTCATATATACGTTTGAGTTTGAGAAGTGCTCTGGTAGTCCTTCATCCTTGTTGAACACCATGTGGATGTAGTTGATATTGTCATCGAATATCAGCTTTTCCACTGCAAAGTCATCAGACGTTGAATAATTAAATACCTGTTCTATCATTCTATTCCCTCCAAATTTATTAATGGCTTCATTATAGCATGAATAAAGACATTATTCCGTAACACATGTTACAGAATAATGTCTTCTATCCTATGCTAGAATATATTCTTCAGTTCAGAGATATCATCTATCAACAAATCAGCACCTGTGAGTTCCTCTTCTGATCCAAATCCGTATTTGCAACCGATGGTAAATATACCGCTGGCCCTACCTGCATCCAGGTCTTTTTTCCTGTCACCGACCATTACCCTTTCCTTTGGGTAATTTTCAATTACGGTTTTCAATATGTCCTGCTTTTGTATAAATCCATATTCCTCCGAACAGATCATACTGTCAAAATATTTCTCCAGACTGAATAGCTTCCTGTGGTTCTCCATGTATTCCTTCCTGCAGTTGCTTAAGAACACGAGGGTATATCCCTTATCCTTTAGATACTCCAGGGTATCAATGGTATTTTCGTATAATTTAGGGTAGCCTTTCTTAATCAGCTCATTCATTTCTCTGCCTATCAGTTCACTGCTGGCATCCCTTGTTTCCCTGCTGAGATCAGGCATAAACTCTTCCCACATCTCTTTGGGATTGAAACCTATCCACTTTGATATTTCTTCCTCTGACCAGGATTTTGGTTCAGCATGGCCTTTGTCTACAAGATTCTCGTAAGCCTTCCTGAAGGCAGGCGCATATATGGTCATGCTGTTATGCAAAGTCCCGTCATAGTCGAGAAATATTGTTCTGACATTTTCCATTCTCAAGGGCATGATATCCTCCCCTAGATCTGCTTCAAGAGGTTAGCCATTTCAATTGCCGTCATTGCGGCATCATAACCTTTGTTTCCAGCCTTTGTTCCCGCTCTTTCAATTGCCTGTTCGATTGTATCGGTAGTTAGAACCCCAAAAATAACCGGTACATTTGAATCTAACGAAACGTGAGCAACCCCTTTTGTAACCTCACTGGATACATAGTCAAAGTGTGGAGTGGAGCCTCTAATGACGGCTCCAAGGGTAATCACCCCGTCATACTTTTCTGAAGTGCTCATTTTCTTGGCAGCCAATGGAATCTCAAATGCCCCAGGCACCCATGCAACTTCAATGTTGTCTTCCTCAACACCGTGTCTTTTCAATGCATCTATGGCTCCTCCAAGGAGCTTCGAGCCTATAAATTCATTGAACCTTCCTACAACTATTCCAAATTTCAAGCCTTTACCAATCAGATTTCCCTCATAGATTTTCATTTACTTGTCCTCCTTGAATTTTAATATATGACCCATTTTGTCCTTCTTGGTTCGCAGATAATATTTATTTCTTTCATTGTGGTTCATCTGAATTTCAACCCTGTCCACAATCTCTATTCCATATCCTGACAGTCCTTTTATTTTCTTTGGATTGTTTGTCATCAGCTTGACCTTCTTTATTCCAAGGTCAGCAAGTATCTGTGCTCCGATTCCATATTCCCTAAGGTCTTCACTGAATCCCAAAGCAAGATTTGCCTCCACTGTATCCATTCCCTGATCCTGAAGCGAGTAGGCTCTGATTTTGTTTATCAGACCTATACCTCTTCCTTCCTGTCTCATGTAGAGAAGAACTCCCCTACCCTCTTCCTCAATCTTTTGCATTGCGTGTGCATACTGTTCTCCACAGTCACATCTCAATGAGCCAAAAGCATCCCCGGTGAGACACTCTGAATGGACCCTTACAAGAACTGGCTCACCATCTGAAACATCTCCCTTTACAAGTGCCACATGGTGCTCTCCATTGAGTACATTCTCATAGCCCACCAACCTGAAGTCACCGTATTTTGTAGGCAGCTCTGCTTCTGCCGCCCTCTTGATGAGAACTTCCTTGTGTCTTCTGTAGGAGATCAAATCCGCTATTGTAACAATCTTCAAGTCGTGTTCCTTGGCATACTCCATAAGTTCAGGGACCCTGGCCATTGTTCCGTCATCACTCATTATTTCGCAAATGACCCCTGCAGGATACAGTCCTGCCAGCTTAGCAAAGTCCACAGCTGCTTCAGTATGCCCTGCTCTCCTCAAAACCCCGCCTTCCTGGTACCTCAGGGGGAATATGTGACCTGGTCTCTTGAAGTCATATGCTGTGGAATTTTCCTCAAGAACCTTCTTTATTGTCAATGCTCTTTCATAGGCAGATATTCCAGTTGTGGTCTCCAAGGCATCTATGGAAACGGTGAATGCTGTCTGGTGTGAATCCGTATTTCTGTCCACCATGTAGGATATGCTAAGCTCTTCAAGTCTGTCTCCAGTTACGGGCATGCAGATCAGTCCGCGACCGTACTTGGTCATAAAGTTAATTGCCTCTGGAGTGACCTTTTCTGCTGCCATCAACAGGTCTCCCTCATTTTCTCTGTCTTCATCATCTACAACAACAATCATTTTCCCTACCCTTATGTCTTCAATCGCTTCTTCTATTGTATTGAAATTTGCCATCTTATCTTCTCCTTTACACAAATCCATTTTTTTTCAGAAAATCCATGTCTATTTTACTGCCCCTGTCTTCTTTCTTTCCATAGGACATAAGCTTCTCAATGTACTTACCTACAAGATCACACTCCAGATTGACAACATCCCCAACCTTTTTGTAAAGAAGGGTTGTGTACTCCTTTGTATGTGGAATGATGGATACCTTGAATACACTTTCATCCACATAGGCCACTGTAAGACTAATACCGTCAATCGCTATGGATCCCTTGGAGATTATATACTTAAGCAGCTCTCTCTCAGCAGCAACGGTTACCCAAATGGCATTGTCCTCCTTCTTCAGGTCAACAATTGTTCCTGTGCCGTCAATATGACCGCTTACAATATGACCTCCCAGCCGGTCGCTTGCCTTTAGAGCCCTTTCCAGGTTGACTTCCATTCCAGGTGACAAATGCCCCAGATTGCTTCTTCTTATGGTTTCCGCCATCACATCCACAGTAAAGTTACTCTTTGAAAAATCTGTAACCGTTAGACACACGCCATTTGTTGAGATGCTGTCTCCAAGCTTTACATCCTCCAGTACCTTTGTAGCATCAATGCTGATCCTTGCGGCCTTTTCACTTTTTGTTATGGCTTTTATAGTCCCTATTTCCTCAATTATTCCTGTGAACAATTTCAATCACCTCCCTACGGGATAACCTGTTACCAGTATGTCTTTACCAAACATTTGCATCTCCACCCTCTCAAGGTCTATTGCATCCCTCATAAGGTCTATACCCTTGCCACCGAGAGGGGTTTTTGATTCATCTCCCCCTATTAGCTTTGGAGCGATGAAGAAAAGGACCTTATCTATCAATCCATCCTCCAGGAATGAATATCCAATGGTGCTTCCACCTTCCACCAATATGCTGTCAATTCCCATCTCACCCAGTCTTGACAAGGTGTGAGCTATATCCACCCTGCCTTCCTTGACTGGAGACTTTACTATTTCCAGTCCCCTGTCCGCAAGTGCTTCAAGCTTTTCCTCAGGTGCCTGGTCCGTTGTGACAAGTATTGTCCTTACCTGTCCAGAGGTTTCCACAATTTTTGATTTGGTGGGTAATTTCCCCTTAGAGTCAACTATGATCCGAATGGGATTTTTAGTCCTCTGCCCATCAAGTCTAGTGGTCAGCATGGGGTCATCGGCAATCGCAGTGCCTACTCCAACCAAAATTCCAGCAACCCTCTGCCTTAACCTGTGTACATGCTCCCTTGACTCTTCGCCGCTAACCCATCTGGAATCTCCAGTCCGGGTGGAAATTTTGCCATCCAAGGTCATAGCGGACTTGAATATGCAAAATGGCTTTTTAGTGGTTATATATTTTATGAAGATTTCATTCTGTATTATGCATCTGTCCTCAAGTATCCCAGTTACAACCTCGATACCCTCCTCCTGAAGGATCTTGACTCCCCTACCAGATACCAGAGGATTTGGATCCTCCATTCCTATTACAACTCTCTTGATTCCTCTTTCTACAATGGCATCAACACATGGGGGAGTCTTGCCATAATGTGAGCAGGGCTCCAAGGTGACATACATTGTAGCTCCCTCAACATCTTCCTTCGCATTTTTGAAGGCATTAACCTCTGCATGAGGGCCGCCGTAGTATTGATGATACCCTTGCCCAACTATCCTTCCATCCTTTACAATTACCGCTCCCACAAGAGGGTTGGGATTTGTAAAACCGGATCCCTTTTCGGCCAGTTCCAATGCGTATTCCATATATCTTTCGTCCATAAGACCTCCTTGAACACAAAAATGCCCTGATTAAAAATCAGGGCTTGAACTATCCAAAATCATATTTTGAATTAAAAACAATCTTCTTTCATCCAGACTTTACTGTCGGCTTCGGAATTTAACCGAATCAACCTTACGGTTCGCGGGCTTTACCGCCGGTAGGGAATTTCACCCTGCCCTGAAGATCAATATTAAGTTTGAAAAAACTATACCATTAATATGGATGCTTGTCAATTTAGAATTATGTCAAACCTAAGTCCGCAAAAGCTATTGCAATTGAACGTTTTCAATTTTTTATTACAATTGAGTCTCATTCCCGGCACCAGTCTCTTAATCCAGAAGTCGACTTATGGCAATGCTTTCAATCTTCCTATCCTTTATGTGGAAGTTCATCACATTGACATAATCAAAGGGCTCGTATCTGTAAATATCATCCTGATCAGTTAGCTCACCTCCAAGAAGAACTCCCTCTGGATATGATTCCCTCAAAACCTCATAACTGTCACCAACCTTGACTTTTCTCAAGGTCTGGTATTTTGAATCAGCTATTTCCACACTGAATATAAAGGGCTCCATATTGTCCTTTTCCTCGATGGTCTTAATGACAAGGCCATCATATGAATATTCCTTTTCAGTCAAACCAATAAGCTGATCCATGTTTCTTCCGTCATCCTTGGAGTAGGTATGCTGTTTAATATCAGATGCTTTTCCAAACAGACTCTCCATTTTCACCTCATCTGCGTAGTCTCCGATTGTTATGGTCTTACCCTCATGAATAAAGGCCAGCTGCTTTAAAAGGGCGCTTTCGTTGTTATCAATGGAGCAAAGCTCCACCACTTCCTCTGATGACTCACTATCAGGTTCAGATTGTGATTCCGCAATATCCTCAAGGGTTTCGGCAGGCTCCTCAATTGGGGCAGATAATTCCTCCTCTGGGACACATGCTGTTATCATTGCCCCAATTACCACCACTGATAATATTATTAATCCATTTTTCCATGGTCTTCTCATTGCATACACCCCGTCTTTAAATTATAACTATAATTGTTCAGTTGTTTTTTACCCCTCATAGGAAAGATTATGCCAGCAGGTTGATTTTAGATTTACATAGCATTCCACTGAAATGATGAATGCATGATCTATTACTGGAGTATACTCATGTATGATTTATTTGCTAAATTTTTATCAAAATTTGACCGAAAACCTTGATTTATATTCAAGGTGCTCTATAATAGAATTTGTAGGTAGCAAATTTGGTGGCGATATTTTTTTGAAGATTAATGTTAATTATTTAACTTACAGGAAGGGAGTGGATTTATTTGAACAATGGAATGAACTTTGACCTTAGCCCGAAGCAGGCAATGATGCAGAAGCTTTTCAGGGAATTTGCAATCAATGAGGTTGAACCAATAGCCGCAGATGTGGATGAAGAAGAAAGATTTCCAGAGGAAACAGTCAGGAAAATGGGCGAAATCGGTATGATGGGTATCCCCTTTGACAGCAGGTATGGTGGTGGTGACGGTGACAATCTGTCCTACATACTGGCTGTAGAGGAGTTGTCCAAGGTTTGCGGAACAACAGGTGTTATAGTATCAGCTCACACTTCACTTGCATGCAACCCCATCTATACATATGGAACTGAGGAACAAAGACAAAAGTACCTTATTCCTCTTGCAAAAGGTGAAAAGCTTGGAGCATTCGGTCTTACAGAGCCAAATGCGGGAACAGATGCAGCCATGCAGCAGACGGTGGCAGTTGATGAAGGGGACTTTTACAGAATAAACGGAACAAAGATATTTATAACAAACGGTGGTTATGCTGACACCTACGTGGTTTTTGCCATGACGGACAAGACAAAGGGTAACAGGGGAATATCAACCTTTATAATGGATAAGGACATGGAGGGCTTCTCCATAGGAAAAACCGAGCACAAACTTGGAATCAAGGGCAGTTCTACAACAGAGCTGATCTTCAAGGATGTTATGGTGCCAAAGGAAAATCTTCTTGGACCTGAGGGAAAGGGCTTTATGATAGCCATGTCAACCCTTGATGGCGGGAGAATCGGCATCGCCGCCCAAGCCCTTGGTATTGCACAGGGTTCCCTTGATCAGGCCGTGAAATACACAAAGGAGAGAAAGCAGTTTGGAAGGCCCATATCAGCTTTCCAAAACACACAGTTCACTATTGCCGATCTGCAGACAAAGATAGATGCGGCAAGACTACTGGTATACAGAGCCGCCTATACCAAGGACATGAACAGGAACTACAGCTCCGAGGCTGCAATGGCCAAGCTGTTTGCTTCAGAGGTTGCCATGGAGGTAACCACTAAGTCAATCCAGCTTCACGGCGGATACGGCTACACAAGGGATTACCCGGTTGAGAGGATGTTCAGGGATGCAAAGATCACTGAAATCTACGAAGGTACTTCCGAAGTACAGAGAATGGTCATTGCAAGCAAAATCTTAAGATAACGGAGGTGTGTCATGAATATACTTGTATTGTTGAAGCAGGTTCCGGATACTACGGAAATGAAGATAGATAAGGAAAAGGGTACCCTCATAAGGGAGGGTGTTCCCACAATCACAAACCCAGATGACCTGGCTGGCATGGAGGTAGCGCTTAGGCTTAAGGATCAATACGGTGCCAAGGTAACCGCTGTAACCATGGGTCCCCCCCAGGCTGAAAACATGCTGAGGGAGCTATATGCCATGGGAGCAGATGATGCTGTCCTGTTGACAGATAGGAAGTTCTCAGGCGCTGACACATGGGCGACATCAAATACATTGGCTGCATATATCAAGCAGGTAGATTTCGACCTTATTATTGCCGGAAGGCAGGCTATCGATGGAGATACGGCTCAGGTAGGACCCCAGACAGCTGAAAAGCTTGGTCTTCCACAAATCTCATATATTGATGATGTCCTGGAATTTTCAAAGGAAAAAATTGTTGTAAAAAAGGCTCTTGAAAACAACTACGAGGTTCTTGAATGCCCACTTCCCTGTGTCATAACAACCTTGAGCACAATTGCCAAACCAAGATACATGAGGGTCATGGGAATCAGTCATGCATTTGAAAAGGATGTCACCATAAAGACATTTGACGATCTTAACATCGATCCTGCAATCATTGGACTTAAGGGTTCACCTACCAAGGTCAAGAAGACCTTCACCAAGGAGGTCCACTCGAATTCTGATATACTGAACCTGGACGGCAAGGCCTCGGCACGTAAGGTCGCAGAGATACTTATGGATATGAACTTTATAGGGAAATAAGGAGGGATTGAATATGAACATAGCTGAATACAAAGATATTTATGTCTTCTGCGAGGAACGGGAAAACAAGATCCATGATTCATCCCTCGAGCTACTTGGAGAGGCAGTAAGACTTGTCAATGACAGGCCTTCTCTTAACTACAAGGTGGTTGGAGTGGTCATAGGAGACCATTCGGATGAGCTTGCAAGGATTGCTGGTCATTATGGTGCAGACAAGGTAATCTTCTTGCACAATGAAAAACTTAAGCACTACAGCACGGAAATCTACACAGAACTTTTTATGGATGTTATAAAAAATGATAAGCCTGATATTATTCTGATACCTGCAACAGTCCTTGGAAGGGATCTTGCCCCAAGGATTGCGGCAAGATGCGACACAGGACTGACAGCTGATGCAACAAAGCTTGATTTTGACCCTGAAAACAAGGAGTCGGCACTTCTGTATGTTACAAGACCTGCCTTTGGAGGAAACCTCTTTGGGACAATCATCAATGAGACAAAGAGACCTCAGATGACAACAATTAGGCCAGGAGTTATGGAGCCCATTCACAAGGATACTTCTAGAGAGTTTCAGTTTGACAAGAGGGAAGTCAGTATCGATCATATTGATGACAAGGTTAGGCTTATTGAGGTACTACAAAGGGACAATATGGCAGTTGACATCACCAAGGCGGATATCATCCTTTCAGGAGGAAGGGGTATCGGGGACAACTTCCACGTTCTTGAGGAATGTGCCAAGATGATCGGAGCCGAGGTTGGTGCCTCCAGGGGAGCTGTTGACAAGGGATTTATAGGAAAGGACCATCAGGTTGGTCAGACTGGGAAAACCGTCCGTCCCAAGGTCTACATAGCCTGTGGAATTTCAGGAGCTGTACAGCACCTGGCAGGAATGGAGAAGTCTGACTACATCATAGCCATCAACAAGGACCCGGAGGCTGCAATCTTCAGCGTGGCAAATATCGGTCTTGTTGGAGATGCCCTTGAGATACTTCCACTGTTAACAGAGGAAATCAAGATATACAGGGAAAGACCATATTAATCATAAGAGCATAATTAAAAGGGGCTGTCGGTAAATAGCTGATTTGGACCCCGTAAAAGTAAAATTAATAGAACCCGCAAGGCAAAAGGCTTTTCAATACTCCTTTAATCCTGCTGGGTTCTATTTTTGTCTTTTGGGGGCTTGTTTTTGGGTACAGCAAACAAGGGTTTTAGACTTGAAATTCGATTTTTTCTTATGCTGCTTTTTCTGCAGTTTTTCCTTCGAATTCTCTAATTTTCCCGATTTTGAATCTATGATATTTGTTAAGGTTGCGTCCAATAACATACAGCATAAATTCCTTGTAGACTTTTTCAGAGGAACGGTAATTGAATCGTCTGAACTTGTCATTCTCTTTTATGTCCCCAAAATGTCCTTCTGTTTGAATTGAGCGTATCTGTCGATTAAGGATTCCCTTTTCACTTTGTATGTTTTCGTGGGATCTCGCTTTAAGTTCTTCCCAAACCTCATTGACCTTCATGATTTTGTTTTTGTTGTAGTCCTTTTCTTCGTCGTATTGATAGAGACATTGGGATTTGAACTCACACCCACTACAGTCCTTGCTGGCATACACCTCAAATGATCTTTCCAAGCTTCCCTGCCTTCTTAACTCTGTCCTCTCATGTAAGAGTTTTCTCCCATCAGCGCACAAGTAGTAGGGTGCTTCCACATCGTCCACTTTCACCATGTTATAATATTTGCCGATGTCATTCCTC
>Ga0334894_1002692_pt1 | contig 11470 bp, 8 predicted proteins | sample GraSluR3_MG_6_FD_207225 | JGI IMG/M metagenome (GOLD analysis project Ga0334894, IMG submission 207225) | Sludge microbial communities from methane-producing bioreactor in Wageningen University, Netherlands - Granular Sludge_12_05 R3 | ecosystem: Engineered > Bioreactor > Anaerobic > Unclassified... | reverse complement strand
GCCAACGGCATCAACCTGCTTAAGGCTGCCGTATCGGCTGCCCATTCCAGCTGCCAGAACTATTAGCGTTGGTTTCATCATCAAATTCATGTTAAAAGATTTGAATACAAAAATGGGCGAAAAGGCCGAAGAAAAAAAATGGATGACATTGTTTTTAGCTGCTTCCGCATTGCGGGCAAGTGATTTTTAAGATTGATATTAGATAATGGATTACCTCTCATATCAACCATTTGGTATGACTCGTCAGCCATCGAGGGTTAAACAATCTGGGCCAAGCATCCTCTGTCTTCTGCCTTAGCTCATATACCTAACAACTTGCGGGACTAGCGTTTTCAAACCCTCTCCCTGTCCAACTATATCTCCACCACCTTTACGCTGGCCTTGGCCATATAGCCCCTAACTGACATCACGGCTTCGCGATGGTTACCACAGGGCGTAAGGGTTTCTTTAAGCAAATCGATTGAATTATCGACATACTCGGGGTTAAAATATCCAAATCCCTCAATCTTCCCATTCATCACCTTAATAAAGGAGCGCTCATCGGTGTGTCGGCCATCGTCAACCATAATAAAGCTACGGCTACCAAGGCTTTGGCTAGCAATGGCATACTGTACACGCTGATTGTAATCGTGTGTTGGCTCCTCGCCTATGCAGGCTCCATGACATTTGCCAATTTGATGATGGAAACAGGCATTGGTGGATCTGTACAATCCGCACAATTTCTGACAAAGCGAGTAGTCCTCAACCATACGGTAAAGGAATGCTTGTGCCTCCGACTGGTTGTCGAAAGTTGCAATAGGAGTATCATTTTCGCTTGCCAAAGTTTCTGCACTCAGGTTGATATACCCTTGAGCATCGGTTTTTTGAAAAATCCCCACTTGGGAGTTCCTGCGCCTACCGCGCTTGTTGTACTTGGGTAGGTGCTCCTTGATGGCATCGGCCTCCACCAGCAGGGCAATAAGCTCGCTACCCGTGAGCTCGAATCCAATATCGGCAATCTGCGAAAGCATTTCGGCAGCGCGCTTGGTTTTGGGCCGAGCGGTATGGTCGAGCACACGCCGGCGTATATTCACGCTTTTGCCTATGTATATTATTGTTCCATCGGCATCGTATAGGTAGTAAACCCCTGTTGCCTCGGGTAGATTGGCAATGGTTTTAGGATTAAGATTTGGGGCTAGTGAGGTTAGAATATCTTGCCCCTCGGTGGCCAAATTGGGTGAGATGTGCAGTAACTCATGAAAAAGCTTTACCGTGGCAAGGGCATCGCCAGCGGCACGGTGCCTTCCGTTTATAGATATTCCCAGACTATCGCAGATAGTACCAAGGCTATACGATGGGTAGCCGGGCAAATACTTGCGCGAAAGCCTTACGGTGCAAAGGGTTGGTCGGTTGTAATCGTAACCCAACCGCTTAAACTCCGTTTGGATAAACTTATAGTCGAACGGTACATTATGGGCTACAAAGGTGGCCCCATCGGTTATCTCCACAATTCTGCGTGCCACCTCGTAGAAGCGGGGCGCATTGGCCACCATCTCGTTGGTAATACCAGTCAGACGAGTGATGTTGGGGGGGATATAGCATTCGGGATTAATAAGGGTGGTAAACTCATCCACAACCTCTTTGCCATCGAAAAGGAAAATGGCGATCTCGGTTATTCGGCTATTTACAGGGCTTCCGCCTGTGGTTTCAATATCTACAATGGCAAACACTAGAAGGGGTATTAATATTTGAATGGCTTTAACCCTAGGGCGAAAGTGTAATTGTATTTTGGTGTAAAGATAGTGAAAATTACGGGGTTCAGCTAATCATTGATATGAATCAATTCGGTACAATAAATTGTGTGAGTTATCTTTGTGCAGCAAAAACAAAACATCTTGAACTACTACAGGTTTTTTATATCGAACTGGAAGATATTGCTATTCGCAATTCTTCTTGCATTTTTTTCAGGGTTTGGGCAAACCTTCTTGCTGTCGTTGTATATCCCAAGCATACTAAAAGATTTGTCAATACGCCATACGGTATACAGCGCAATTTACGCAACGGCAACACTACTTAGCGGTGTAACCATAATATTTGTAGGGAAGCTTATTGACAGGGTCAACATCAAATCGTTTGCAGTTGCTGTTATTATTGGAATTACGGCGGCAAACATCGTGGCAGGATTTAGCTTTAATCTTTTCACCCTATTTATAGCCATTTTTATGCTTCGGTTCTTTGGCCAGGGCCTACTTAGCCATACAGCCATGACCGCCATGGGCCGATACTTTAGCAAGGCAAGGGGTAAAGCCCTAAGCATAGCCTACCTTGGGTTCCCTTTGGCCGAAGGGATATTCCCAATACTTATCGTATTGCTAATTGGAGCGGTAGGGTGGCGACAAAGTTTCTTGGTTAGCGCAATTAGCATAATTCTTATCCTCCTTCCTGTCACACTGATGCTTCTGCGGAATTTTAGCAGCGATAAAATTGTGGAGGATTCTTCGCCTTTATCAAAAAACAAACTGAAAACGAATGCTGACCAAAAGATCTGGCGCCAGAGGGAAATCTTGAGAAGTAAAACATTTTACCTAATCGCACCCACCACCTTTATCATGGGGTTTACCCAAACGGCATTGTTCTTTTTCCAAACTTTTATTGCAGAAGATAAAGGTTGGAGCGCTGAATGGATGGCGCTGAACATTACAGTGTATGCCATTGCCTCGTTCACTTTCTCAATTGTTGCCGGGCCAATTGTTGACAAGGTTTCGGCCAAGAAAACATATCCACTGGTGCTCATCCCCTTGCTTACAGGGCTACTAATCCTAATTCTTTTCAAAGGCCTATGGGCAACATCACTTTTCTGGCTTTTTGTAGGCATATCGGGTGGACTAAACCCCACTGTTTCCAACGCATTATATGCAGAGATTTATGGAACATTTAATCTGGGCACGGTTAGAAGCCTGTTTACCTTTGTAATGATTGGCAGCACGGCCCTTGGCCCTGTGGTATATAGCTTGCTGCTCGATGGTGGTTTATCGTTTAGCTGGATTCACCTAATCATTATTACCATCATTACCCTAAACGTAATCGTGCTCCTGTTTCAAACCAGCCGTCGATCAGAAAAAGCTTGAGGCGTTTGGCTAATCTTAATATTCCCATACAAGTATGTAGGGTGATACAATTCTGGGCTTTCGGCTTAGTACATTTATATTTTGCTATTACTCTTCATCATTAACCGACAAAATACATTTAAAATATATTAAATGCCTATATGTTAACAATATTCAGGTTTTTGCGTTTAGTGAGGTGGGTTTTAAACAAAACAATTTTACGAACAATACAGCACTGTGTATTAATTCGTTGAGGTTTTTAAATTGTGTAAAATGAATTTTAGTCGGTCAGTAGTGCTTGTTTTTGTATACCCACTCCTACGTTGCCATTGATAATGCAATTTTGCTAAATATTTATAATTTTGTGTTTTAACGATACCAAAAACATTTCTTCATAATGAACGAAGATGACAAGATACTTGTTCGTAAGGTGCTGCTTGATGATAAGGTTGCATTTCAAAAGCTATTCTCAAAATACGCCGAACGAATTTACTATTTTGCCATGCACTATATACGAAATAAAGAAGAGGCAGAAGAAATTGTCCAAGATGTTTTTGTGAAGGTGTGGATGAGGCGTTTCGATTTGAAGGAAGAATTATCATTTAGCAGCTATGTTTTCACAATAGCTAAAAATGCGCTAATAGATACCATAAGACGAAACAACAAAGAGATAGAGTTTCATAAAAATTTCAATTCCTACACCGATAATGACTCCCCTTCAACCGACGAATCGTTAGAGTATGGTGAGCTCAAAGCGATTATTGAAGAATCTATTCGCGAGCTACCCTCAAAGCGCAAACAGATTTACTTACTCAGCCGTAACGAGGGTTTAACATATAAGCAGATATCAGAAAAACTAAATATCTCTATCAAAACGGTTGAAACACATATGCGACTTGCCTTACAGCAACTTAAAAAGAATGTAAAAAACAACTACGAATTTTCACTTACACTTTGGATAATTACCTGTAGCTTATGGTAATTGTAGCATTAAGGGTATAGCCCCATATAAGCGTAATACAACCATAAAGTAGAACTAAACGATAATGAGTAAAGAGAGAATTGAAAATCCTGAATCAGAGCCCAATTTCACCCTCCCGATCGAGAATGAGATGCAGGATATTTGGGATAATGTTGAGCCCCTGAAGGAACGTTACCCAAAGCCCAACACCAATAAAATTTGGGAGGGAGTAACCCGAAAAGTGGGATGGCAACTGGCTAATCAGCGCGAGAAACGGATTAAATATTTTTTTATCAGAAATGCGGCTGCAGTCTTGCTCCCCCTTTTGGTCTTAGGTGTTGGTATATACTACTTAATGGATAGGGTTACTGAAAATGTGAATTACATCACTTTTGTTTCGGAAGTAGGTACTAGAACAAAGCTAGAACTTCCCGATGGCTCGACCCTTTGGCTCCAACCAAATACTACCGTAAAATACCCAGAAAATTTTCAAGAAAATTCTCGTGAAATTTTATTTTCAGGTCAGGGCTACTTCGACATTAAAACGGACAACGACAGGCCATTAATTGTGAAAACTGGTGAGATTAGCATTGCGGTTTTCGGAACTAAATTTTACATCAAGGCCAAAGAAAATTCAGGGGTTGTTGAAACCGGCCTTATTGATGGTATTGTACGGGTAGCTAGCCCCGCCCAGGAAATTATTCTTGAACCCAACGATGTTGTGATTTTTTCCGAGGAGACCAATCAGATTGTGGAGAAAAAAAACATCAGCTCACTGCCCTTCAGCTGGAGCGATAATCGTATGGTTTTCGATAGCTGTTCATTTGAAACAATCATCAAGGAGCTATCTAGCTGGTATGGGCTAGATTACCAGATAGACCCGCAATTGGATATAACAACTAAAGTTACGCTAACAGTTAAAGACGAATCGTTGGCTGAAATAACAGAAATCCTTAAAATTGTTGTACCTTTTGAGTATGAAATTTCTGGCAATAGGATTATTTATACATCAAAACAATAACAGTTTTAAGATGTTGTTATAGTGCCTTTAAAAACCCATAATCGATTGCTGAGTATACTCACAGTTTTTGCAATTTCCTTGCCACTTGTGGGTTTTGGACAGATACATACTAAACTTGATGTTACAATCCACAACAAGCCCGTAAAGGAGCTGTTGAACCAAATCGAGAGGGAAACACAGTATACATTTGTTTATAACAACAACGATATAGATGTGGGTGAAATTATCACCTACAACGCCCAGCGCAAAACAACAATAGATATTTTAAGCGATGTATTCCCTCCTTTAGGTATTGATTATTTGGTTCGGGGACACCATATAATCTTAACAAAAGCACCACGGGGGGGCTTAGGTATCATTCAAACCTACATATCAGGAATTGTACTTGATGCAAGGGATAGCTTACCCCTATCGGGGGTTAATGTACTCCTTGAAAACTCTAGTGAAGGAACGACCACTGGCCCAGACGGTACTTTTACCATTGAGTCGTCTACCCAAGCAAATTCAATAAACTTCTCATTCATTGGCTATCATAGTGTAAACCAACAAATAATTGGCGATACATTTCTTAAAATTTACCTCCAAGAAAGTCCTCATATCCTGGATGAAGTTGTAGCATATGGATATGGCAGGGACTCAAGAAAACTCATCTCCAGCGCCGTAAGCAGCATCAAATCCAACAAGCTAACCGAATTCACTACACCCATAATTGTTGAGGCATTAAAAGGGAAAGTCACCGGCCTCACCGTTTGCAAAAACTCTGGCACTCCAGGGGGGGCAATGACCGTTCGAATTCGAGGTATTAGTTCCATAACAGCAGGAGCAGAACCACTATACGTTGTTGATGGAGTTCCAATAATTGCTAGGGATTTTAGCTTGATCATATTTAGCGGCCAGGGGGTCAATACTATTTCCGACTTAAACCCTTTTGATGTTGAATCCATTTCGATTTTAAAAGATGCATCGGCAACAGCCATTTACGGGGCCAGAGGGTCAAACGGAGTTATCTTAATTACCACCAAGCGAGGGAAAGTTGGTTTGCCGGCAATTACCTTCCACACAAATCAAGGGTTGCAACAAGTGAGCAACCTATACAAGATGCTTAACTCGAAGCAATTCATGCAGCTCCGCAATGAAGCAGCCATAAACGATGGAGATACTCCACCCTTTAGCCTAGAGGATATAGCGAATAATAGTATTGATATTAATTGGCAAAATCAGATCTATAGGCTTGCCCCTATTCAAAGCTATAACCTTTCTATCACTGGTGGCAATGAAACAACGAGCTACTTCTTTTCTGGTCATTATATAGATCAGCAAGGGGTAGTAATGGGAACCGATTTTAGCAAGTACGGTGCTCGTTTCAATTTCGATCAAAAGTTAAATAAGCGCATTTCTACTGGTTCGAGCCTTTCGCTAAACAGCTCAACCAACCACCGTAAAGAGGGCGATCAGTCACTTAACTCTCCCGTATCTATGGCACTTTCGCGCTACCCCACCTACCCCATATTCAATAGTGATGGTACCTACAACGACGATGGGCCCTTTGCAAACCCAGTGTCAATTGTAAAACAACACACCAATCTGGCCTATAACTGGCGAGCTTTTGGAAACGTTTTTTCAACCTTTAAACTTCATGATAATTTAAGCTATACATTCAAGTATGGTTCCGATTTTACAAACTTTAGGGAGCATACCTTCGACCCACCATCTACGCGCCAAGGAGCTAAGTATCAGGGGCTAGGCATCGAGTCCACCTCCGAGGTACGCAAAAGTTTCCTTAGCAACATACTTAGCTACAAGCAACGCTTTAGCCATGGACAAGCTATTGATATGCTTTTAGGATACGAGTTTGAAAAGGAGCAGCGCAGCTCAACATACCTTAGGGGCGAGCTTTTTGCCAGCGATATGCTGGAGTACATTATCAGCTCTGCCGAAAAAATATCGGCAGATGCATTTTTCGACGAATCGGCAATAGTATCGTACTTCGGGAGAGCCCGTTACAACATCAACAACAGGTATATGGCAACGCTTAATGCCCGATACGACGGATCATCGCGCTTTAGCGATAAGAATAAGTTTGGGCTTTTCCCTTCGGGTGATTTGATGTGGCGAATCTCTGAGGAAGATTTTTTCAGCTCTAGCCTGTTTAATGAATTGAAGCTTCGTGGCAGCTATGGCGTTACAGGGAACGACCAAATACCCGATTTCCTGTATATCAACAGATTTAGCACTGCCCAGTACGATGAGTGGCCAGCTATTTACCCCGCAAACATTTCAAATCCACAGCTTAAGTGGGAAACCACAAAGCAGGCCAATGTTGGTGTTGATGCCTCTGCATTTAACCACAGGTTACATATTACCCTCGATTTTTATCATAAAAAAACTGAGGATCTGCTGCTAAACAAGCCCACCCCACCATCCTCTGGCTTTAGCGGAGTGATAACAAATATTGGTAAATTGGAGAACAAGGGCGTGGAGCTGCAGGTTTCGTATAATTATACCTCTGATATTATAAACTGGGAATCCTCGCTAAACCTTTCGGCCAATAGGAATAAGGTTACAGCGCTGTATAACAACCAGCCAATCGATAATATTGGTAGAGGTTCTCAGCGAATAGAGGTGGGAGAACCCCTTGGAATATTCTACGGTTACAAGTCATTAGGTGTAGATCCAGCCACAGGGGATCTTGTCTTCGATGATAGCAATGATGACGGCATAATTGATGTGAATGATCGGCAAAAAATTGGATCGCCACACGCACTTTTCGATGGGGGGCTGTCAAGCGAATTAGGGTACAAAAACCTCACGCTTAACTTGTTTCTGCAATTCTCATACGGAAATCAAATATTTAACGGCACCCGAAGATACATTGAAACGATGAAGGCCAACAACCAATCAGTTGCTGTGCTCAATCGTTGGCAACAACCCGGTGATATTACCAGCATTCCTAGAGCAACTAACATTGACCCCAACGAGAACAATCGTATCTCCTCTCGATTCGTTGAGGATGGCTCCTACATCAGATTAAAATCGCTGAAGTTAGCCTATAGCTTTGATGAGAAGTCGCCACAAAAGGCTAAGGTATCGAAATTCCATATTTACATTCAGGGACAAAATCTATTTACCTGGACTAGATTCTCTGGAATGGATCCTGAGGTTAACTACGCAGGAGTTGATGCCATTCGATCGGGAGTCGAGTTCTTTACCTACCCATCGGCTAGGATATTTTCGCTCGGATTAACCGTTACCTTTTAATTGCAGGAGTTTATGAAACGAGCATTAATTTTAGTGGTAGCATTAGTCGCCTTTACGGCATGCCATGAAATTCTCTATATCGACCCAAACGACTCTATCCCCGAGGAGCAAGCAATCACAAGTGAGTCCGATGTTGCGGCGGCCATTAGAGGTTGTTACGATGCTCTACAATCGGAGAATTACTACGGAAGAGGACTGATTATATTTAATGAGATTGGAAGCGATAACGCATATAACGGCGGAACCATTCTTGAGTTTTCGCAACTCAACAGCTATAATGTTTTGGCCGACAACATATACCTCGATCGAATTTGGTCGGGGCCATACATAGCGATTAACAGGTGTAACACTGTACTGTATCACCTGATCAACACAGAGCTAAATATTGATGAAGAGAGACGGACCGAGTACATGGCCGAACTGCTATTTATAAGAGCGCTGAGTTACTACAACCTTACCCAGCTTTTCAAGGATATTCCGTTGAGACTTGAACCCAGCTTCAATGCCAACAACCTGGATATGGCCAAGTCGAGTCAAAATGAAGTTTTTACCCAAATAATTTTGGATCTGAAGAGTGCTAATAATGTGATTAGCCAAACCAACCCGCACTATGCTACCGACTTGGCTGTAAAAACATTGCTGGCTAAAGTATATCTATTCATGGGTGATTATGAAACCGCAATTAGCTATGCCGACACCGTGATTGCCAGCGACAGGAGGTTGCTAGAAAACTACGAGAAAATATTCACTACAGAAGGCGGCCCAGAATCAATATTTGAGCTGAGATTTACTAAGCTATCAAGCGATCGGAATAGACTGGCTGAATATTGCTACCCAACGAGTTTAAAAGGTCGATACGAAATTGCTCCTGCTCAAGATCTGATTGAATCTTTTGAACCCAACGATTACAGATTAAATCTTTTTCTGGGGTCTCCCTACTACTGTAACAAGTACGAAAATATCTCGGGTGGAGACGATAACATTCATATATTCCGTTTAGCAGAGCTCTACTTGCTAAGAGCAGAGGCTAAAGCCCTTGCAGAAGGAGATATTGTTTCAATTCGTAACGATATTAATACCATACGAAACAGAGCCGGCTTGGATAGCATCCAAAGCGACTCGTATAGCGAACTTTTGCAAATCATTGAATTGGAACGAAGACATGAGTTTGCCTTTGAGGGGCATCGATGGTTCGACCTGATTAGAACAGGTAGGGCTGCCGAGATTCTAGGAATACCCGTTACTAAATACTACTTCCCAATTCCCCTATCGGAATTAAACGCAAACAGCCTAATAAACTAATTGGCACAACATCACGTGTTTCGCCTCGAAATAAAAAAGGCTGATGAATACCCACCAGCCTTTTGCTCAACTCTACTTCAACCATTCTATTCCTGATCCCACCAAAACCTATCCTGAAGATTTGGAAGAGGGCTTGGTACATTGGGATTGTATAACCTCTCGGTTTGGCAATAGGGTAAGCGGCGGGGAATATAGCCTCCGGGGTTCTGATTATGATCTCCTCCTTCGTTGGGCGTGAGGTTAGGGTATCCTGTTCTGCGATAATCGGTCCACGACTCAATGCTTGCAAACATAGCGATGTACTTTTGCTTCATAATGGTTTCTAGATCTGCATTAAAATCGCCTGTTAAAGTTGCGTTATTTGTAATATATTGCTCAATGGTGGCGTCGTTAACCTCACCTCTTGATAACTTTTGGATGTTGGCCCTTACAGCATCCTGCAGTGCGTCCTGAGCCAAGGGATCGTTAACATCTAGTCTCAGTCTTGCCTCAGCCTCAATGAACTTAACCTCATGATGGGTGATCATAAGTACTGATGATTCGGGAGAAGTAAAGTACGAATTGCTTAAGCTTCCCACGCCGTAAACCATCCGGTACAAATATGATCGTCGTGGATCGCCCATTGCCAGAAGCATATTGGTGAAGCTAGTATTGGGGACTATATAGTCCAAGCGGCAAAAAGAGTAAAAGGGGTTCTGCTCGGCCACAGAGAAACCATACTGATACTCAAGATCAAAATCACTTGATATGATTGCACCATCCAAGGCTTCCAAGGCCTTTTGGGCTGGATTGTATGAAAGATCATCGACTCTTTTTGTGAGGTGCATGTAGTATCGAGCCTTCAGGGAGTAGGCCACCTGCAACCAGCTATTCGTATTGCCGCCAAAAATCAGGTCATCGGAACTAGGGGTAAGCCCTAAGTTTGGTTTCTCTAGCGCTGCTATTGCCTCATCGAGTAGTAGCTGAATGTTTTCGTATATAGTCTCCTGAGAGTCGTACTTAGGATTAGGGAACTCGGATCCTTTTAGAGCCTCAGTAAAAGGCACATCACCCCAAAGAGAGGTAACGTTACCATAGCAAAGCGCCAAAAGGGTTTTCCCAATACCCACATAGTGTGGCATATTGCCATCAGTTTCGGCTATTTCAATCATGTGGGCCAAATTGACCATAGGGCCATTGTAGTAATCCTGAAAATTCCACTCAGTATAAAGCGCCTCATCTACACGATAAGTTTGAATTGGCAATGGGTGGTTCTCTACTCCCCTATAGTACTGCATAAAAATACCAGCCATCACCTGTGTGGTCCCGGCCATAAGGCGAGCAGTTCTTTCCTGGTTAAATGGAAGCAGCACGTTGGCCGGCACGCTGGTCACATCATTGGGGTTTACATTGGCCTCTTCCAAATCGCATCCGCTCAGAATGACCAATTGCATAACGAGCAATACAATTGATATGGGCTTTGTCATTATCTTCATAACTGTACAATTTTTTTAGTAGGTAATTTGCACGCTAAACTCAATACTCTTGGTGCTGGGCATATTAAAGTAGTCGCGCCCCAGGCTATTGGATGCTCCCGACAGATTGGTTTCGGGATCAATGCCCTGATATTCTGTAAAAAGGAATAGGTTTCGAGCGTTAACGCCAAGGTTTAAAGCAGAAATAGGCAGCTTGCCCAATAATTTTTTAGGGACAGAGTAGCTAAGCGACACTTCACACAGGCGAATCCATGAGCCATCCTCAATGTATGCCTCCGACAGGCCAGCCAGGCCACCCTGCCTACTGTAGTAATCCCTATCTCTTTTTACCACAACGGTATTGGGTTCACCCGTGTTAACGTTAATG
>Ga0334894_1002684_pt1 | contig 11494 bp, 8 predicted proteins | sample GraSluR3_MG_6_FD_207225 | JGI IMG/M metagenome (GOLD analysis project Ga0334894, IMG submission 207225) | Sludge microbial communities from methane-producing bioreactor in Wageningen University, Netherlands - Granular Sludge_12_05 R3 | ecosystem: Engineered > Bioreactor > Anaerobic > Unclassified... | reverse complement strand
CACAAGGAGTCTGTCCTCGGTCCCGAATTTCCCTATTGGTTGATTAAGCCATCGAGCTTCTTTCAAGCGGGAGACTGGAAAACGGGATCCACTTTCTAACCCTAAGGAGGTTTTCTTATGTCCATCGTCGCATTGGATATCGCCAGCGAGTCTGCCACATTCTGTGTTTTGGGAACCCAGGGGATCCAAAGCCAGGGTTCGCTCACCTTCGACCACGACGGCTTCTCTTCCTTCATTGCGTCCACCCAGGTAAGCGATGCCTCGCTGTTCGTGATGGAATCCACCGGAGGCTACCACCTGCCGCTCTACCACTTTCTCTTGAACCACGGCAGGAAAGCCCGTATCATTAATCCGCTGCTCGTCAAGCACTTCCACGACGGGCAAACACTCAGAAGGACCAAGACCGACGTACTGGATGCCGTCACCATCGCCCGGTATGCGCAGGCCAACCTGAGTGCATTGCAGGAGGACAGGATGCAACTTGACAGCGAAAGCAAGATGCTCGCAAGGCGCAGGGCACGCAACGCCGAGGACCTGGCCAAGGCCAAGACCATCCTCAAGAGCGACCTGTCCGTCGCATTTCCCGAGCTGCTGCGCTTCAATGTCTTCACCAAGACCCTGCTGGAGTTCCTGAGCATCTACGGGTGCGCCAAGGATGTGCTTGGTGTCACCGACGGGCAGCTGCAGCGGGCTCTGGATGTGCAAAAGGGGCGCAAGAGCGAGGAAATAACCGTACAGAACATCAAGGATCTCGCCCAGACCTCCATAGGTGTCAGCTACCGTGCCGCCATGGTCCGTGACAGCGCCAAGGCCGTGCTCACTTGCCAGGAGCGTGACGAGGATCTCACCAAGGCCCTCGTAGAGCTCGAGAAGGCCCTGCACAAGCGCCAGATGGAGATTCTCACCTCCATACCCGGCATCGGAGAGGTTACCGCTTCCCACTTCCTCTCCGAGATTCCCGACATCTTCCAGTTCGCCACCTACCAGAAGCTCATCGCCTTTGCGGGCACCGATCCGGGCATCTATGAGTCGGGAGACACCAGCAAGAACCTGAGGATCTCCAAACGAGGGAATGCAGTGCTGCGCAAGTATTTGTACCTGATGGCTGACAGTTGCAAGCGCCACAACATCGTCTTCAATGCGTACTACCACAAGAAACGGGAGGCTGGTTTCCCGCACAGGAAGGCCATGGTTGCAACTATGAACAAGCTCGTAAGAACTCTTCATGCCCTGTTGACCAAGGATGAGATGTATTCTCTTTGAGCCTTGAAAAACATTATTGAAGTTTTTCATTGTTTATAGTTGACTCCTTTATTCCTATCAAATGTGATTCTACGGTGCATACTACAGGGATACAAGAAGAAATTGCTCGGCAGTATAATTCAAAGAAGGAAACCATATGAGACATAAATGAGTCAATTTATGTGCCAATTTTATGACTGAATCCAAAATCCATGGTATAACTTATACAATAAAAGGAAGACAGTGCAGCAACATGGAATACACGATACAGAGCAAGGAACAGCTGAAAAAGTTGTGGACAGACATTTACAATACCGAAGGAAAACCCGACTGGTCCCATATACTCCCCTACTACGACGATGATATCTATTTTTGTGACAGCGTCCAGAAAATCTACGGTATCGAAGATTTTAAAGCGATGACCGAACGATTGATTGCCCGTTCGAATGACCTGAAGATGGATGTAAAACATACTGCCAGAGAGGGCAATATTATATTTTTAGAATGGGAGATGAGCCTCAGTTTCAAAAAATATCCCAACTCTTCCGTCTATGGATCGAGCAGAGTCACCTTGAACGATGAGGGAAAGATCATCGAACAACGGGATTACTACGATTTATGGGGTGATATCTTCGACAACATCCCTCACTTCGGGAAGGCTTACCGCAAGTTCATGCATAAAAAATTCGGTTGAGAGGATATTGCAGATGAATCAATATCTGAAAGAATACAAGTGGTCGAATATTTTCGCTATGTTGAAAAACAACAAAGCCACCCCGAAGGAAGAGCTTCGTGATTTTCATGGTCACCTGGTGGTGATCACCGGAGCTACCAGTGGGATCGGGTATGAAACCGCCAGGCTCTATGCCTCGCATGGCGCAGAATTGCTGGTGATAAACCGCAATGAAGAAAAATCTCAGCAGCTGAGTCAGGAAATCCAACGAGAATTCTCGGTTCCCTGTACCTATTACATTGCCGACTTTTCACATCTCGACCAGATCCATGCAGCAGCCGATATGCTTGCCGCTATCGACCGTGATATTGCGGTACTTATCCACAACGCCGGGGTCTACAATACAAAAAGACGATTCACCGATGACGATATTGAAGAAGTATTTCAGGTAAATTACCTCGCTTCGTTCATCATCAACCAGCGGGTGAAGGAAAAATTGAAGCAACAATCACAGGCCCGCATCATCTATGTAAATTCTGAAGGACATCGATTCGCGATTGCCGGGTTGAAACTTGATGATCTCAGATGGGAACGACAGCATTATACGGGATTGAAGAGTTATGGATCGGCAAAGACGGCTCAATTGCTCTCCATGTTCCAATTCTCACACGATTTCCAACACAGCGGGGTAACAATCAATGCCATGCACCCGGGAGATGTAAAGACTAACATGGGAGAGAATAACGGCAGGATTTACAAATTTTTCAAACATCTTTTCATTAACCCTTCAGCAAGAAGTCCCCGCCTCTCGGCACAGGCACTCTACTACCTGGGAGTCTCGCATGAAATTGAGGGAATCAGTGGGAAATTCTTTAACTTCACCACCGAAGAAATCCCCGCTCCCCATGCACTTGATCCCATCATGGCCGAAAATCTCTGGAAAAAAAGTTTCGAAATGGGAGCTCTCACATGAATGCAACACACCATGAGATGCTGATAGTCGGAGCAGGATTGTCGGGTCTGTCCGCAGCAGCATATCTCGGTAAGTCCAGTCATTCTGTACTGGTACTGGAGAAAACTTCATTATGCGGAGGATTGCTGAATTCATTCACCCGAAACGGATATGTCTTCGATGCCGGTGCACGATCAATCGAGAATTCCGGCATTATCAAACCAATGCTCAAGGATCTTGGGATTGAACTGGAACTGCTTGACAGTCCCGTCTCGATCGGCATTGCCTCACAGATCGTCGACATGAATTCCAAAGCGAGCATAGCGCAGTACAGACAAGCGCTGGAAACCCTGTATCCCGAATCGGTAGACGACATTCGTAAGATCTTTAAAGTAATCGATAAAGTCTATAAGCAAATGGACGTTATTTACGGCTTTGAAAATCCGGTGTTCAAGAACTACCGGAAGGACAGGAAGTATCTCTTCTCGGAACTGCTTCCATGGATGGGAAAATTTCTTCTTGCCGTTTCCCGTATGGAAAGCATGCAGCAACCAGTGGAGGCCTTTTTATCACAGATTTCCACCAACCGATCACTCAATGACATTATTGACCAGCATTTCTTCAAATGCACCCCTACGTTCTTCGCATTGGGATACTTCTATGTGTATCTCGACTACCTCTACCCCAGGGGAGGAACAGGAAAACTAGCCGAACAGATGACTCAGAAAGTAATTGAATATGGGGGTGAAATCCAAGTCGATACTGAGGTGGTATCCGTGCATCCCGCAAAGAAGATGGTTCGCGATTGCAGGGGAAACACCTATACCTATGATAAACTGCTGTGGTGTGCCGATTTGAAATCATTGTATCGAAATCTTGATACCCTCGAAATCCCTTCTGACTCTCTCACTCCTATCGAAGCAAGTTCTGCAAAGGTTCTTGCCGGAAGAGGCGGAGATTCGGTCTTTTCCCTCTTTCTTGGAGTTGATGCCCCACCGCAGAAATTCGCTGACATCACCAATGGCCATCTGTTTTATACCCCATCAAAACAGGGGCTTGGCGAAACGCATCTATCAGAGCTGGCGTCTCTCCTGGAAAAAGGAGAACACGTAAGCAAAGAGGAGATTCTCGAATGGGTGACCAAATACTGTAGCCTGACCACCTATGAGATATCGATTCCCTCCCTGCGTGATGCAAGCTTATCGCCAGAGGGTAAAACCGGTCTGGTGGTGAGTTTCCTTCTGGAGTACGATCTGGTCACATTAGTTGAATCATTACACTGGTATGACGAATTCAAAGACCATATCGAACAACAGATGATCAAAACCCTGAATCAATCACTATTTAAAGGGCTCTTGAACAAGATCGACCTTGCTTTCTCATCATCGCCTTCGGATATCGAAAGGAGATTCGGCAGCAGTGAGGGAGGAATCACCGGCTGGACATTAACCTCACCTTCTCCGGCGATCAACAAATTACTAAAAATCACCAAAGCGGTACACACCCCCATACCCGATGTCTATCAGTGTGGGCAGTGGGCTTATAGCCCTGCGGGCATTCCGACTGCAATACTTACCGGTTGGTATGCAGCCGATGCCATTAACTCACAGAAATAACTGACACACAGCCCGCTGCTTTACTCCAGTGCGGAATTGGTCAAGAGTCGTGACCATGGTTGTGTACGATTCTACAACAACGCAATACATTGATATGTGTTTATCAAATTGGTTCTTATCACCGAAGGTACCATTGAATATTCAGCAGAGAGAACCTCACCTACCACTTTTGTCATAGAAAATTCTGCAGTAATCGCCCTATTCTTTCTATTCGATTTATGCTTTTTGATCAGGCAGTAAATATTCATACTCTCCATACTTTTCTAGACAAAAATCTGCAATGTATATAACATTTATTATTGCTTAGTATATTAGTTATCATTAGGTTACTAGCTATATTATTACTTTTATTCTTAATTTTGATGCCATATACTTATGGTATTTAATACATTTACTCAAGGAGACAGTAATGAAAAAGTTGGTATCGCTAGCTGCCATGATCCTAGTGATTATGACTATCTGTTCATGTGGAACTCTGTTCATGAAAGGCGGGAGTGATTATCGGGATGGTGTCGACGCCTATGAATCGCAGGAATATGCAACGTCGGTTGCCTATCTCGTCAGTGCCCTGAATACAAATCCTGAACTGATTGAAGCAGCTGAATTGCTTCCACAAGCCTTCAATGAAGGGACTGCATATTATACTGAGATAATCACACAGGCAGAAAAGACTGCTTCACCGGAAGCTGCAGATACCGTCTACCAGACCTATGGTGAACTCAAGGAAATGCATGAAATTGCTGCAGGTTATGGACAATCGACCGTTACCACCACCGACTATACACCGCAATGGAAAGAATCTCGCCTGAAGGCTTCTCAGGCTTGGACTGCCTATGGTGACAATCTTGTATCAAGTGGATCAAGAGAAGATATGATTGCGGCAGTAACTGCTTATGAGAAAGCCAAGAAATATGATTCGACAATTGCAGATATCGATACCAAAATTAACTATGCCATAGAGGAAGCTACCATTAGACTCATCGTCTTGGGAAATGAGAACATGGAAGGTTTCCACGAAGCCCTCGTGCCCCAGGTACAACGGGCTCTTTCATCTAATAAGTTTGTCGAGGTAGTGGATGTAGGTTATTTTTCCGATGTTGAATCCATGGTAGGACCTTTCGACCTAGCGGTTTTCCATGGAATGGATAACGATGTTGATTTCGTGCTGGAAGTCTATCCTCGTGGGCAGGTGGAAAAACTCTATGATGAACAAAAGGTTCCAGTGACCACTTCAAATCCAGTATTCGATGGATTGAAGATTTCCACAGGGTATCAAAAGAGACTTGAATGTGATGTTCGATTATTCGATCTCGCGACCTCTACATACGTATATGAAGGCAGTTCGGTGATCAAAGATGACCCTGTTCTATTCAATATTACAGTTGCTGAAGCGGATGCGAGAGAAAACCTTAACTTGTATGAAACAGGTACGCGACAATATGGATTATTGGTAGTCCCTTCTGCAGACTATATGCGCGCCTCAGAGATAATCGATAGTATGACAGCTGATTATCGGGAAATTATAAGTGAGGCTAATGTATACCCGGAAACTGTAGAAGGAGTTGACACAGTTAATATGATGAGCCGCGATTCCTGGAAGCAATACTATGCACAAAAGTATAACAATTTTGATAGTTTTGCGCGGCACGAAAGTGGTAGAAAACTCTTTTACGGTGTGGAAGCGGTGAAAGAACCAAACCCTGATGGCGACGGTTATTATTCCATTGGTTCAGTAGAAGAGTCATTTGAACGGTCAGCTATTACCGATGAAGTTGTGATGGCTCAATTGCAGACCGCAGAAAATTTCATAGGTAAAGAACTGCAGACCAAATACTGGGATTTTGATGGGGTCGGTAATCAGATAATGCCAGAGATTGCACAATTCCTTTGACATATTCTCTAACCACAGAGATAGTACGAAAACCTAAGTTACGGACTTCACATGAGGTCCGTAACTTTTTGTTGCGATATTCCTCTCCCGTGTAGTGCCGGCAACGATTGGTGATGTAACCACTAGGAGCACAGCGACACCCTGGCGATATCGTTCAACGGCACCGATAGTCTATCAATATGCTCAATAGCAGCAACTCATTGCGCCCTATGGGCTTTCCTATTCTGTAAGTGTCTCATCGGGAAGATTCGGGAAAAATTTCCCAACACACCAAGAATCTGGAACAGCTTCATATTTTTCTCTGCGTCTAGTTGTAGCACTGGCTGAAATTCTGGTATTGTCTGGTATTACGGTAGAAAAGAGAAGATCTTCTCTGTATTGCAGAGAATACGCCAGAGGGCTTCAAGGACAGAAAAACGATACAGAACATGCTTAAAAGAATCGCTTTACTTTATTATGAACGATATCCCTTTTTTCTGGAACTGATGGCCCAGCACATAGGTATTACCGCTATATCGGTACTCATCATCACCGTACTTGGCCTGTGTATCGGTATCTTCATGACAAAGCACAGGCTATTAGCCTCTATCGTGCTCCGCCTGACCAGTTTCCTCTACACCGTTCCCTCCATCGCACTCTTTGGGATTCTGGTGTCTATTTCAGGGATCGGCCTGAAGAGTGCCGTTATCGCCATTGTCCTGTATGGTCTGCTTCCCATGATCCGCAATACCTATACCGGACTGAAGGAAGTTGACCCTGACGTGCTGGAATCCGCATTGGGAATGGGAACCACCCGCTGGCAGCTTCTGTGGACGGTCAGGTTCCCGTTAGCCCTCCCAATCATTTTCAGCGGTTTCCGCACTATGGTGGTCATGACCATAGCATTGGGAGGTATCGCTTCATTCATCGGTGCAGGCGGTCTGGGAAGGGCTATCTGGAGAGGCATCTCAACGAACTTTCCGGAGATGACCATCGCCGGAAGTCTTCTGATTGCACTGTTTGCAATCATTACTGATCTCTTACTGGAACTATTGGAAAAACGAGTCAGAACCCGCTATCTGGGTGAGGAGGAATATCATGCGTAAACTCATACTCTCTGTGGTGCTCATTGCACTACTGGTTACCGGATGCGACAGAAAAGCCGAGAACACGGTAGTCATTGCAAGCAAACCGGTGACTGAGCAATTCATCCTTGCCCAGATGCTGACACTGCTCATCGAACACCATACCGACCTGTCAGTCAAGCAGACACTGGGCATCGGTGGGGGAACCTCGAATATTCATCCAGCGTTACTCAACGGTGAGATAGACCTCTATCCGGAGTATACAGGAACCGGGTGGCTCTTCGTACTCAAACAGAATCCTATCCAGGATCCTGATGTGCTGTATACCAAGGTCAAAGAAGCATATCATGAGCAGATGCAGATCCATTGGAGCGGTCTGTACGGTTTCAACAACACGTACGGTGTAGCGGTTGCCACATCCGTGGCTGAAGCATATCAGCTGAAAAGTGTCTCTGATCTGGCGCGGGTGAGCGATCAACTGGTATTCGCAGCCAACCCGGATTTTCTTGAACGTGATGATGGTTTTATCGGACTCACCGAAACCTATGGCCTTAATTTCAAGGCAATCAAGGAGATCGACATCGGCTTGCGCTATGACGCAGTGAAGAGCGAAGGAGTCGATGTCATTACGGTATTCTCCACCGATGGGAGACTCAAGGAAGAACCGGTTGTAGTGCTCGAAGACGATGCCTCCTACTTCACCAGTTATCATGCAGCCACTCTTATCCGGGAGGAAACACTTGCTGAGCATCCTGAGCTGGAGCCGGTACTGGAAAAGCTCACCTCGGCAATCAGCAATGAAGAGATGATTGCGCTCAACTATCAGGTGGAGATCGAAAAACAGGACCCCGCGGTTGTCGCCAAAGCATTTCTTGAGCATAAAGGCCTGCTGTAATGGCTGTTGCGATCGAATTCGAACACATCAGCAAATCCTACACTTCTGACGAGGTTGTCCTCAGTGATATCAACCTCCGCGTTGAACAGGGAGAGTTTGTGGTTCTGCTCGGTCAATCAGGATGCGGTAAGACGACCCTGCTCAAGCTGGTCAATAAGCTGCTTGATTTCGATACCGGATACCTTCGTATTCATGGAAAGAAACTCAGTGAATGGAACATCGAGAAACTCAGACGCTCCATCGGTTACGCGATCCAGCAGGTGGGGCTGTTTCCCCACATGCGAGTGTGGGAGAACATCAGCTATGTCCTGAGATTACAGGGTATCGCTCTGGCACAGCGTAAAGAGCGGGCTGCAGAGCTGATCGAGCTAGTCGGTCTGAAAAACGAGGTGCTGATGCGCTATCCTGCGCAGCTCAGCGGAGGACAGAAACAGCGGGTCGGGGTCGCCCGTGCACTGGCAGCTGATCCCTCCATTATCTTGATGGATGAACCCTTCGGTGCAGTGGATGAGCAGACCCGGACACAGTTGCAGGATCAGCTCAAAAGCATTCATCAGAAACTTGGACAGACTATTCTCTTTGTAACCCACGACATTCATGAAGCCTTCCGCCTGGGAACCAGAATCGTCATTATACATGAAGGACGCATCATACAGGAAGGAACGGCTGAAGAACTGGTTTTCAGACCGAATGACTCCTTTGTCAGTTCGTTTCTCGGTCTGAAAGGGTTCACTTCTCTCATTGATGAACGGGTACTTTCGAGCATGTATGAGCGTGTCCAGAAAGGGGAACTGGATATGGATGCCTGCCTTGAACTGCTGCAGTGAAGCACACCTGCATAAATCCTTTTTAGTCTCAATTGTCCACAAACACAACGCAACTGCCTTGATGCTTATACTACAGAGGCGAACAAAGATGGTTTTGTGAAGGGTTCCTATGTTACACTGGATATACAGATTGAAAAGGTAATCCGGATTACGTTACCTGAGTAGCAAGGAGCGCAAGAAGTGCCAAAGAAAACACAAGCTCACACAAAGGTAAGCCGCAATACACACACGAGATTGTTGAAAGGTCGCCTTTCAGTTCATGCAAAGGGATTCGGATTTGTTACCGTGAAGAAGGGCACTGATGTCTTTATTCCACTCGAGAACCTACTTAATGCCATGGACGGTGATTTCGTTTCGGTCGAAATCATCAAAAAAATCCCGAAAAAGAATCCAAAAGGGAAAATCATCAATATTCTCACCTTGCACAATCAGGAGATTATCGGTGTGTTCAAACGGGATCAGGGGGGAGGCTCAGTGGTCCCAAGTGATGAACGGTACACTACCCCTATTACTATCCCGCAAGCAACCATTGGGCATCCAATGCCGAAAAATGGTGATTATGTGGTGGTGAAACGGACCGAATGGGATGAAGATACCCATCAATTTTCCGGAAAAATCATCGATATTCTCGGAAAACCGGGGAATAAGGGAATGGATATCCTCATGGTAGCCCGGAATAACGATCTGACTATCCCCTTTCCGAAATCGGTGACGAAGGAGCTTACGTCCCTTGCCGATTATGATATTCAGAAAGAGGTGAAAAACCGGGAAGATTTTCGATCAGTACCCTGCTTCACTATCGACCCAGAATCCGCAAGGGATTTCGACGATGCCATCTCTCTGGTCCAATTGGGAAATGGCCGGTTTGAACTGGGTGTTCATATTGCAGATGTTTCTCACTATGTAATAGAAGGCTCCGCGATCGACCGGGAAGCCTATGAACGAGGTACTTCAGTCTACTTTGTTAACAACGTCATACCCATGCTTCCTGAACGCCTGTCCAATGACCTTTGCAGTCTCAAACCCCGCACGGATCGTCTTGCCTATTCGGTGATCATGGAAATTGATTCCCGCGGTATCGTGCAGCACTATCGGATACGTGAGACCATTATCCGAAGTGCCGTCCGTTTTACGTATGAAGAAGTTGAGGCGATCATCGAAGGTAAGAAGCACACTCATGCACAAACGCTTCATCTCATGGTGATGCTCTCTCTTATCCTGCGCAAGGAGCGGGAAGAACGGGGCTCCATCGATTTCGATATTTCCGAACCGGCCATATCCCTTGATCCGCAGGGCGTCCCCTATGCGATCCGACCACGGGAGCGAATAGAGTCAAACCGCCTCATCGAAGAGTTCATGCTCGTGGCCAACCGCATTGTTGCCCAGCATATCGCCTCTCAAGCCACGAAAAGAGTACAGAAGCCATTTGTCTATAGAGTTCACCAGAAGCCTGAAGAGTCATCGGTACGAAGTTTTCTTGAGCTGTTAGAGCGTATGGGATTGAAGTATCAACTGGGCAAAGAACTGGAATCTGATGACTATCGAAAGATTCTCGATATCATCGAAAACTTCGACTACAAATATTTTATTGAAAAGGTCGCGCTCAGATCTATGACGAAAGCATACTATAGTACGAAGAACGAAGGACATTTCGGATTGGCTTTCGATGCCTATACACACTTCACCTCCCCGATCAGAAGATATCCTGATCTTGTGGTGCACCGTCTGTTAAAATTTTACGCACAACAGGAGAGAGATCATAAAAAATTGACAAGAGCTGAAACGGCCGAACTCTCTGCAAAACTCCAAGAGACCTGCAAGCATTGCTCACATCGGGAAATCAGGGCAACACAGGCCGAGCGGGAGTTTATCAAACTCAAGTCGATGGAATTTCTTTCATCCAAGGTGGGAGAAAGTTATGAAGGTGTTATTTCAGGAATCGCCAGTTTCGGTATGTTTGTTGAACTTTCCCACTATGTCATTGAGGGTCTGGTGCATGTCTCAGAACTCAAAGGTGACCATTTTGATTTTGACAAGGAAGAATACTCCCTTACAGGAAAAAACACCGGAAAAGTCTATCGAGTTGGAGATACGGTGAAAATCAAGATCAAAAGTGTATCCAAAGAGGAAAAACGGGCCGATTTCCTGCTCGTGTAGCAATCACCGATGACCGTCTATTCATACGAGCTCACTACAGAAACTGGTATGAACTATATGATTAAAATTTCTTGCAAATTACTTTGGTGTCATCTAGTGTAACTTATCAAAGCTATTGATAAGGTGAGGTGACAGATGAAAAGAATTGGACTGTTCATGCTATTCTTAGTTCTTTCC
>Ga0334894_1002683_pt1 | contig 11494 bp, 9 predicted proteins | sample GraSluR3_MG_6_FD_207225 | JGI IMG/M metagenome (GOLD analysis project Ga0334894, IMG submission 207225) | Sludge microbial communities from methane-producing bioreactor in Wageningen University, Netherlands - Granular Sludge_12_05 R3 | ecosystem: Engineered > Bioreactor > Anaerobic > Unclassified... | reverse complement strand
GCGGCGGCGCGCGCGAGATTGAAGTTCTTCGGCGCCAGGTAGACGCGGCCGTCGCGGTCGCGGTAGGCGTGCCCGCCCACGTAGACGAGAACCGAATCGCCGGGCCCGACGCGGTCGAGAAAACTGGAAATGCCCTGTTCGAGCCGCACCTGGCTTGCGTCGAGCAATGGGAGGATCTGCTCGGGCCGAAGGGCGTAGCGGCGCACGAGCGTCTCCTCGAGCAGCTTCGCGTCGGCCAGCACCGAGTCGACCGGGCTGAGATTGCGGTCGTCGTAGTTCTGCGCCGCCACGAGGATCGCCCAGCGTCGCGGGTCGGGCGGACGGATCGCGTCGATCGCCAGGGCCGTGGGATTCTCGGCGTCGGGCGCGTCGTGCCGCACGTCGACCACGTCGCCGGCGCGGAGATCGGCCAGGCCGGCGGGCTCGCCGCCCAGCGTGATCGTGCAGTCGGGCCCGACGGCGAAGGGGGTCGGCCGATCGCGTCCCTCCAGCCGCACCGGAAGCGTGCCCGTCGCCTCGAGCACGCCCTGCACCACCCCGGCCTGGCCGAGCACCCGATAGGCGTCGATCCGCACGACGTGCGTGTCGTGCGACAGGCGGGCCTTGTCGCCGGGGCGAAGGTCGTCGGGTTTCAGAAGCCGGGCGTTCAGTTCGCTCCGCTGGTTGAGGGTCACCGTGCATTCGTCCGCCAGCGGAAGAACGAGCCGTTCTCCATCGCCCGCCTCGCCTCTGGCGAGGGTCAACTCGCCGGCCGAGAGGTCGATCTGGCGGAGAATGCCCTCGTCGACGACGACCCGCAACACGGCCAGCTCGGTGGCCACGCGGCCCGTCGCGCTTCCCACGTGGCGCACTTCGACCCGGTCGTCGGGCCGCAACTGGCTCAAGGCGACCGGCTGGCCCGCCACGGTCGTGGCCCCGTTGAAAACGATCGGCACCGAGGCGGGCACGTCGACCACGAGCGGCTCGGCGGCCTCGCCCCGGTCGACGACGATTCGGCCCTCGTCGGCCTCGACGACCTCGATGCGGCCGCGGTCGAGCCGGGGTCGGGTGGCGGCGATCCGCTGGAACGACCGGCCCGACCCGTCGCGCAGCACCTCGATCGTCACCCGGTCGCCCGGCTGCAAGTCGCGGAACAACTGCTGCTTGTCGTTGATGAGCACCTCGTCGCGGCTGCGGTAGGATATTTCCCTCGGGCTGCCGTCGTCGCGCTCGATGACCAGGGTCCGCTCGCCCAGATAGACGTTGCGCACGACCCCCCGCGTGGCCTCGGGACCGGTCGCCGCCACCGGATCGGGACGCCGCGGCAGAAGCATCATCACGCTGACGACCAGCGAGCAGACCACGGCAAAGACCGCCACCATGCGAAGCCGGCGCTTCTGGACGGCCTCGCCTTCGACGGGCGGGGCCTCGGGCTCCGACGCCACGCGGGGCGCGCGACCCGACCGGAGAAGGCGGATCACCTGGTCGGCCGACGGGAACCGGCGCGACTGGTCCTTGACGACCATCGTCTGAATGGCCTGCGCCAGGTCGTCGGGAACGCCCTCGAGCACGCGCCCGATCCGCGGCAGGGCGCGGTCGGGCGCCGCGTGCCACATGAGCCAGGCGATCTGCTCGTCCCGGCCGAAGGTGCCCAGGCCCGGGAAGAGCGACTCGAACTGGGGCCCGCACATCAACTCATAGGCCGAGAACCCCAGCGAGTAAAGATCGCTTGCCGGCCCCACGGGCCCGAACTGGTCGGAGATCAGCTCGGGGGCCATGTACTTCGTGGTGCCCTTGAGCAGGCTCCCATCTTTGCTGCTGGCCCGCCGCGCCAGCCCGAAGTCGCCCAGCTTGACGCGGTTCTGGGCGTCCAACAGCATGTTGCTCGGTTTCACGTCGCCGTGGATGATCCCGTTGCCGTGCAGGAACCGCAGGGCGTTCAGGCAGTGCAACAGCACGAAGCGAAGGTAGTCGAGGTCGATGGGCCCGGCGGGAATCGCCTGCTTCAGGCTGCCTCGCATCAACTCCAGGATGAGCCAGCCCCGCGCGCGGACGATGTCGTGGATCGTGAGGATGTTCGGGTGCTGCAGCGAGGCCAGAAGCTGGGCCTCGCGCCAGAATCGCTCGAGCTGACGCGGGTCGGCGAGAAACTGCTGGTGGATCTGCTTGACGGCCACCTCGCGCTGCAGCTCGCGGTCGCGCGCGCGATAGACCGTGGCGTAGTCTCCGGCGGCAATCGTGTTGACGATCTCGTAGCGGCCGGCCGTCTCCATCGAGGTCCTCAATGGTCGGACAACAGGACAAGGATGTGCTTCTCGAGCTCGCGATCCCGGCTGGCGCTGCCCGTCAACCCCTCGAAGGGCCCTCGCTCCTGCCGGAGCAGGTCGAGAACCCGCTGATACAGTTCGCGCTCTTTCCGGTAGTCGCCGCGGGCATAGGCCATCTGGGCCTCGCGGAGCAGAAGCTGGTACGGCTTGTCGGGCCGCGACGATTCGGCGTCGCTGAAGTAGTGGCGGGCGATGACCTGGCGGGCCGCCGCCTTACCCGACGAATCGGCCGATCCCGAAGGGGCGGGTTCGATGAGCACAAGCACCACCGAGGCCGTCACGCTCAGGCACAGCAGCCCCAGCATGACCAGGGGATTGACCGTGAGGCCCTTCTGGGGTTTCGCCTTGCCCTGGCCGCTCTCCTGGAGACGAAGCTCGGGCAGTCGACCGTCCTCGGCCAGTCGGAGCGTCGACTGGGCCGCGTCGGCCGTGATGAAGCGCGCCACCCGCTTCGCCGGCACGGCGACGGGCAGGCCGGGTTCGTTGGCCGCCGGCGCGGCTTGCCGGGCGGGTGTGGCCGGCGGCCCGGCCGCGCCGGGAGCCGCCCGAAATGGCGTCACGGCGCCGGGTGGGCTCGGCTCGGCCTGAGGTTCCACGGGTGCCCTTTGCGGGGGGCGATCAGCTGACCCTCCGGTGGGTTGGGGAATGGGCACGATCGGCTTGTGCAGCAAGCCCGCGACGGTCTTCCTCGAGGCGGCGGCGGGCGGCGCGGCGCGGGGAAGCGCATTCGGCGCGCGGCGCCGGTGCCGCCGGCGGTCGGGCTTGGCCGGATCGGTCGGTTCGGCCGGTTGCGAGGCGTCGTGCGCCGCGTCTTCGGGGATCCAGAACCGCCCGTTGCAGTGGGCGCAGATCGCGTAGCTGCCGGCCACCCGCGAGTGGGTGGTCATCGACTGCTTGCATCGGGGGCAGGTGACGGTGATCTGCATACCTAAAGGGCAAACCCGAATTTCAGGTAGTTCATGAGGAACGGTCCCACGATGATCACCACGGTGGCGATCATCACCAGAATGCCCGGCAGGAGCATGTTGACGCCTGCCTCGCCGGCGAGGGCTTCGGCCCGCTGGCTCCGCTTGATCCTGAGCACGTCGGCCTGCGTGCGAAATACCTGGGCCAGCGGGGTCCCCAGGCTCTCGCCCTGGAGGATCGATCCGACGATGCTGGTGATCTCGTCGTCGTCGAGCCGATCCCGCATGGCCTCGAAGGCCTCGGCGCGCGTCTTTCCCATCCTCATGTCGGCGAGAACGCGGCCGAACTCCTCGGCGACGGGGTGCCCTTGAAACTCCTCGACCGCCTCGGCCAGGGCGTTGAGGAAGGTCGAGCCGGCCTCCATCAACAACGTGAGCAGATCGAGCAGGAAGGGCATGCGACGCTTCATCCATTGTAGCCGCCTGGCGGCTCGGGTTGCCAGGCGACGACGCAGCCCCCACACGGTCGCCAGCGTAACCCCCGCCGCAACAACCGGCCCGCCCGGCATGCCGAACAGGTCGATCGAGAAATACACGTAAAGCGGCGAGAGAAACAGAGCCAGAATCTCGGCCCGGGCGAGGTACTCCTCGGCCAGCCAGAATCGGGGGAGTCCGGCGGCCTGGATCTGCCGCTGGATCTCCGGAAGGCTTTCGCGAAACCCCGCGCGATTGAACCGGGCCAACGCCTGGATGGCCGGCTGGAACGCGCGGTAGAGCGGATCGATCCGCCGCAGCTCGTTGATGCGGCTCACGTCGTAGCGCCACTCATCGTCCTGCACCAGGTCGTCCGATCGAAGCACGCCGACCAGCCAGCGCACGGCAAGCAGCGCGGCCAGCCCCATCAGGGCGCTGGCCACCCAGGCGTAAGGTTCGGCGGGATTCGGGGCGGCGATGAGAAATGCGGTCGGCATGCGCGTCAAAGGTCGGGGTGGAGGAGCCATCGGGCCCACAGGTAGGCCAGCACGTTGAGCACCACGGCGATCGCCAACAGGAAATGGCCGAAGGTCGTGGTGAAAAGCAGGATCGTGTTGCCCGGGTCGACGAAATAGTAGACCGCCAGGATCAAGGCCGGGGCCAAGGCCATGTAGACGGCCGACTTGCGGGCCTGGGCCGTCTCGGAGAGCACCTTGCGCTCCAATCGTTGCAGCTCGATCACCGAGTGGGCGATTCGCTCGACCGTCTCGTTCAAGCGGCCCCCGCTCTCGTGGCTGGCCAGCAACGCGGCCGCGAACAGGGCGAAGTTCTCGCTCCGCAGACGCTCCTTGGCCTCGCGCAGCGTCTGATCGAGCGGTTTGCCCAGGTTGTACTCGGCCACGATCTGGTGGAACTCGGCGTTGATCGGCTTGGGGCACTGGGCCGCCAGGATATCCATCGACTGGGCCAGCGAAAGGCCGGCCCGCACCGCGTTGGCCAGGGTGACCATGGCGTCGGCAAGCTGGTCTTCGATTCGCTGCCGGTGGCGCTCGGCCATCCGCCGAAGCAGGTACCAGGGCGCGGCCAGCAGAAACACGGCCGTCACCACGGCGAAGGTCAGGTTGTCGAGCAACAGCCAGAATCCGCCGAACACGCAGGCGATGGCCGCCATCCACGACACGAGGTAGCTCCGCAGACGGACGGTCGACGCCCGCAAACGCCGCAGCTTCTCGGCCAGATCCCTCTCGATCGCGTCGAGCAGCCGGGCAAACTGGTCGCCGAAGCCGTAGGCCAGCAGGCCCACCGCCAGCCCCGTGCACAGGCAACCGATCAAGGCGTTTGCTTCGACGATCATCGTCCGGTTATTTCAGGTCTCGGGAAGTTTCGGAACGCCGCGTCCCGGCGACGTGCCGCCGTCGAGCGACGGGTGCTCGCCGTAGAGGAACCGCAGCTCGAGCAATTCGTTGTCGACCAGCGCGTCGACGAACGAGGGCAGGTAGCCCGTCGGCTGCAGGGCCGTGCCGTCGCGGTAGTTGAACACGTCGAGCACCACGACCTCCTTGGTGTCGGGATCGACGCGCACGACCTCCGAGACCTGCGTGACCACGCGGCGCCCGCCCGGCAGGCGGTCGATGTGCACGATCAGGTCGATGGCCGAGGCGATCTGGCGATGGACGGACGTGACGGGCAGATCGGCCCCCATCAGCACGAGCACCTCGAGCCGCTCGATGACCTCCCGGGCGCTGTTGGCGTGCACCGTGGTCAGCGAGCCGTCGTGGCCCGTGTTCATGGCCTGGATCATGTCGAGGGCCTCGGGTCCGCGGCATTCGCCCACGACGATCCGATCGGGGCGCATGCGCAGGGCGTTGCGCACGAGGTCGCGGATCGTGTAGGCCCCGGCCCCTTCGACGTTGGGGGGCTTGCTTTCGAGGGTCACCACGTGCTCCTGGTGCAGGCGGAGCTCGACGGTGTCTTCGATCGTGACGATCCGGTCCTTGAAGGGGATGAAGCCGCTGAGCACGTTCAACAGGGTCGTCTTGCCCGTGCCCGTCCCGCCGCTGACCAGGACGTTCCGCCGGTTGATCACGCACGCCCGCAGAAAGGTCGCCGCGGCCCGGCTGATCGAGCCGAGGTCGATCAGGTCGTCCATAGTGAACCGCTGCACCGGGAACTTGCGGATCGTCAGGCAGGGGCCCTTGACGGCCAGGGGCGGAATGATCGCGTTGACGCGGGAGCCGTCGGGCAGCCGGGCGTCGACCAGGGGCTGGCTCTTGTCGATGCGACGCCCGACCTGGGCCACGATCCGCTCGATGATCGACTCGGTCACTTTGTCGGAGATGAACCGCCGCCCCGAGCGCTCGATGACCCCGTCGCGCTCGACGTAGATCTGCTCGCTGTCGACGACCATGATTTCGGTCACCGTGGGCGCGCGCAGCAGGTCTTCGAGGGGCCCGAACCCGAAGATCGTGTCCTTGAGGTCCTTCTTGAGCATGCGCAGGATGAGGTACTTGCGGAGCTCGTGGTGCAGATGGGGCCGCACGAGATGGAAGATCGGTGATCTGCTCGCTCACGTCGCGGCAGGTGAAGAGGTTCAGCCGCTCGCGCACGAATTGCAGCAGGGCGTGCAACTCGGCCTCGCGCTCGGGCACGAGCGTGGCGGGCACGTCGAACTCGTTCGAGGTGAGCGAGGCCAGGTCGAAGTAGGCATCGCTGCCCGAGTCCATGATCATCTGGTTGACCAGGTGATCGCGGACCATCAGGCCGGTGATCTCCTCGAGCAGGGCCTCGTTCTCGGGCTCGAAGAGCCGCAGCTCGCGGCACACGTCTTCGATGTTGTTTTCGAGCAGTAGGATGCTCTCGACGTCGCGGTTCGCCTCGAACTCGTAGAGATCGAGCCGCTCGAGGAGCTTCTGGTGGATGCGCAGCTCGAGGCCGGCCACGATCGAACGCAGGTGGCCTTCGAGCTCGGCCCGGGTGATGACCGGGGCCTTCTCGGCCTCGAAGGTGAGCGTGAAGGGCCAGATGCGGACCTTCGTGCCCGGGTCGAACACGACCGACTGGCCGCCGAGCACCTCCTCGTCGCCCACGACGCAACTGTTCAGCCCCACGTTTTCGAGGCAAAGCCGGCCGTCTTCGAGGCGGACCCGGGCGTGGCGCCGCGAGACGAGCGGGCTGGCCAGCACGACTTGATTCGACGGATCGCGACCGATCGAGACCTCCCGCTCGGAAACCTCGACCATCGTGCGCCGGCTCTCACTGATCTTGTTGTACCAGACTCTCATGCGACGGCGTCAACCGCGGTTCGTGTCGCGCCCGTGCAGCATCACGCCGACCGGGCGGTTGTTCGTGGCGTCGAGCAGATTGAGCAGCTTCTGGACGCGCTCGTCGGGCTCGCCGCCCGGGCCGAGTCGGACCAGGATTCCGACGACGTTCTCCTGCATCAGCGGGCGCCGGGCCGACTTGAACACGTCGGCCGACCCCAGGCGATTCCCCAGCGACAGGATCTGGAACGGCCCGACCGTGTCGATCGGACCCGACGACGGCGGATCCTCGCCCGGCGGGTTCGGGCCGATGTCGCCGGCGGGCGTCGGCGCGCCGACCCGCGACCTCGAGACGAGAAACGACACCAGGTCGCCCGGCTTGATCAGCGACGCCACCATCGCCTGCGTGTTGACCGGGATCCAGACCATGCCCTCGTCGGGTCCCAGGTCGAGTTCGTCGGGCGGCGTTCGCAGGTCTTGCCGCAGCAACAGGGAGCCGCCCTCCAGGTCGCGCCAGACCCGCCGCCCCAACGCGCCGCTGCGCGCCGAATCGGGGACGGCGAAGTCGATCAGGCTGCCGGCATAGCGGCTGGGAATCTCGACGCGCGTGACGTGCTGTTCGGTGAGCACGTCGCCTTGGGCCAGGTCGACGTCGTCGCGGATACCCACGAAGGCGACCGTATCCACCTGGGGCAGCTTTTTGAGCAGGTACACGTAATTGAACACCGCGCCGAGAAAGGCGAAGAAGATCGCCAACATCAGCCCGTACGAGCTTCTCATAAGCGCTCACCTTCCGTCAAAGCGTCCTCCGAGGGGGTCATCAGCATCAGCCCGGTCGCGCCGCTCCGGGCGCCGGGGCCCAATTCGACGAGCACCGAACGGGCGGCCTCGCCCGGCGGCGCGTAGCGTCGGTGCCACGACGTGCCGTGCTTGCGCCAAGGGCCGGCGGGCTGCCAGCCGGTGGCTTCGAAATGGCGGTCGAAGCACGGCCGACACGCCTCGGGCTGCAAGTCGGCACGAAACCCGACCAGGCCTCCCCCGCCCTCGGCGTGCATGGCTAAGGTCGGAACCGTCTCGGGCGGAAGGGCGACCTCGCCCCGTGCTCCCCCTCGGGCGCCCGCGCCCTGGCGAGGGGAGAACGTGTAGAGGGTCCAAGTCTCCGCGTCACTGGGCAAGGCCAGCCCCCAGGCGGCGACGCGAGATTGCGACGCGCCGCGCGGTGCATCAGCGGTGCCTGTCTCGTTCTCGCCCACGTTCTCGCCCAAGCGCACGCCGACCGCCAGGGGAATTCCGGCGTCGAGCTCGTGAAGCTGCCAAGCGCCCGGCTCCTCGGCCACGGGCGCGTGCCCGACGACCGACGCCAGGAACTCGGCCTCGGCCGCCCCGATCGCGTCGTCGGGCAAGGCGCCCGACGCGGTCGCCTCGAGGCAAATCGCGCGCAAGGCGGCGGCGGCCTCGTCGCGGCCGCCGACGGCCGTGTGCCGCAGCATGACCCAGGCCGCTTCGCCGAACTCGAGGCGATGGGGCCGGGTTGAATCGCCCAACCCCTCGGTCATTACCACCTGGGGCGGCATCGAGCCGGACACCTCCGCGTCGGACGCCCACCAGTCGAGCACCTGGCGCCCGAAGGCCAGGCCCGTCACCAGGATCAGGGCGGAGAGAATTCCGTTCGTGGTCCAGGTCGCGATCCGTCGGGCCACGCGCGCATATCCCGACGGGGCCGGCGCGACGCCGAGCGGCTCGCCGGAGTGCGGTCGGTTCTCGGACACGTTGACCTCAGCCGCCATGATTCTCCACTTCCGCCCGGAACTCTCGAAGCACCTCGATTTTCGCCTCGAGCTGCCCGATCTCAGCCTGAATCGCCAGGACGTCGGCAGGCGACGGCGGGGGAACCGCGTCGAGCTGCGCCTCCAACGCGCGAACCACCCGCTGGTAGAACGCGATGTAGGTCTCGGTCACGTGCCAGGCCACGCCGGGAATCCAGTCGGGCTTCCCGCGCACGCTGCGGCCCTGGATGCGGTCGATCAGGTTCTCGACCGTCGAGTCGACCGCCGCGGCGTCGCGGGTGCAGAAAGGCTCGTCGGCGCACCGCCGGCAGAACACGGGGTGAAGATCTCGCCGGAACACGTCCCAGCCGAACCGCTGGCAGTAGGCGACCACCTCGGGGTCTTTCCAGGTTTCCAGCGGACACAAATCCCCGCGGAACGCCGCGTTCACGATGGCGTAGGCCGCCGTCACGTACGCCTCGACCAGCGACGGCGGCACGCGAGGCAGCCGGTAGATGACCGGGATGCGCCGCCAGTTGTTCCGCGGCAGCATTTCGCCTTGCTCGGGCCAGCCGGTTCGCTGGTACTGCCACTGGTTGTCGAGAAGCTCGTGGAGGCTCGTGAGGGAGTACGCTCCCATCCGTGCCAGCATGGGAAAGTCGCGCTCCAGCGCGGCCCGTCCCTCGCGCATCCCCACCGTGGGATCGAGCAGGTCGTGGTGCACCAGCACGTCGTTGGGCATCGGGCCCCGGACCACGGGCAGATCGACCCGCGGATCGTCGAGCGACGTCGCCGCCGCCGATCCGCCGGCGCCCAGGGCGGCCGAAGTGGGCCACGATCGGGGGCGGGGATGGATCGCCGGCGTTCGAGGCCACCGGCTCGACCACAGGGCGTGGCGCGAGGCGGCCAGGCCGCGAACCTTCCAGCTCGCCACCGTGCCGTAGTTGACCATCAGGGCCATGAGGAACAGCAGGATCGGCAGCGCGAGCACCAGCTCGAGCGGCGCCAGGCCGGTTCGTGCCCGATGGGCTCGGGCAGCCGACTTGCGCACGCGCCTTGGGGGGCACGTTGGGATGCTGCGTTGCTCGTTCCGCGGCACGGCGAGTCTCCTCAATGCGGACTGATGCGCCCCAGGTCGTAGGTGCCCAGGCCGCCCAGGTCGGGCAGCCGAATGCCCGCGGCGGCGAACTCGGGAAGGGGCGGCTCGGTCTGAAGGATCGTCGACCAACTGGCATGCGAGGCGGGCACGAGCTGGCACGTCCAGTGCTGGGTGTAGATGTCCCATGCCGTGGCAAAGTCCTGACGGGCCACGACCCAGCGGGCGGCGCCGCTCGGCACGGCCTCGGGATCGCGGCTCGGCAGGCTGGGAAACTGCCCTCCGATCGCGCCCATCGGATCGGGCCGCGACTCGCTCGGCCGGTACAGGCGCCATTCGAGGCGGTTTCGCGGAACGAACATCCGCACCTCCGCGTACGCCACGTCGTCGTTGTCCATCGGGTTGCGAAACAAGCCGGGCAGGCTCTCGGGCAGCCTTCTCCAATAGGCCACGCTGAGAAACGTGAAATCGTGCTCCAGGTGGGCGTTGCTCAAATCGGTAGGGCCGATCGCGTCGTCGTAGAACTCGTGCTTCAAGGTCCGCATCACCTGCGGCAGGTTCGAGCGGGGATACTCCTCCTCGAGCAGCTCGTCGAGGTAGGCGCAGGTGAAGCTTCGCCAGAGATTGGCGAACTGGCACATCTTCGCCTCGCGGTCGAAGAAGACCAGGGCTTGGTCGTTCCAGCTCCGGGCGTGCCAGTTGCCGTGATACCACGACCAATCCGCCCCGCGGCCCCCCACCCCGAGATACAACTCGGCATACCTTCGCCGCTGGCGCCGGGCGCGATCGAGGTATTCCTGCTGATCGGGGACCACGTCCCATTCGGGATCGATCACCGGCAGCGTGCGGTCGAAGGGCTCGGTGCTGCCGCCGACCAGGGTCGCGTTGGTCCGCCAAAGGGCCGCCAGCATGGGCCCGCGCCCCCGGTCGGGCAGTCCGTTGCGATAGGCGGCCTCGAGGGCCGCCTGCTGGGCCACGTCGGGGTACGCCTCGACCACCGCCCGCTGGAACTCGGGGATCAACTGCTGCTCGAGGATCGTCTCGAGCACGGGCAGAACCCGCTCGCTCGACGCGGCCGCCCAATCGCCGAATCGGGTGACGAGTTCCTGCTCGCGGGGCACCTTCTGCCGGATCGCCTGCCCCAGGGCCACGAACTTGGGAAAGTTCGAGGTCGTCAGCAGATGCCCCGCCCGATCCCAGGCGGCCAGCACGCCGGGCACGCGGCTCTCGGCGTTCCGGTCGCGCGCCTCGCGCATGAAAGCCGTCAGGGCGAACACGTCGGAGAGCAAGTGATCGGTGAACGCCAGGGTGTTCATGCCGCGCGTCAGCACGACGCCCCCCGAATAGGCCGCGGCGTCGGCCGCGTTCTGAAGCCGGATCTTCCCGTCGACGTGCCGCCCCACGTTCATCACCATGCCCAGCAGCATGGCGAACAGCAGCACGGCGAACACGGCCACGACGCTGATCGTGCCCTCTTCGCCGCGGTGGAGCCGCCGCGCGAGCCGGCGCGGGGCTCTCGCGGCGCGGGCGACCATGTCAGTACAGGTAGTGGACATAGGGAATGACCGATTTCTGCCCCTCGTTGCCGAGCGTTGCCGTGGCTTCGAGGGGGTAGACGTAGACGCTTCCCTGCCGGACGATCGCGTCGGCGACCCGGTCGGTTGAGCCGTCGGGATGGCGCACCCGC
>Ga0334894_1002679_pt1 | contig 11509 bp, 14 predicted proteins | sample GraSluR3_MG_6_FD_207225 | JGI IMG/M metagenome (GOLD analysis project Ga0334894, IMG submission 207225) | Sludge microbial communities from methane-producing bioreactor in Wageningen University, Netherlands - Granular Sludge_12_05 R3 | ecosystem: Engineered > Bioreactor > Anaerobic >... | reverse complement strand
AAGGCAGTGTGGTACTGCATGCGGAAATGGACTGTCTGGAAAATGCGGGCCGTTTAAAGGCGGCTGATTATAAACGGTCGGTTCTCTACACGACCCTGTCGCCGTGCGATATGTGCAGTGGCGCGATTCTGCTCTACGGCATTCCCAAAGTGGTGATCGGTGAGAACAAAACTTTCCATGGGCCGGAGGCGTACCTGCAATCCCGAGGGGTGGAACTGGTCGTGGTCGACAGCCGGGAGTGCAAGCAGCTCCTGGGGCAATTCATCATGGCAAATCCGGATCTTTGGAACGAAGATATTGGAGCATGACGGTTACTTCGGGACCACCGGATAACCGGCTTCGCGCCATTCCTGCCAGCCCCCCTTGAGGGCGTACACATCCGGGTACCCCATCGAAATAAGCATCCGCGCCAGACCGGCGCTGGTTGCTTCATCCGGTCAAGAACAGTAAAGGACCAGGGTCTTCGACGCCGGATATTTGTTTTTCCAATCGTCGAATTTTTCCGGAGCCTCCCGGACTGCACCGGCTATTTTCTGGTCGCTCTCCGTCCATTCCATGTCGGATCGCGCATCGATGATAACCAATTCAGCCGAACCGAGCCGAGCCTTCAGCTGCTCCTTCGCCATACGGGGCGCTTGGCCCTGGCTGGATGTCTCCATTCCGGCACATCCAAAAACCAAAATGAGCAGAAGAATCGCCAGCCATTTCCCTTTCATGATTTTGTCCCTCCTTTCTTTTCGGTTCTACCCTCATATTAGCAGCCCTGTCACCTCCTTCAATCTCCTGTGTTCCATATTTTGACATCATTGGGTCTGAAAAATGTAAGAATTTTCAAAAATTCCCTTGTTTTGCCGGAAAAGCCCTCTCATCACGACTGCCGAGGGTGCTCTTCCAACCTTTACTCTGGCTGTTGTTCCAGATAAAATGCCTTGTTTTTAACAGATATTGTCAGGTCAGATCAGCCGGCGGCGCGGGCAACCAGGAGCGATAGATGAAAAAGGAAGCTGTTTTGCAGGCGGTCCTGGCGGGGAATGCCCTGCCAACCCTGTCCCCGGTTGCCTCGCGGCTGATCTCTCTGACGGCTCGAGAGGATACCACCATCAGCGACATTGCCGAGCTGGTTTCCAAGGATATTTCCCTTTCCGCCAAAATCCTTAAAGTCGTCAATTCGGTCTTATACAGCTTCCCCCAATCCATCGTCACTATCCAGCAGGCCGCCTCGATTCTCGGCACCAATGCCGTGCGCAGTCTGGTGCTGTCCTTTTCTTTCTTGCAACCGTCCAAAGGAAACGATGGGTTCGACTACTTGAACTTCTGGTCCCAGTCCCTCGGCGAGGCGGTAGCCGCCCGCAGGCTCATGGAGGCCATCGACAAGAATGCCGCCGAAGAGGTCTTTGTCGCCGGTTTGTTGCAGAACCTGGGAATTTTGATATTGGCCCGCGCCTATCCCGAGCTCTACCGCCAGGTGGAGCAAGTGGTTGCAGGGGAGGAACAGAAGCGCTGCCGGGCCGAAATGGATCTCATAGGCGCCGACCACGCCTACATCGGGGGGGAAGTCGCCCGCAACTGGGGGTTTCCGGATGCCTTGGTGCTGCCGATTTTTTTTCATGCCGATCCCAACAGGTATGATGGGCGCGATCCGCAAATTCGTCGGCTGTGCCAGGTCGTCAATCTTGCCGGTTTGCTGTCCCAGGTCTATCACAGCAAGACACCCGAGGCGATTGTCAACGAATTCAAGGTCCAGGTTCGGCAACAGTTCGGGTTGGAAGAGCGTTACCTCAAGGATTTTCTGGAGAATGTACATGCCGAGGTCAACCAGGTAGCGGAAAGTTTCGAACTCAACATCGATGAAAAGAAATCCATCACCGAAATCCTGCAGATTGCCAACGCCGAATTGAGCGTTCTCAATCTCAGCTACGAAGAAATGAATCGGTCATTGGTGGAAAAGACGGTCAAGCTGGAGTTGCTGACCGCCGAACTGGAGCGAAAAAACCGGCAGCTCGAACAGCTGGCGAACGTCGATGGCTTGACTGGGGCTTATAACCATCGATATTTTCAAGATTTTCTCGACCGGGAGCTAAAACGTTCCCGAAAACGATCTCATTCCTTGGCTCTGGTTCTGGCCGACATCGATAATTTCAAGGCGTTCAACGATGCCTATGGCCACTTGGTTGGCGACAAAGTGTTGCGCCAGTTTTGCGATGGGTGCCGTGGCGAGTTGCGTGAATACGATCTGTTTGCCCGGTATGGCGGCGAGGAATTTGCTATCGTGCTGCCCGAGACGAGCGCCGAGGAAGCCGAGGCCGTGGCAGAAAAACTGCGCCTGGCCGTGGCCCGCCGCAGATTTGAACACAATTTGGAAGTCAGCAATCTTACCGCCAGTTTCGGGGTGTTTGTTTTGTCCCCTGAAAATGCGGAAGTCACTAAAAACGATATGATCGATTTTGCCGACCAGGCCCTTTTTCAAGCCAAGAAAAAAGGGCGCAATCAGGTCGTGGTTTACAGCCCCAAAAAGAAGAATTGGTTCGGGCGTTGAACCTTTTCTGCCGGGAACGCATGTTGGGTTTCAGGGTTGCTTGAATTTCGCAGCAGAATTACACCAATTCCTCCGAAAATTTCCGTTTGTCACCCCTGACCCATTTATTTCAATTTGAATTGCCTGGACTCCATCAAGCCTCACTCGCCATCAATACGACTTCGGGTGCCGGGCCGGCGCGTGGCTTGCCACTGAAAAACGCCGTAATCGGTGGTGATGGTTCCGTTAAGCACGTCTTTCGATACCAACTCAGCTGCAAACTTCGCCGGAACAAATCTTCCTCCATGGCGGGCCTCGCCGCTGAAAGCGACGCTGGTGCCGTGAATTTTGATTTCACCTAAATCGGAAGAGTTGTTGTTCCCGCGGTGGACACCCTTGGCTGCTTGGAACCTTTGATTGATTTCGATAGCCTCCTTCTCTCCGGCATGGTTTTGCCATTCCCACGTGCCGGAAATGTTGGCCGGGATGACCCAGTAATAAATATTTGCCCCAGCCACGTCGCGTTGGGCGTCCGTTTGCCATTCACCCATGTCGAAGGCATGAGATACCACCCTGGCGCCGGGCAGCAGCTCACCCAGCAGCTTGGGTCTGAGGCGGAGGTTCACACTCTGTAGCAGGTAAATGGCGACCACGCTGGCCTCTGAAATATCCGCCTCGAACAGGTCGCCCTGACGGAATTCGACACCTTCAACTCCCGCCCGGCGAAGATTGTCACGGGCTTCCTCGACTCTGACGGGATCGATGTCGATCCCGACGCCCCTGCAGCCCGTCTGCTTAGCCGCCTGGATGACAATCCTTCCGTCTCCGCTGCCCAGATCGTACAACACGTCGTTGCTGTTCACTCCGGCGAGGTGGATCATTGCCGTGACCACCGATTCGTCGGTGGGCACGAACGGCACATCCAACTCCGGCATGGTCAGTTCCGCTGCAAATAACCTATTCGAGGCCGGCGGGGTGAACATGAAAAGTGCTGCCAGCAGGAAATAAATGAGTGTTTTCATGTTTTCTCCTTTTTTTTGTTTAAAAGAAGCAGGGGAATGCCGGATGACACGATCAGCACGCCGGCGATCGGCGCCGCCGCGGCGCTTCTCAGGCTTGATACCAGCATGAACAGGCATATCCCGAAAAACACAATAGGTATGAGGGGAAACAAGGGGACTTTGAACGGTCTTTGCCTGTCCGGTTCGCGCTTTCTGAAGATGAACAAGGAAAAGGTGGAAAGCAGGAAAAAGAACCAGAACACCGGAGCGGTGAACTCCACCATGAGGGAGAACCCGTCCCTGGCGAAAGACCCGAAAGCCACCAGCACCAGGGAAGCCGCCCCGTTGAACAGAACGGCGTTCCTGGGCACTCCCGCGGCGCTGTTCCATTTGCCCAGAAATCCCAGCAGTTTGAAATCCCTTCCGACGGCGTAGGCGGACCTGGCTCCGGTAATAAGCGTTCCGTTGATTGTCGCGAGAGCCGCGATGGCGATGAGCAGGCTGATTATTCCTGCGCCTCCTTTTCCCAGGGCTTTTTCCATCAGGTCTGCGGCTGCCGTATCAGAGCCCGCCATTGCGGAAATTCCCAAACCTCTCATGAAGGCGATATTGACCACCATGTAAATGGCGGTGATGAAAGCGATGCTGTAGATAAACACCTTTATGATGCTTTTCCGTTCCATTTCCGCGGAGAGATAAACCGCTTCGTTCCAGCCGCCGTAGGTAAGCAGTACGAATATCAGCACTTTGCCGATGGCCCCGGGAGGCATTGGAGAAACTTCGGCAGCCACCGGTAGCGCGTGCGCGGGAGTGTTCAGGGCGAAAAAACTGATCAACAAAAGACCCGCGCCCACGACAAAGACCAGGGATTTTTGAATCCTGTTCCCCTGGGAAAAACCGGCGGCATTCAAAGCAGTCAGGGCAATGACAAAGCCTGCGGCGACCAGGGTGGAGGAGCCGGGACGGCCGATCATTCCCGCGACGTAATCGCCGGCCAGAAAGGCGAGCATGGCTATGGAACCGGTTTGAATGACGGTCATGCGCGACCAGGCAAACAGAAAACCCATGGGTTTTCCGTAAGCGCGGGAGAGATAAAAATAATCCCCGCCCTGGTCCGGATAGGTGGAGGCCAGTTCGGCGAAACAGAAAGCGCCGAGCAGGGAAATCAATCCACCCAGTCCCCAAATCATGAGTATCCGGGTGCTATCGGCAACTTCGGCGGCTACCAGGGAGGGGGTTTTGAATATGCCGGCCCCGATGACGATGCCGATGGTTATGGCCACGGCGTCGAAAGTCATGAATTTTGGGGCGCTTTTTTTAAGGCCGTGCATCTGGATCCTCCGGCGCGAGCTTTTCCTGAAATTGGGAGGCGATTTTCCATCCCCATTGCAGTTTGGGCGCGGGATATTCCTCTGCTCGGGCAATGCCTCTTACGACAAAGCCATGTTCAAGGGATGGCTTCATGCGGAAAGGCTATCGCAAATCTGCTCCTTGGGAACACTGACCGATATTTTTCTTTTCTGGATAGGCATTAAAATCCAGTGAGGCAAGGCTCCCTGATATTTTTTAACGCCAGGACCAAAAGGAAAATTCATGGGAAACATTGCTTCAAAAGGCGCCATCCTTCCCTGGTTCACTTTTTCTTCTTACCGATACACCTCATCATGACTCCCGATGTCGAAAAGAACCATTTCCTGTTCGGTAATCAACAAGGTCAGAGTGATGCGATAGCTGCATGTGAGGCTGGCCGCGTGGCAACCGGAAAGGATGCCGGTCGGGGGGTGGAGTTCAAGATGGGGAGGGAAGGGGTCGTGTTTCAGGTCAGCCAACAACTTGCCGAAGCAAGGCTTCAAATCGGGATGTTTTTTAAGAATTTTCGCGCCTGCCGCAGAAACTGTTGCGGTGTGGTGAGGGTGAACATCACGCCGGTTTTGGAGTGTTTGTTTTGTCCCCTGAAAATGCGGAAGTCACTAAAAACGATATGATCGATTTTGCCGACCAGACTCTCTTCCAAGCCAAGAAAAGAGGGCACAATCAGGTCCTGGTTTACAGCCCCACAAAGAAGAATTGGTTCGGACGTTGAGCCTTTTTCGCGGGAGTTCATGGTTGGTGGCAGGGTTGCTGGAATTTCGTAGCAGAATTACGCGAAATCTCTACGAGAGTATCCGTTTGTCAGATCCCCATCGGTGTTCTTCGGAAGATTCAAGGCCTGTTGCACTGCTAAATTTATTCTGGAAGATTGCCTTTACTTGAGGCGAGTCCGACGAGCCCGCTGAATGAGGCGGCGTCAAATATCACTGCAACACCGGCGATGCAGGGTTACAGATTCTGGCGTGTTCGACAAGTTGAGCAATCTGATTGCGGGTGCGACGAGTTTCCGCCCAATGCTGGCCCATGCCGTTCCCCTTCGTCCATAATGCTAGGCGCGCCTCTTTGGCTGACGGTGCCTGACGTACTATCCGAGCCGACCACTCGAGAAGATGCAAGCAGAGGGCTTGGGTTACCTGTCGTACCCATGAGCGGGACGCCCCTTGCGGCAGGGGGAATCGTTCAGTGTGAAAGATGGTTCCACTATCGACCTTTTCGATGATTTCATGGAGGGTCACTCCCACTTCTGGGTGTTGTTCCAGAATAGGTATGACATCATGGCCGATGCCGGGAAGGCTTGGCAAAGCGGGATGCAGATTCAGAGCGAGACCCATCCCGGAGAGTTCATGGGCCGAAAAGAGCAGATCATTGTGAACCGAGAACACGATGTCCCAGGGGCGGTCCGAAACGGTTTTTCGCACCGCCGTGTCAGGTTCCCTGCTGATATCCCATATGGCGGATACCTGATCGGGAAAATACCGGCGCAGGAGTACCTCTGCGCGGGGGCCGACAGCCGGATCGGAAACAAGTAGCACTCTTGGGGTCCAGTAAGTTGTCATCACATGGCACATGGAGTCAGGCCCGCATTCCCTTCCCCTTAAGTGTGACCTTCGGTAACGGTGCCGCATCGCCGCCGTCAAAGCGCGACATCTGGAGCGCATGACGATCAATTGTCCTCCGTAATGCAGCGGCGTACGTAATTATCGCGTAATTATCGGGTCAGGCCTTGATAACTTGATTCAGAATCTCCCGTCGCAATCGTTCCATTTTGTCAACCAGCGAAGAGTCTTTCTCCCGGCGTTTTTCCATGCGCCGCACCGCACAGGTCAGCGTCGATGAATCTCGGCCCAGAAGCTTCGCGAGCTCTGTCAACTTCCCGCTGCTTATCTCAAGCGTCGCCCAGGCAGCAAGGGGATCTCGGCGACCTGGATCTGCAAGTGAACATGGTTGGTCATCAAACAAAAGGCGTGCACCCGGAACCGAAATCGCTCGTGCGCTTTCTGGAGGATCTCGTAGAAACGATACCGGTCCTTGTCATCTGAAAAAATATCCTGGCGGGCATTACCACGAAGAATGACGTGGTATGTTGCGCCCGGCGCGTGTATGCGTGGTTTTCGTGCCATGGGAAAATGATATCCGGAATATTCAAGTTATCCTGACCCTACTGCTCCCCCAAGGAAATAATTAAGTATGGTGTCCACGGAATTTTGCCGGAATTTTGTCCCCGGAATTTTGTCGATGGGGTGCCCGGAATTTGTCGAAGTCAGATCGACATGCTGAACGTTTCGCCAGTCCACTGAAAACGGAAGAAACTCTTATCACAGGTAAGCGCTGCCATTGAATTTTCAGGATCGTCAAGGAGGGCCTTGGCCGGAGCAACGATTTTTGTATTAATATCTTCTTCGTTATTGATGGCAACAAGGGGAACAGCAAACATCCACGCATCCGTTGATTCGCTTTCTTCGTCTTCTTTCCTCCAACGCCACACTCGATTGTCACGGGAACAAATTAAATCCCTTCCCAAAATATAGTCAATGCTTTCAAGCTGGAATTCATCGTCACCTGGTGCATAGAAAATAAAAATAGTAGGCTCCCATCCATGATTTTTTGAATAGATCTCGTTATAAAAAACTAGGTGAATACCGAATTGACCGTACGCCTTCCTTTTCCCTTTTCCCTTTTTCTTAAGCGCGTAGCCATATACCGCATTGCTCAGTAACCATTTATTTCTTTCGTGATAACGATCGGCATAATCATGGACAGCATTGTCCGAATTCTCCAGCATTTCGAGGAGTTGTTCATCCAATTTTTCCAGCATAGCCTCAATCTGGCCAGCAGCGGTTACTATGATTTCAGCAGCTTGTGTTAATACTCTTCCTGGCATGAAAGCTTCCTTTCGTGAAAATCATTGAAACAACGGGATGGTTGACGCGGCGGGTAAATTGCCCTGGGTTACCAAAAAAGAAAACCACGGCTCGATTTCATAAAGCACTATAGGCGAAGGTGTCAACCTGGCCCAAGGATGCTCGGCAAGCCAATCAAACCCCCTGAACCTTTCAAGCCCATACTTCTGCAAAAAAGCATTAAGCTCTTTGGTCCATTGCCGTCCGACAGGGCCGAGGCCGCCCAAGTCTTTCTCTAGGCTCACCAAATCCCGCCATCCGAGACAATGCAGTCGATTTTTCCAATAAGGCAATTGTGGTTTTATAGCCTTAACTTCCGCTCTTTTATGATCATTTTCCTGGCAGCAGGGTTTCTCCAAGGAGGCGCACTGACTTTCCAGCAACTCTAAGGATTGCTGGATTTCACCACGGCCACTGCTTTTGTCTTTGATAAGATAAAGGTGAACTGTGGGGATCTCTTTATGCCGCCAGTCATTCCACTGGCGAACCAGTTCGCACTTTGGGGATAGACTTGCATCCCACTTGATCTCGATGAGCAACGAAGCCTGATGCACGCCAGAGCGGAAAAAGTCGACAGAGAGGTCAGGTTCAACCTTCCCCTTTCTCCAGAAATGGAATTCGGCCTTGTCGGGCGTATCACCAGGCCAATTGATGGCGGCTCTGTTACCCGTTGGAACAAGACGGCTGAAAAAAGCCCAGATATCTGAAGCGGGGAGATGGCGCATTTCTCCAAAAACACATGAGGTGACTTCATCTTCCCACAAGTGAGCTTGGCGCTTGAGTTTCCTCTTTGCCGCTGCGATCAGCATAAATCCATCCTGTTTAAAGGTTTCATTTCACAAGCCGATACTGCGCTGCGCCCCGCGCTTTTCCCCGTTCTGGAGTATGGCTATAGAGTGGCTATTGGGGGTGGTTTTCGTGCCATGGCAAAATGATATCCGGAATATTCAAGTTATAAAGGCCTGACCCTTTTGCTCCCTTCAAAGGGTTTTTCCAAGAAGTTCACATACTTTAGGATCATCCTGAAGCAATTCCTCAATTAACTTCATTTGTGGATAATTGATTTTTGAAAGATACATGTGGACTAATCTGCTATGTTCACTCAAATTCGCAAGGGGACCTTCATTGAGATCAACACCTTTATCTAGAACCTCTTTAATGAGTTCTTTGATTTTTTCCATTCCGTATCCCTACCGTTTTCGTCGAAAAACTTTCCCAAATTGGAGCACCATTTTCATGTAAGGGTCTATAATTGTATTAGTTTGAAAGATAACGGATTCAAATCAGCGGCGGAGTAGTGCCCGTGAAACAAGTAGTCATTTACCGGGAACCAATGCCGTTTCCCGTACGCTGGATTTGTTGGTTATGCAATGCCTTTATTGTATTATTTCTTTTTCAAAGGAAGCAATTTCATCTTTGAACGCAACCCATGAAAGCATGCTTTGGCAAAATATATTTACTTTTGGCTGAACTTTTTGGAGTAAGTTCAACGTCCCTAAATGGATCATTGTTAAGCTCGGGTATTTATAGTTTTTATTAAAAATAGGCGTTCCGCATTTATTGCAGTAATTCTTTTCGCCATTTTTGGAAATGACAAATTTTGAAATATGGCTGATTCCTGTTTCAATTTTGAAGTTCTTTTCTGAAACAACAACGTAGGTGGAAAATGCGCTGCCATTCAATTTTCTGCATGTATTGCAATGGCAATTGACGACATTGCATTTATTGATGTTCAGGTTGATTTTTACTGAGCCGCATCCGCAACTACCAGAAACCATTTCCTGCATAATTGACTCTCCTATTGTTTTGCATAACGGTAGTGATAAGCGGTGGCAACGCGAGATTGCGTGTAGCACGGAATTATTCGCAAACAACGCCTGCCTATTCCATCCTCTTGATTATATGGTTAGAAATGCTTTTAGCATTCCTTTAAGTCTTGAACGAGTTTCGGTTCAGATAGGGCAAGTATCAATAGTTTTTTTATACAATTAATCAAAAATTCATGAACTACAAGTTGATTTTTGAGAAGTAAAAGTTCTTTTTGAAAATCAGGATTTCTTCCATGAGCTAAGCAACTCCTAAATGCATATAATTTTTTCCAAATTGTTTGTTCATTTGATTCTGTAAAAACATTTAGGAAATCCTTGCAAGTTTCATCACGGTTCAACAAAAGTGGAACCTTAGTCCTTATTTGACGTGTTATTGAGTCACCAGTTTCAGATGAGGAAGGCTTATGAGTAAGCAGTGACTCTATTACTGTAAAAAGACCTAACATTTTAAAATCATGATATGGGGATAGAAACCTAAGTGAATTGAACAATATAATTGAATTAAATACTTCAACATGTTCTTTCTCAATCTCATTGATCCTTTGATAAATACTTTTGATCTGTTGAAGATTTTTTATTTTAATATCGTTTTTTTTCGTCAAATCGTTGTCATTAAAAAAACGAAAAACAAGTTCAGGCGTATAGCCGAAGGCGTATTCGCCTTGATATCTTTCAAAAGTAAAAATATCTAAGCAGAGCACAACGTCAGATAAATTTGACGCCAATTGCAGCTTGCTTAGAGGAACACAGTCGTCTTCATAATTAACCACATAATATTTCCACTTACTTCTTTCGATTGCATTAGTCGAAATATGTGTCTCGTCATCGGATACTTGATTAAATGAATAAGAAATTTTGTATGGCAGACTATGCTCTGGGGCGATAAAATCACCCAATTTCACCATATTTTTTTCAATTGCCGTTATCTGGGAATCACTTGCTTTATTTATTGTAAACCCAGGAATAAGCTCAAATGGCAATCCATTTTCAATATCGAGGTGGTTGGGAATAAATGCAAAATTACCCATTGGCAGGACTTCCATTTCTTGAATTTCTAACGGTTGGGCTGTGCGGTTGGAGCGTAGCGACAATCCGCACCAGCCCTTGGTGTACGCCCGGCATGGGCGTGAACTTATGGGGTGAAAGTCCCCTGTACGGTGAATCCAATCCCGTCTTGAGACGGGGTCACGAAAGTACTAGCCGACGGCAAGGGCGTCTCCGTGAGGAGGGGTCCGAAGGAAGCCCGAGCGCAAAGCTATGAGCCGACGAATAGAAACAGCATGCAAGGCCGGTTCTCTGGGCCAGTCAGCACAACATGACGAAGCCCACGGATTCAGGCGTCCAGGTAAATGCTGCGGTTGTGTAGCGACAGTTCACGTTCTTATCCGGGGAGACCTGTCCGGCTTGCCGCTTTCGATCCTTGGAAGCTGCGCCCGGCATGGCAACATGCCGGGTGACCGGACGGGAGTCAGCAGAGGCCATAGTACGCGCAGGACGTTGCTGTCAGCGATCCGGCAACTGGCAACAAGCCGGGGAAGAACCCCGGAAGCCTTACCCCGCCGAAGGGCCGAACACAGAACAGGGCAGAAGCCCCAAGCCATGAAGTACCGGTTGCACAAACTGTCGACTTACCTCCGGGGCTGGATGGGTTACTTCGGTATCTCCGAACCGTACCGCGACATCCCGGAAATAGACGGTTTGATCAGGCGGCGGGTGCGGATGTGCTACTGGAAACAGTGGCGACGGTGCCGCACCAAGATTCGGGAGTTACTCAAACTCGGTACCCTCCTGGGTACCGCCATCCGCGCGGGCCTGAATAGAAGCGGCCCGTGGGCGATGGCCCGAAGCCTGGCCTCCCAGTCCGGTATTACCAACCGATGGCTGAAGGAACAA
>Ga0334894_1002675_pt1 | contig 11531 bp, 8 predicted proteins | sample GraSluR3_MG_6_FD_207225 | JGI IMG/M metagenome (GOLD analysis project Ga0334894, IMG submission 207225) | Sludge microbial communities from methane-producing bioreactor in Wageningen University, Netherlands - Granular Sludge_12_05 R3 | ecosystem: Engineered > Bioreactor > Anaerobic > Unclassified... | reverse complement strand
ACCGTCTATCGGATGATATGTTCGCCCTGTCGCAAAACCCAACCGTCGACGGTGCTTTGGTAGCAGATCCCGATATCGAGATCCGGGTATACCATGATCAGAAGAGAGCCGAGCCGCTGGTCTACCAGGACAGGTCGGGCAAAAAGATCGTGTATCCCCGGTCAGGGGTTGTGGATCTCGGGGTAAAGAACGAACTCATGGAATTCCTTGACCGCTGGCTGACCGATCTCATAGAGCAGGGGTTCATCCGCAACCAGTAGACGATCATCACTGCTCTACGCCTGTTTCAGGAGGAGATCACGTGCCATACGGGCGTTTTGATTCTCGGGATTGCTACGAAGTGCCCGTTCAAAACACTCCATCGCCTCCCCGTAGCATCCCAGCTTTTCTAGGGTTGATCCCCGTGCATACCACGTCCTGCCGTCATCCGGGTCGAGATCAAGCACCCTCTGATAGCACGTGAGTGCCTCCCGGTGCCTGCCAAGGTCGTCGTGGCATACCCCCATGTGAAAATGGGAATCGATATCTGACGGATCATGTGAGAGGACCTTTTCAAAACACTGGATTGCTTCACGGTGCCTTCCGAGCTGGAGCAGGCTCATCGCCTTGTTATACCATGCATCAGGGTCATCGGGGAGGAGCTCGATCGCCTGGTCATAACACCGTATCGCTTCCCCGTGGCGTACGAGGTTGTTGAGTGACACACCCTTGTTGTACCAGCTCGGCGCATCGGACGGGTTGACCGCTATCGCTCGTTCAAAGATCTTGATGGCCTCCTGGTGCCTGCCCATGGCAGCGAGAGTCCGTCCCATGTTGTATAGTGCGATGAAATTTGCCGGATCTGTCCTGAGCACGGTCTCGAAAGATTCCAGGGCCTGCACGTAACGCCCGTCTCCGATCTGGCATATCCCCCGGTCTATGTATGCCCGTGTCTGGGAGGGATCGAGGGCGATGATCCGGTTAAAGCACTCTGTTGCCGCGTCATAGGAGTGCATCGCAGCCTGGCTCTCACCCATGCCAAGCAGGGCGCTGATATTTTCATCGTCTATCTCGAGCGCCCGCACGAATTCAAAGACCGCTTCCGGATACCTCTCCTGCCTGTGAAGACTGACTCCCTTTGCAATATATGCCTCAAGTAACTTCGGATTGAGATCAATGGCATGTTCATAACTCGATATCGCCTTCTGCTGGTTTCCCCAGGCCGCGTGGCTCTTTCCCAGGTTGAACCAGGTCTCGGGATCGTCAGGCGCAATCACAATACTCTGCTCGAAGCACGGGATCGCCTCACCGTGCTGGCCGAGAAATGCGTGGCTCCTTCCCCTGTTGAACCATGCGATCGGGTCTGTGGGATCCAGTGCCACCGTCCGTGAGAAACATTCCAGTGACTGCGCATAATCCCCGAGCAGGGCATAACAGATGCCTTTTCCCGCCCAGGCTCCGGCATCTGACGGGTCTATCCTGATTGCCGCATCGAAATCGTCCGCGGCATCATGGTACCTTCCCATATCGAATCGGGACGTGGCGCGACCGGTCCATGCTTTCACCAGGTTTTGATCAATGGTGAGTGCACGAGTGTAGCATTCGACTGCCCGGGCATTATGGCCGAGCATCGCATGCGAATATCCGAGTTTCAAAAAGATATACGCGTTCTCCGGCTGGATGGCCCGGGCCGATTCGAAGCATCCGATGGCTTCCCGGTGGTGGGATATCCTCTGCAGGATGGTGCCTTTCTGTATCAAAGCGTATATATGCCGGGGATTTATCTCGATGGCTTTTGAAAATTCAACAAGCGCCCGTCCTTCATCCCCATCATTCGCATAGATCAGGCCGTTCTGGTAGAACTCCTCGCTTTGCAGTATAGCCGATGATCTTCCAAACACGCTTTTATCCTCCCATCAGGATGCGGTCATGTGACAAAGAATGTGTATTTTTCTCCAATGCCAATAAATGTATCCGGAAATATCAATATCCAGACAGACCAACAATGTGGACAAACGATGCCTGGCCATACTGATCTGCTCCTGGATGCCGACTGCCCCCCATTCTACCTTCCCGAATTCGAGGACGCATACAGGTGGATAATCGAGGAATACGATATCCCCTTTCACCGTCTGGGAATTTTTCTTCCCTGCGCCGTCAGGAAGCCATACAGTAAAAGCCCCAGTCACAGAATCTTTTTACACGTGATAGAATCGATTATCCCGGGGGATCACTACCACATCGTCGTCTTCGGGACGTGTGGTACCGTCCCGGCAGAACTTGAACGGATGTACCCGTTTTCAAGTTACCGGTATATGCTTGGGAATTGTGGTGATGAACGGATAAAGGAGGATTTTCTCGAGATAGAGACGCATCGGCTTGCAGAGTACCTGAGAAAGACCGAAAAGACATACGAATTCAGGGTCGCATACTGCATCGGTCTTTTTCGGGAAGCCATGATCCGGGCCAGCAGGAGATCGAATATCCCCATCGATCTTCTCCTCCCGTCAATGGAGACAGTGGAGCGGATGCGTAATCCGGACCGGCCATTTCCTGACGGCAGTCTATCCATGGGTGAATATATCACCGAGTTCAGGAATGAACTCAGCTCGTTTTACCGGAATATCTGAAGGAGTCTCTCTTCCACATGTATCCTCCGAAACACCCCGATCCCTGGCATGCGGTCATCCCGGAGCCACCCGGATGACAGAGTACCCGAATATGGCGGATCGGTGGTTGGTGAAGCGTTCAGGGCTGATTTTCACCCTCTCACGGGCTTAAAGCAATCCAAAAGATTTAATAACAATTCGTATCCATCTTAATGCAGGTGTATTAGTGTCCAACTAAGTCACCGAATGAACGTTCAATCCATGGCGGATGCCCTGTCCATGTGGGCAGGGCGGAAACCTCCTGGGATGCCACCACATTATTCCTTTTGATTCATGCCTCATTCCCGGGCTCTGCTCTGTGTCCTCTCTGGCGTTCGTCCTTCCCGGTTCGTCTCCATGGAGTACCAGATCCGGTGAGTGCATTCCTTTTGATTCATGCCTCATACCCGGGTTCTGCTCTGTGTCCTCTCTGGCGTTCGTCCTTCCCGGTTCGTCTCCATGGAGTACCAGATCCGGTGAGTGCATTCCTTTTGATTCATGCCTCATTCCCGGGCTCTGCTCTGTGTCCTCTCTGGCGTTCGTCCTTCCCGGTTCGTCTCCATGGAGTACCAGATCTCGTGAGTGCATTCCTTTTGATTCATGCCTCATTCCCGGGTTCTGCTCTGTGTCCTCTCTGCCGTTCGTCCTTCCCGGTTCGTCTCCATGGAGTACCAGATCCGGTGAGTGCATTCCTTTTGATTCAGGGACCTGCAGCACCAGACCCGACTGCCTGGTGCGGAGATGCCTTGAGAATCTTTCTAAAAAATTGCCGGACGATCAGGGCCATTGACCACAACGAAAAGGAAAAGTCGAAAAAATCGCTTTCATGGGATTGGAATGTGCCCCATGAGAGGATCAATTCCGGAACACATGATCGGCCCCGCAACAGAATGTCTCTGTCACCTGCAGTTCTTTCGCCGTTTTGATCCTGCAGGTTCATTGTGTCGCAGCATCATGTTCCGTGAAACACCTGTTTCGGCCCCATGACAAAACTCTCATGCACCCATCGTTCTTCCGCCGTTTTGAATGATGGATTTGCTTTATCACGGCTTGGATGTTTTTCGAACATTTGTTCGGCCCCAGGATGCAGCGTCTCTGTCGTCCATATATCGTATAGCCGTTTGGATATATGGGCTCATTGCGTCCTGACATGTATCCCCAGAAGTCCCCTCTGAGGCATAATCCGATAGGACGCCATAGTATTTATAATTTCCGATATTGATTCTCCTTCATCCGGGAATTTATCTGCAGCTGAATCTTGTGCGCGCATAATCGCCTGCTCCCAGGCCCATGCGAAATGTCTAACACTCCGTCTCGCTACCAATCTGCCATGGAGCCAAAGATCGTAACGCCCCCGCCGGGACCCCGTGCACGTCACGTCCTCGAACGCGATTCAAGGGTAGTCTCGCAATCCATGGCAAGGGAATACCCGCTCGTGCTCGAGAGAGCGAAGGGTATGAACCTCTGGGATGTTGACGGAAACAGGTACCTGGACTTTTCCGCCGGTATCGCCGTGATGAACATGGGCTGGAACCATCCCGACGTGGTAAGGGCCGTGCAGTCACAGGCAGAATCTCTCTCACATGGCGCGTTCCTTGATTTCTGCTCCGAAGTGCCGGTCACTTTTGCGGAGAAACTGGTCCGTTTCATGCCTCCGGGCATAGACCGCGTGTACTTTTCCAATTCGGGAGCCGAAAGCGTTGAAGCGGCGATAAAGCTTGCCAGGCGGGCGACCAAGCGGAAATACTTCATCTCGTTCTATGGCGGTTTTCATGGACGGACAATGGGTGCGCTGTCCCTGACAGCGACCAAGGTGATCCACAGGCAATATTTCGGGCCGTTTCTCCCGGTGATCCATGTACCGTACGAGAATCCGTACCGGCCGCTCAGTACATCCAGCCCGTCGTGCGAGATAGATGTGGTCAACTACATCAACGAGGAGGTCTTCAGGACGGAAGTGGCACCCGATGAAGTCGCCGCGATCTTTGTGGAACCAATCCAGGGAGAGGGGGGATACGTGGTTCCCCCCGTGGACTTCCTGCGCCAGTTACGGGAGACCTGCGACATGCACGATATCCTGCTTGTGTGTGATGAGATACAGGCCGGCTGTTTCCGGACAGGGCCTTTCCTTGCCTGTGAACACAGCCGCGTGGTCCCTGATATCGTCTGCATGGCAAAGGCGATCGGCGGCGGACTTCCCCTTGGTGTGACACTTGCATCCGATGAACTGATGAGATGGCCTCCCGGTTCGCATGCGAGCACGTTCGGGGGAAATAACCTCTCGTGTATCGCCGGTCTGACCGTGCTGGATCTCATGGAACGGGAACATGCAGGAAAGAACGCAGAGGTGAGAGGCAGGCACCTCATGAAAGGGCTCAAGGAGCTGTATTCACAATACGAATTGATCGGCGATGTCAGGGGAGTGGGCCTCATGGCTGCCATCGAGCTCGTGGAGGACCGGACAACCAAGATACCTGCAAAAGCGAAGAGAAATGCTATCCTCAAAAACGCATTTGAAAAAGGGGTGTGCCTGCTCCCGGCAGGCCAATCGGTCATCAGGTTCAGCCCGCCACTCGTCATCTCCGACGAGGAGATCGATGTCGGGTTATCCGTGCTCGACAGATGTTTTGCGGAGGCGACAGGTTCATAAACCGGACCTTCCGGAAACCAGGTGATACAGGAGGAGGAAAATGTCGAAAGAGAAGAAGATTACCTATGTAACTCTCCTTTCGGATGAAAGCATCCATGGAGAATACGAATCGGCCCTTGAACGTGTCGAAAAAGAGCTTGGACACCATCACCCGATCTTCATCAACGGTGACGAGCGGTGGACCGGCAGTGAATTTGTCGCCCGCTCCCCGGTTGACAACGAGATGATCACCGGATACTTCCAGGACGGTACAGAAGTTGAGGTGAACGAGTCAATTCTTGCATCGAAGGGAGGATTTCCAGGCTGGAGCGGGCATGACTGGCAGACCCGTGCAGCGATAATCCGGAAAACCGCAGACCGGCTCGATGAGAAGCGGTTCGTCCTGTCTGCCCTGGTCACTCTCGAATGCGGGAAAAACCGGTATGAAGCCATTGCCGAGGTAAGCGAAGGCATCGATATGCTGCGGTACTACTGCGAAATATACGAGCAAAACGAGGGATATATCCGTCCCACGAGATCCGAGATTGGCGGTGAGCACTGCAGGAGCGTGATGCGTCCCTATGGGGTGTGGGCCGTTATCTCTCCCTTCAATTTCCCTGTCACCCTCGCGGCAGGCATGATCGGGGCAGCTCTTCTGACCGGTAACTGTGTCGTGTTCAAGCCGACAAGCGAGACCCCGCTCTCCGGGCTTACACTCTATCGCGCTTTCCGGGAGAGCGGTGTGCCCGGTTCTGCAATCCAGTTCTTCACCGGACCGGGCAGGATCTTCGGCGAAGCCGTCACCCGTCACCCGGACATCGAAGGGATTGCCTTTACCGGCTCACGCGAAGTGGGGATGTGGCTCCACCAGGCACTCTCCACCAGGGCAGGGTATGTAAAACCGCTGGTCGCCGAGATGGGAAGTAAAAATCCCTGCATAGTCACGTCCAGTGCCGATATTGCAAAGGCGGCGGAAGGGACGGCCATGGCCGCATTCGGATACAGCGGCCAGAAATGCAGTGCAACCTCCCGTGTCTACGTCCAGTCGGATGTATTCGACCAGTTTTGCACAGCCCTCTGTGAACGGGCAAAGGCCCTGCAGATCGGAGATCCGCGCAGGAAAGAGACATTTATGGGTCCTCTCATCAACCGGAACGCCTTCGAGGTGTTCAAGTCCTCTGTCGCCCAGTGCCGCTCCGAGGGAGGGATTGTGCTTGCCGGGGGAGACGTCCAGAGCGGGGAGATGATGTCACGGGGCTATTATGTGCAGCCGACCATTGTAACAAAGATCCCGAGGGGCCACCGCCTCGTGCGGGACGAACTCTTCGTCCCATTCCTCGTCCTCGACACATTCACCAGTCTTGGGGAAGCGCTGGCAGAAGCAAACAACACGGAATACGGGCTGACTGCAGGAATCTTCTCGGAGGACGAGGAGGAGCTGGAAACCTTTTTTGAGACCATCAGGTTCGGGGTCTGTTATTCCAACAGGTCCGGTGGTGCGACGACAGGTGCCTGGCCGGGGGCACAGTCTTTTGGCGGGTGGAAAGGAAGCGGATCCACCGGGCGGGGGGTCGGAGGTCCGTACTATCTCCTCTCGTTTTTAAGGGAACAGGCGCAGACGCGGGTGGTACCGTAGATCTCCTGTACCCGCTTTTTTTTTGGATGGAAAAAAATTCACTTTTTTGGCTCTTTTCTACCGGGTGTTGGAATGATTGATGAAACGGATACATTGTGTGGCCACTATCCGCCCCCGCACCCCCCATGTGCGATGCCCACGCCGCCGCCCGGAAAATTCCGCGAGGCTGATTCACAGTAAGAACTGAACGATTGGGTATGAGTTCTGTGAGCAGGCCCCGGCGGCGGGTGTGAGTGACCGAACTGGTATGTCGATTCATTCTCCCCACACAAAACAGCGAGGAGGCATTTTTTAAAAAATCATGCATCCCACAATCCCCCGGGCAGAAGAACCTGTCAGAAACACGGGCTCCATGCGAGCCGGGATTGCAAACTTCACAATTCATATATAGTATATTCCATACTTCTCATATCAGGAGGGAAAAAGATCGCCGGCGATGCCAGGGAGAAGATCGAGAAGATCAAGAACGCTGAAGAAGAGGCGGTTCTTCTCGTAGAGAGTGCCAGGAAAGACGCGGTGAGGATACAGGAAGAAGCAAAAATCCAGGCAGATCACTACCGCCGCCAGGCTCATCGGGCAGCTGTATCGGAGATTGAGGAGTACAGGGCCGAAAGAATGGTCCTGGCAGAGAAGTCGGTATCAGAGATTGCCAGCAGATCAACAGAATCCGCACGCCGGATGGATTTTGAGTACACTCGCAGGATGAGCGGGGCGGCGTCGTATATCGCCGGAAAGGTGACAGGGAAGGATCATGTTCTATCCAGCCGAGATGAGTAAGGTCACAATTGGCGTGCATAACTCCTATGACACCCGCATGGTCCGGGATCTGCATGATACAGGAGTACTTGAGATCATATCCATACGGGATGAGAAGAGCAGCATCAGCGATGTGCTTGAAAAGCCGCAGAGATCCCCCCTCACTGACACGATCTCGGATTACCTTCTCAGGCTCGAACGGGTATTTGAACTCTTCTCTGAAATTCCCGTGCAGGAGGAGAGCCTTCTGAAGGGATTTCTCTCACCCCGCATTACAATCCCCAATCCGGTCACACGCCGTCCGGTCAGGGAATTATTCCGCGATGTCGAGGAACTGTCTCTTGAACTCGCCAGGATCCCTGAAATCAGGGAGGAACTGGCCTTGAAAAAGGAGGAGAAAGAACGGCTTTTGAAGGAGATCGAAGCTGTCGAGTTGTTAAAGCCCCTCGGAATGAGGCTGGAGTATATCGGGGATACAGAATTTGTCTCCATAATTGCCGGGAAGGTCGATACCGAAAAAGTACCGGGGCTACTCCAGGATATCGGAGGAGCAGCAATAGAAGAGATCTTCATATCACAGGTCGAAACCGGAAACCAAACCCTTGTCCTCATCGTGCTGCCGCGAACGCGAAAGGAGGAGATCGCAGGACATATCCGTGCCCCCCGGTTCCAGTCGATCCAGGTGTCATGCACGGGTATGCCGGATGACGCGCTTGCACAGATGAAGGCAGAATATTCCGTGGTCATCGAAGAGACCGATCGCCTTCTCGCGGAACTTGCCGGGCTGGAAGATTCCCACGGTGCCCGGCTAAAAGCGCTCCGGGAGGAGTTGCGGATAGAGAAAGAGGAACAGGAGATACGCACCTCGTGCGGGAAGACTGATGAGACGACCTTCATCGAGGGGTGGGCCAGGGCAGATGATATCGACCGGATTGAGAGTACTCTTGATGCAGCAGCAGAAGGCCACATCTTCATTCATTCCGGGAAGACGGAGAGGCACCAGGAGGACGTGCCGGTCGACTACGATAACCCCAGGTGGTTGAAACCCTTCGAAATGCTCACCACCACGTTTGCCCGCCCGCTCTACGGGGAGATAGATCCCACGCCGTTCATCGCTCCGATCTTTGTTCTCTTCTTCGGGCTGATGATGGGAGATGCCGCGTACGGGATCATTCTCACTCTCTGCGGCCTTTTTCTCTATTCGAGGATTGGTCCTGCAGATCCCGGCATGCGGGACATGAGTTTCATCCTGGTATGTTGCGGGATATCCGCAACGCTGTTTGGAGCAGTCCAGGGAGGGTGGTTCGGCGATTTTCTCCCCAGGTACCTTGATATCACTCCCCCGTTCGTCCTCCTCGAACCGTTGAAGGATCCGATAGCATTCTTCCAGCTCTCGCTCCTGATCGGAGTCGTCCATATAAACCTCGGCCTGTTCCTTGCATTCTTCCAGAACGTGAAATCCGGGGCTTACAGGGCGATGGTGTTTGAACAGGGGGTCTGGTTCATAATCCAGCCCTGTGCGGCCGTCCTGCTCGCTTCATTTTTTGCCTGGACATATATCCCGCCTGTGCTTATCACGGTCGCCGAGGCAGGCGCTCTTGCCGGGCTTGTCATGATCTTCTATTACAACGGCCCCATGGGATTCTTCGGCCTTACCGGCTTTCTGGGAGACTGGCTCTCCTATGTCCGTATCATGGCCCTGTCACTGGCCACCGGCGGGATTGCAATGACGATAAACATACTCGCGGGACTCATCTCCGCGATACACCCCCTTATGATCATTCCGGCGGTATTCATCTTTGTCGGCGGACAGATCTTCAATCTCGTCATCCAATCCCTCGGGGGAGTGATCCATGCAATCCGCCTGCAGTACATAGAATTTTTCGGCAAATTCTACACAGGAGGCGGCAGGGAATTCTATCCATTCCGGGCAGAGAGGAGACATACAACACTGAAAGGAGGTAATCTGGAATGGCAATAGGTCTTGGGGCGGCACTCATGGCTATCGGTGCAGGGATAGCAGTGGGATTTTCCGCCATCGGAGCCGGCATCGGGGTTGGTATCACCGGGGCATCGTCGGCCGGAGTCACATCCGAGCGGCCGGAAAAGTTCGGTGCCGCATTGATATTTTCCGCCATTCCCCAGACGCAGGCGATCTATGGGCTTCTCGTGGCGGTGCTCATCCTGCTATCGGCCGGGTTTTTCGGAGGTCTCTCCGGTGATGTCCCGGTCTCTGCGGGGCTTGCAGGTATCGGGGCGGGTCTTGCGGCGGGAATAGCAGGACTATCCTCTATAGGCCAGGGTATCGCAGCATCGTCGGGAATAGCAGTCACCGCAAACAAACCGGAGATGTTTGGCAAGAGCGTGGTCTTTTCCGTTATATGTGAGACACAGGCGATCTACGGACTGCTCATCGCCGTACTGCTGCTGGTTTTCTCCGGGCTTCTTTCAGGGAATTTCATCGTCTCGGGTGCTGTCGGCCTCGCCGCTATCGGCTGCGGCCTCGCCATCGGCCTTTCAGGGATCTCGGCCATTGGCCAGGGTATCGCCGCTGCATCAGGGATAACCGCGACCGCCGAGAATCCTGACATGTTTGGAAGAGGGGTGGTCTTTGCGGCGATCTGTGAGACGCAGGCGATCTACGGGCTTCTCGTCGCTATCCTGGTGATGTCTTTTACGGGTATGTTCACCGGAAGCCTCATCTCGACCCTCGCTGCAGGAGTGGTCGCCATCGGATGTGGATTCGCGGTCGGATTTGCCGGATTTTCCGCCATCGGGCAGGGAATCGCTGCTTCGGCCGGAATCGGAGCCACTTCTGAAAATCCCGACATGTTCGGGCGGGGCATCGTCTTCTCTGCTATCTGCGAGACGCAGGCGATCTACGGGCTCCTTGTCGCGGTCCTCCTCATGGCATTCACCGGTCTCATCACAAGAGACGTGACCACGACGATGGCTGTCGGGTTCGCATCCATCGGTGGAGGGCTTGCAGTAGGGCTTGCCGGGCTGTCTGCCATCGGGCAGGGGATCGCATCGTCGTCCGGAATCGCCGCAACCTCGGAGAAGACAGAGATGTTTGGAAAAGGCGTGGTGTTTTCAGCAATCTGTGAGACGCAGGCGATCTACGGGCTCCTTGTCGCCATCCTCCTCATGGCATTCACCGGGATCATAACCCATGACTTCATCACGACTGTCGCAGTCGGAGTCGCTGCCGTAGGTGCCGGCATTGCCGTCGGACTTGGAGGGTTCTCAGCGATAGGCCAGGGCATCACGTCTGCAGCGGGAATAGCCGCAACGGCAAGACACCCGGATACGATGGGCCGGAGCCTGGTCTTTGCGGCAATGTCCGAGACTTTTGCCATATTCGGGCTGCTTGTTGCGATTCTGATACTGTTTGGACTCGGTATCTTTACCATCTGAAAGGCTGGATCATCCATGAGTGTCGAAAAGATCATAGAGAAGATATCCCTTGAAGCGGCTGAGAAGGCCGGGATCATACGAAGAACCGCAGAAGAAGAGGCGGCACGATACCTGGAGAAGGAGAAGATAGCTGCAGAGGCGGAGAAAAATGCCGAGATTGCAGCGCGGAAGAGAGAGGTCGATGCAGAGGTATCACGGATGCTTGCCCAGGCACGAATGGAAGGACGCCAGACCATACGGAACACGAGGGAGAAGCTCATCTCGGACTGCTTCGATCGTGCCAGGGAGAGGATCACTGCAACCCCCGGATCCCCCGACTATCCCAAAATCCTGGAATACCTGATGGATGACGGAATTGAAAAGATCGGGGCACAAGATATCACACTCAGCGCAAACTCCCGTGATATTCCGGTTCTGGAATCGATCCTGGCAAAAGGTACTGGGACGGTAGTCCGTGTATCAGGCG
>Ga0334894_1002672_pt1 | contig 11534 bp, 10 predicted proteins | sample GraSluR3_MG_6_FD_207225 | JGI IMG/M metagenome (GOLD analysis project Ga0334894, IMG submission 207225) | Sludge microbial communities from methane-producing bioreactor in Wageningen University, Netherlands - Granular Sludge_12_05 R3 | ecosystem: Engineered > Bioreactor > Anaerobic >... | reverse complement strand
AAAGAATACCTTGACCTAACGATTCGAAGAATTAACTAAGACATGGCCTTGGCCGTCCGTTTATAACGCCCCACCCCCGTCCGTTTTAAAATCCCGTCAGGCGCCCCCACGATTGAAACTAACATCGGAATTTAACGAAGTTGAATTTTGAGAGCTGGAGCGAGGCAGGCAACCCAGCCGAGCGACCTCCAAAATTCAATTTGGGTCGAGAGCCTGCAAGGCTCGAGCCGTTAAATTCCTGTTAAATACCCCGACGACCGAAGGGAGGAGAGTGCAACGTGGTCGAGGATTTACGAAGTAAATCCGAAGAAGTTGAGTTCTCGCATATAAATTCTGCAAAGCAGACTAGATTCTAAGGGAAGGGGGCGTCAGATTTTTTGCTTCTTTTTTCTAAAAAAAGAAGATAGAAGGGGCGTCTTGTTGGTTCTTTTCTGAAAAGAACATTTTTGGACATCTAAAAAACAATAATTTTTAAATAAGACTTATTATTTACATTATAGTATGGTATCATTTAAACTTGCAGCTATTAAAATATTGAAAGATGCTAAAGAAGATTCTTTACATTATGAAGAGATTACAAAAAGGGCTTTAGATCAAAATTTAATAGAGACATCTGGGGCTACACCTGAAGCAACTATGAATGCTCAGTTAGCAGTAGACATAAAGAATAAGAAAGACAATTCCGCATTTAAACGTGTGAAGCCAGGTTATTTTACTTTAAATCCTAACTATCATGAAGAAGAGAAAAAAGAAGAAAAAGAAGAGCAGATTAAACAAGAAGAAGAAAAAGAAACAATAAGTACACAATATACTGGAAAAGCAGGAGAACATTTAGTAGTAAGTGAATTACTCTTTAGAGGATATAATGCAAGCATAATGGGTGTAGATGAGGGTATTGATATTGTTGCTGTAAAAAATGAGAGATTATATAATATTCAAGTTAAAACGGCGAATGAGAATAAATTTAATAGTTATGTTTTTGATATAAGGATTAGCTCTTTAGAAAAGAACAATAGCAATAATACTTTTTATGTATTTGTTTTAAAAGGAAAGGAAATGCATTTCTTAGTATTGCCTCTGTTTGAAATTGAAAAAAATATAAATCAAAAAAATATATTAGTGATAAATAAAGAAACTAGGTATAGAGTTAATATAAAAATTAGAGATGGTAAGTTATATTTGGGAAATAAAGAGAATGATATGTCATATTTTATGAATAATTGGAACTTAATCAAATGATGTATATTCTGCACAATAGAAAACTTTAAATAGTATTTGTGTTTTAAATGAGTATATGGTGAGTTAAAAATGAGTGAAAACAAACACACAAAAAGGGTGCAAGTTTCTTTTACAACCAAACAATGGGAATTAATAAAAAGTTTGGAAGGGGAATTGGGTAATTCTGATTCAGATATCGTTAGAAGCATAGTAATCTCTTGGTTAACTGAAAAATCTTTTATATCAACAACTGTAAAAAAAAGAATGGAAGAGAAAAAATGAAGAGAACATCCCATAAATTATTTTTAGGAGACTGTAATGAAGTGATGAATAGATTAAAAGAAGATAGTGCGGATGTTGTATTAGTTGATCCACCATATAATACTGCAAATAAAAACACAAAAAAATTAAAAGGAAGAAAAGACTTATCTAAGGATTTTGGTAAGTGGGATTATTTTGGTGATCAGGAATATCTTGATTTTACTAAAAAGTGGATTTCTAATGCTGTGAGAGTTTTGAAGACTTCGGGAAATTTCTTAATTTTTTGTAAATTAGAGTATGTTAGTGATATAAGAAGAATATACGAAAGTTTTGGCTTGCACCATCATGCTACGATAATTTGGCATAAAACAAATCCCGCCCCACAAATAAGAAAAACTGGATTTCTTTCAGGTTGTGAAGCTATATTATGGGCAGTTAATGGTTTTGATGAAAAAAAAGTTCCATACACATTTAACTTCAAATCTCAAAAAGAAATGCATAATTTTATTGAAACTCCTATATGTATGGGTAAAGAAAGAACTAAACATCCAACACAAAAACCAGAGAAAGTAATTAGGCATCTTCTAGAAATATTCAGTAACCCTGGAGATACTATAATAGACTGTTTTGCTGGAAGTGGAACAACAACCAAAGTAGCAAAAGAATTAGGGAGAGGTTCTATCAGTATTGAAAACGATAAAGAATATTTTAAAATGATGAAAGATAGGCTTCACATAAATGAGCAATTATTGAGTGATGATAAGATAGAAGTGTTTGAAAACTAAATAAACAATTCTTTTTTAGAAAAAGAAAACTCACTACATTTAAAATCTTTAATTTTCGAAGGAATATCTAAATTGCCAGTATCCTTCATATAGGCCACAGCAAATTCTATTGGTAATTCAGAAACATTTTTACTTGATAAAGATTCATAGTCTACGCCTAATTCTGGGCCATCATCAAATTTTTGACATCTAAAACATATAAAATACAGAGAATCTGGATTATTTGCCAAATCTTTAAATTTTTCTAAATCTCCCATCAAATCAGATTTTTTAATTTTACATTCAACCAAAATAATTTTTATATTTGAATTATCTTTTTTAATCGCAACAATATCTGGATGATAACTTGCTCTTTCTATATTACGACTTCTTGGTGGTTTTGGAATTGTAAATGGCCCTTGTCCATCGGGAGGATGAACAGCAATAATTTCCCATCCGTCTTTAGCAAGTTTGTTTGCTGTGGCTCTTGTTATATGTTCTTCTGTTAACATTTTTATATTCTCAAAGTCTGAATAGACTTATCTGTTAGTTTCAATAGGTTCATTCTAATTAGGGTTGGTACTCCAAATATCAGTTCAAATTTAATTTTATCCTTAATATGCCTTCTTATAAAAATAATATCTGAAAATAAAATATGACAGCGTAGCTCCTTAGTAAATTGATGTAATTTTATATTTTTTAATAACCAGATCAATTTTTCTTGTAAATTAAATTTGTTTTCATTTCCAGAATAATACTTTTCAAATAATTTATCTATATAATAGCTAATAAATTTATGTTCTTCTGCAGATTTTTCTTTAAAATCAACTAAGAATACTAGGGGTTTAGTTCTGTCAAATCTAATTAAATCAGTATTTTTCTCAAGTTTTCTTGTAAACAAAATATCTCTAACAGCAAGATTACCACTATAAGGGTCATACAAACCTCTTTTTGGTTCAGTATTATAAATTTTGTATATATGTAACTTATCAAAATTTTCAAAAGATTTTATGTAATCATTATCAATATTTTCAAATACTTCGGAGAAAAACTCAAAAAAATCTTTTGAACTACAAGAAAAATCTCCGCTTTGGATTCTATCAATATCTTCAATTTTAGAAATTTCTTCAAACCATTTTTCTTTAAGATCTTCATTCCAATATTGACCAGAAGCCATAACTTTCTTTCTTACAAAATCACTTTTGAATCTTTTTTCAATACAGGCATCAACAAAGTTAAAAAATAATTCTATCTCATCCTTTTCATTACCATCAAATTTATGTACAACTTTTGTTTGACCTGGTTTTGGAGGTAAATTTCTATATGATAAAAAAGAATTATTTTTATCGTCTATTATATGAGTTAACCCATTAGTCCGAAAAAGATTTACTAAATCGCTTTGAAGTTTAAATGGGTATGTGGGAATAATAATAGAACTCAAATTAAACCATTCCAATAACATAGAATCTGTAACTTCTGGTTTTCTTAAGTACGCTTTATAATAAGTATCGCCTACTTTGTGGTAATATTCTAAGGGTGGAATGTTGACTAGATGTTTAGTTTCTCCATCGCCATCAATAAATTTTTTTAAAAATGTCTTTAATTGTTTAATAGAATTCTCACTAATACCTGCTATCTTTTCATAATCTTCATTTCGAATTTTGTTTTTTAACTCTTCGATTGATGTAATTCCATTATTATAGGTTTCTTCACCCTTAACTCTTAAAAGGGTTTCACAAAATAATAAAAACTCTTTTTTTTCTTGATTTGGTTCATTCATAATTTTATCTATTTTAGTGGTGTTTGTACATTTTTCAATTTGGTAACTTTCTAAAGGAAGAATATAAGCAGAAGGAATTTTGTTTGCTACAGAAGACCAAAATCTCGCAATTCTTTGCTGGGCATTTGTTCCAAAAGCTTGCTGTTCTGTTATTTCGATAGAAATCAGAGGATTATTTTTGTTATCAGTTACAATTAAATCCGGCTGTTCTAAAGATAGTAAAGGTCTTATTTGTTCCGGAACATTAGATAAACTTTTAGCACAAGAAAAAGGAATTGCGTTACCTTTCAATTTTTTACTAAAAGCAATCAACCATTCGGCTTGTCCTAATGTTCCAGTGTACCAAACATTATATGATGGCTTTTTTGGAATCAATTCTTTAGGCAAAAAAGTATAATTATCCTCTTCATCCATATTACATAAACTCCTTTAATTTTTTGGGTAGTGACTTTATTCTTTCTTCTGATATTTTGTGATATTCAGAATTTACCTCACATCCTAAAAAATCTCTATTTAATTTTTTACTAGCTATCGCAGTAGTGCCACTTCCCATAAAAGGATCAAATACTACTTCCCCTTCATTACTTGAGGCTATAATTAATCTTTCCAATAACCATGCTGGTTTTTGTGTTGGATGAACCTTCTTGCCTCCAGCAGTTTTTCCTTTGGGCCAGATACTTCTCATTTGTGTTCCACCATTAAGATTTTTCATTTTTTCATAATTAAAAGTGTGTCTTTTACCTTTTCTTGCCCAAATAAAATTTTCATGGTCTGCAACAAATCTAGTGCAGGAGATATTTGGTGTTGCATCAGTTTTGTGCCATAATATCTCATTTAAAATGGCAAAACCGGATTTATTCAATAGATGGCCCATCAAATATATATTATGATAACTACCAGCTATCCAAATAGATCCTTCATTTTTAAGAATTCTAAAACATTCAGTTATCCAATCTTTAGAAAATTTTTCGTATTCTTCGTCTGAAAATTTATCCCACTTACCTTTGTTTGTGTTTAAATCTGCTCCTTTAGATGCCATTTTTGAAAACTTTATTTTAAAATTACTTTTACTTAGATTATAAGGTGGATCCGCAAAAATGAGGTCAACTGAATCATCAGGTATTTTTTTCATAAATTGCACACATTCCTCATTATAGATCTTGTTTAGTTCTATATTATTCGATTTTATCTTTTCTTTTCTTTTTTCAAGTTCCATTATATCTCCCATTATAACAAATAATATAATTCCTTTATTAATGTTTTTCTTTTAAAGACGCTCCCTATAAATTTCTTTTGCGAAGCAAAAGGCTATCTTGACGCCCCTTCCTATAAATTCTTTTTCGCAGAAAAAGACTAACTGTCCGTAGGACGACGCCCCCTTCCCGTTTTTTCTAGTAATTAGCGAGAACTCAATTGTATTTAACATCGGAATTAAAAGAAGTTTTGCGAACAGAGCTGAGTTAGGGAATGAAATGAGCTAACTCCTCGTGAGCAAAATTTGGGGAAAATTTGGCGGAATGTAATGGAGACTAATTTTACCTTTTAATTCCTGTTAGGCGACCGACCCCTACGAACGATTATTCCATACATTTCAAGGCAGAAGTGGGGGAAGGGCAAGTTTTTTGCCTTATCTCTTTATTTTTTGATTCTTTTTTATTTCTTTTACTTTACCCCTAAAATACCGGCAAAAAATTTCGCGTAACATCGGAATTTAACGAAGTCGTTTAAGTTCGGAGCGAAGCGGAGAACATTAAACGATTTGGGAGAGGGGCGAGCCGAGCCCCGAACCGTTAAATTCCTGTTAGCCGAGGGTGAGGAGCGTAGCGACGAAAGCGCAGCGTCCCCAAGCGGAACGAAGTGGAGCGCAGAGTTTTCTTACTGCCGAAGAATCAGATAGGTGCCGTAGTTTTTACTTACTTTAATATCAATTACTGCGTAGCAGACAATATGTCCGTTAGGACGAGAGAGGGGGCTTTTGGTTCTTTTTCTGAAAAAGAACATAGTAATAGTAATATTTATAAATATGTGTTAGCATTTGCTTATTAGGTGGGGAATATGAATACAAAAAACATTACTCTTAAAGTCAATTCAGACTTATATGATAAGTATAGAGAATACTGCAAGAAGAAAGGATTAATAGTTTCTCGTCAATTTGAAATCATGATAGAAAAACAACTTAGAGAGGGGGCGAAATCACAATGACAAAAAATGGATTTTATCAAAGATTAGAAAAGAAATTAAGAGAGGATAAACGCTTTATTGATGAAGGAGATAATTTAATTAAAGGAGAAGTTATTAACAAAGCATATCAATTGGATGAGAAATTAATAGAATTATTAAGTTCAGAGAAAGAGTTTATCGATTTTTTCTTTAAGAAAATCAAAGATTTATATGTTTTTGATATTAACAAATTTGTAGATTCAATGGAAAAAAATCTCCTTGGAAGTTCTTATACTCAATTTTCTCAAAAAATTGGATTAACAATATCAAATAAATTTATGAAGATAAGGGAAGAAGTTGCTCTCGTTTGGCCATTTAAAGATTGTATTTTAGAAGGTGGAATGACTAAAGAAGAAGAGGATAGAAATGAGATATTCTTTAATGAGATTTTAGATAAAGATGAAATTGATAGATTAGAAGATCCAAAAGTTTTAACAAATTTTAATAGATTTACTGCAAAAGGAGAAGAAAAAGTTAAAGATTTTAATAGAGATGGAAAGGGAACCATTAAAGACAATCTGATAATTAAGGGTAACAATCTTTTAACATTACATTCATTAAAAAAAGAATTTAGTGGAAAAATTAAGATAATATATTTAGATCCACCATATAATACGGAACTAGATAGTTTTGCATATAATGATAAGTTTTCCCACTCAACCTGGTTAACTTTTATGAAGAATAGGCTAGAAGTGGCAAAAGAATTGTTAACAGACGATGGGACTATTTTTGTTCATTTGGATTGGCATGAGTCCCATTACTGTAAATTACTCTTAGATGATATCTTTGGAAGGGATCATCTTATTAATGAAATTATTTGGTGTTATACTGGGCCAGGTTCTCCCAAAATGAGGCAATTTAATCGAAAGCATGATACTATTTTATGGTATAGAAAAGGGGATACATGGACATTTAATGGTGAAAAAATAAAGATTAAATCAGAGGTTCATGTTGGCGGCTTTAATAATGAAATGACTTCTGATGTCAGTGAATCTTATACATCAAAAGGAAAAATTCCCGAGGATTGGTGGTATTATAAAAATAAAGATGAGCTTTTGCAAGAGATTGAACAAATCTACAAAGAAAATGAAAATTTTGATAATGATGATTGGTTAAAGATAGCTGTTGCTGCAAGAATACGTTCTGATGGAAGAAAAAGAACTGGTTATTTAACAGAAAAACCCTATAAATTAATGCAGAGAATTATCGAATCATCTTCCAACGAAGGAGATATAGTTTTAGACTTTTTTGCTGGAGCAGGAACAACAGGATATATGGCAAATCAATTAAAAAGGCAATTTATTTTAGTGGAACAACTGGAAAATACTCAAAAAATATTAAAGAAAAGATTTGGAGATATTCCTTATGTGTTTTGCGAACTTTTAAAATGCAATCAAGAAGCTATTGATAAGATCCAAGATGCAAAAAATACAGTGTATCTTCTCAAAATATGGGAAGAAATGTGTGTGAACTATTTCTTAAATTATGATGTTAATATTAAGAAATTTAATGACAATAAAGGAGATTTTGAAAAATTAAGTTTGGCAGAGCAAAAGAAAAAACTTGTTGAGATGTTGGATAAAAATCAACTATATGTCAATTTAACAGAAATTGAAGATTCTCAATATAAAGTTTCAAAAGAAGATAAAGAGTTGAATAAACTTTTTTACAAAGGTAGGTAAAATGGCATCTATTAGTGGTTCATATATTGTAGAATGCGACAGTGAGATGTGGGATAAAGCAATAGAGATGGCCAAAGAAAGGATTAAAACAGAATATAAGAGAGACATTAGGCTTAGCGAATCTGAAAGAATCGAAAAAATTGCCATAGGATATGTTGGAGAATTTATTTTTAAAAAATGGTGTGAAGAAGAAAATATAAAGGGAGAATATTTAGGAGAAAAAATAGCCGGTTCACCAGATCAAGGGGACTTTTTAATAAAAAATATTATAATTGATGTAAAAACGCAAGAAATATTCTATAATCCTCAAGATGACTGGAGATGTGAAGTGACATCTGATCAAATAAAAAGGCCAATCGAAATTTATGTTTTTTCAAAATTATACAATAAAAATGATACTAAAAGACTTTATCTTATTGGCTGGTTGACTAAGGAAAAATTTGTTAAAATTGCTGAATTTAGAGAAACTGGAACTGTATTAAAAGGGAAAAAAGTTCACTATCCGAAGTATGATGTAATAATTAGACAACTTGATGATCTTATTTCGTTGAAAAATAAATTAATTGGTGAGGAAGATTAAGATGGTGGAAAATAAAGTCCTCTATGAAACATATAATATTCTGTCAGAGGAAGGAATTTTGGAAGAGAAATATCCTGAAATGCCACAAGAGATTAGAGAAAATATTAATCCAAAGTTTAATCTTAGAAAGTATCAAAAAGAAGCATTTAGAAGATTTTTCTATTATTATGAAAAAGATGAAAAATGGCCGAAACATATTTTATTTAATATGGCGACTGGTTCTGGAAAAACCCTAATAATGGCTGGGCTAATTCTAAACCTCTATAAAAAAGGTTATAGAAATTTTGTATTTTTTGTTAATTCGAAGAATATAATTGAAAAAACAAAGAAAAATTTTTTAGATGATCTAAATGAAAAATATCTATTTGGTCAAAATATTGAAGTCGATAATGAAAAAGTAAAAATCAAGGAAACAAATGATTTAGTAGCAACATCTAGTAAAAATATTAATATTTTCTTTACAACAATCCAAAAATTTCATGGAGATTTATGTACATTAAAAGAAAATTCATTAACTTTTGAAGATTTTGAAAATAATAAAACGGTTTTTATTGCTGATGAAGCACATCATTTAAATGTATCCACAAAAACACAGGAAGATGAAGAAAAAGAAAACTGGGAAGGAACCGTTATTAAGGCGTTAAATAAAAATTCAAGAAATCTTCTTTTAGAATTTACTGCAACAGTAGAAATAGATAATCAATATGTTCGCAATAAATATAAGGATAAAATATTATATCGTTATGATTTAGAAGAATTTAGAAAAAATGGTTACTCAAAAGAGATAAAATTATTAGAAAGTGATTTTAACAAAAAGGAAAGGATATTGCAGGCAATAATTTTAAATGAATATAGAAGGCAAGTAGCAATCAAAAGCAAAATAAAAGATTTGACAAATTTTAAACCTGTAATATTATTTAAATCGAAAAATACAATTGAAGAAAGTAAAAACAATTTTTTCGAATTTAGAGAAATTATTAATAATCTAAATAACGAAGACATTAAAAAAATTAAAGAGAATAGAAGCAATAATGAATTAATAAAGACAATATTTTCTTTTTTCAAAAGAGAGAATATCTCAGATAATCAATTGATATCACTTCTAAAAAAATCTTTTTCTAAAGAAAAAAGTCTTCTAACAAACGAAGAAGATTTAGATAAAAAAACAATAAAAGAAAAGGATGTTGTTGAAATATTAAATCAGCAGGATGTTTTAAATTCTTTAGAAAATGAAGGTAATAATATAAGGGTGATTTTCACAGTTAATAAATTAACAGAAGGATGGGATGTTTTAAATTTATTTGATATTGTAAGGTTATATACTGGTCAAACAATGGGAGGAACCAATAAGAGAAAACCGGGAAAAACTACGATTCAAGAAGCACAATTAATCGGGAGGGGTGCAAGATATTGCCCATTTAATTTTAAAGAAATGCAAAAAGATAAGAGAAAATTTGATAGTGATTTAGATAATGATTTAAGAATATTAGAAGAAGTTCATTATCATTGTCATCCTGGAGAAAAATCAAGATATATCTCAGAAATAACACAAACACTAAAAAGCCAAGGTTGGTTGGATGAAGGAGATACTGTTAAGAAAAAACTTAAATTAAAGGATAAATTTAAGCAAGAATCGTTATATAAATATGGAAACATTTATGCAAATGACAAATATGAAGTTGATTTTTCAAAAATATGCAACATTGATGAATTAGGTGTTTCTAAAAAAAATATAACCTTTTCTTTAGTCACAGGAAGAGTAAAAGAAGAAACAGCTTTTGAAGAAAAAAAAGAAAATGGCATAGTTAAGACAGAAATTAAAACTTTTTATATACAAGAAATAAATAAATATAGCCCACATTTGATAAAAAAAGCTTTATCAAAAAACAAATTTTTCACTTTTGAAAGTTTAAGTGAATTCTTGCCATCATTGAATTCAATGAATGATTTTATTCAGAATAAAAATTTATTTTCAAATCTAAGGATTGATTTTAATGGAACTAAGCAAAATTTGGAAAACATATCTAATCAAGATTTTTTGGATGCTATTATTAGCCTATTAAATCAATTGGAAGAAGAAATAAAACAAAATTCATCAATTTATAAAGGATCCCATAAATTCTATCCAAAATATAAAATTAAGGAAACTATTCGAGAAAAAACATTAGAAATAAAGAAGGGAAGTTCAAGAGAGCAAGGACAAGAAGAATTTTTGAAGGATAAAGATTGGTATGTTTTTGAATCTAACTTTGGAACCCCTGAAGAAAAAAGTTTAGTAGAGTTTATGGATACTAAAATAAGGCAATTATCTAAAACACACAAAAATATATTTTTGATTAGAAATGAACGAGAAGTTAAGCTTTATGATTTTAAAAAAGGTAGGGTTTTTGAACCAGATTTTATTTTATTCTTAACAGAGAATAATACAAAAAAAGAAGTAGGGTATCAGATATTTGTTGAACCAAAAGGAGAGGGCTTTAAAGAAAAAGATGCTTGGAAAGAAGAATTTTTATTAGATATGAGAAAAAAATTCAAAATAGAAGGTTTAGATAGTTACTACGAAAATAAAGATTTTAAGATAATTGGATTGCCATTTTATAATCAGAATGATCCGAATGTTTTTGGAGATAGAATGGAAGAAGATTTAAAGATTCAGAAATAATTTGAGTTTTCCTCACCTCCTTGTTTATTAACTTTCGACTGTAGGGAGTGTATATGTGCGTAGCACCAGCCCCCTCTCTCGTCCGTTTAAAGTAAGTAAAAATTTGGACGGAATGAAATGTAGTCGTTAAATCATTGTTAGGTTTAGTAGCTTTGCTATTGAAAAACCGTTTTCTCTTTCTCGATTTAACGAAGGCACCTATCTTTTTGGATTCGTAGGTTTACCGACGGAGGAGGCAGTAAGAAAATTTTGGCTAACACCAATTTCCCGAACAGAACTTTCGGGAAATCCCTCAAGATCCGACATAAAGCGAATATGTGCTGTCGAGTGGATACTGCTCGGCGATTTATCGCCCCCCAAACTCTTC
>Ga0334894_1002664_pt1 | contig 11583 bp, 7 predicted proteins | sample GraSluR3_MG_6_FD_207225 | JGI IMG/M metagenome (GOLD analysis project Ga0334894, IMG submission 207225) | Sludge microbial communities from methane-producing bioreactor in Wageningen University, Netherlands - Granular Sludge_12_05 R3 | ecosystem: Engineered > Bioreactor > Anaerobic > Unclassified... | reverse complement strand
TCTTGATCATTCGCCCAAGGATCGAGGAATTTACCTCGTTCATCGTTGATTGAGAATGGATAGAGGTAGGCGCTTGAACCGAACCCGGACTGATCGAACAGACACAGATTGTTCCTCTGGTCATTTTACAACTCCTTTGGCTTCAGAAGGGGAGTTCTCTTTTTCAACCATCACCGAACCCCAAGGCCCTAGGGTGATGTCTTCTCTTTGGGGATCTGTAAATCGGACCGATGCGGTGGTTGCGGAAAAATTCAGAAAGAAGCAAAAGCGTCTTCCGTCCGAGCCGGTTCTTTCCTTGACGAGTATCGACGGACTCTTGTTGGCAATATCTGTGTGTACCGAATAGATCTTTGCTTCTTGTATGATGTTCTTATAAAGACCTTCAAGCGTCTGTACCTGAAGACGACTGGCAAGGTACCATGCTTCACCCTTGCCATAGGTGTTTTTCAGCACTGCAGGTTTCTCATGGGCAAGTCCACCATTGAATCGAGAAATCACCTCAGCTTTGTGGCTGTCCCTGATCACATCTTGATAATCGGATACCTGCGTGCAGCTATTTGCTCTCGAGGTTCTGTTTGCCTCAAAGGGGACCTCGATGGTGATTGGTTCCTCGTGATAGAGTGCATCACACTCTTCAACTTCAAGACCGAAGAGTTGTGACAGGGGTCCTGGGGGAAATGATTCGTAGCATAAATCGCTCTGATCTACATATCCGGTTCGGTATGTTGCAACCAAGATTCCTCCCGATCCGACATATTTCTCCAGGTTGCTTGAGGTTGCAAGGGTAGCCATGTAGAGCATGGGAGCAACAATCAATCGGTAGGAGCAAAGCTGTTCAAGAGACTCCTCTGCTGAGATGATGTCACACTGGATACCTTGTTGGACCAATGCATAGTGGTGTTTTTTCACCGTCTCCAGATAAGCCTTCTTATTGGTGTTCACCGCATCTTTACTTGTCTCGATAGCCCATCGGTTTTCCCAGTTATATACAACTGCCGCCTCTGCTTTGACATCACTGTCAGCCACTTTTGAAAGCTGTTTCAACAAAGAGCCCAGTTCTGACAATTCTTTGAACACACGGGTGTCAGGCTTTCCATCATGGCCGATGAAGGCTCCATGGAACTTCTCAAAGCTTCCTCGGGTTTTTCTCCACTGAAAGTACTGTACTGAGTTTGCTCCGTGTGCGATTGCACTGAAGGCAGTGAGCCGAATCATCCCCGGTTTTTTGATTTTTGAGATTTGTTGCCAGTTCACATTACTCGGAGTGCTCTCCATAAGGAGGAAGGGCCCATCGGAAAGTGAGCGGAAAAGATCGTGTTGGAAGCCTTCCTCAACTGCCCGTCGAAAATCATCGACAGGCAGGGTTTGCTCTGCCTCTACATTACGAGGCAGGTTCAAATGTCCGGGAAGATGCCAGGCAGGATACGAATCCCAGGATGCAATATCAATAAGGTTTTTGAATTTCCAGTAATCAAGGCCGGGATCGCTAGCAGAATCTTCAGCACTTGTCATCATGTTCGTGGTTACCGGTAGAGTGCTTTTTCCTGCTCTGACTGCTGCCACCTCGTGTTGCATGAAGTCGGTGGTCATGTGTGTGACAAATCTCATCCAATCAATAGAGAGTCCATGCACACTGTTTTCTCCATGCAAGACAGGTGAGTGTATCTGATCCCAGCTTGTTATCGTGTGGGACCAAAAGGTGCTCCACCATGCTTTGTTGAGGGCTTCTAACGTTATGTAACGTTTTTTCAGATACTCTCTGAAGTTTTGCTGGCAGAGTTCGCAATGGCATTGCCCCCCATACTCATTTGAGATGTGCCATAATTTCACTGCAGGATGATTACCATACCGCTGTGCCAGCTTCTTGTTGATGATTGCTGTCTTTTCCCGATAGATGGGAGAGCTGTAACAATGGTTGTGTCGTTCACCGAAGAGATTTCGTGTGCCATCCGCTCTGACTCTCAGTACTTGTGGATACTTTGTTGCCATCCATGCCGGACGTGCCCCAGTGGGTGTCGATAGAAAAATTGAGATTCCCTCTTTATGCAGATGTTCGATCACCTCGTCCAACCACTCAAAGCAGAAGACACCCTCTTGTGGTTCCAACGTGCTCCATGAGAAGATTCCTACAGAGACTACCGTTACGCCGGCCATCTTCATCAGCTTGATATCCTGTGAAAGTATATCAGGTCGGTCGAGCCATTGGTCGGGGTTGTAGTCCCCTCCGAAAAGAATTGATTTGCGAAACAGGTCTGTACTCATGGTTGATCTCCTTGGTATTTTGGTAAAGAAGAAGGGACAAAAAAGAGAATGCTAGAATTGTGTAACAACATTCCAGCTAGTAGATTCTCTTTGTATTGTGTTCTTCTTGTTCCCAGCATGCAGAGTGAACCCACGAATTGCCGTCTGGGAGATCTGATTTTCTGAAAAAGGTTTTTCAGAAGTATCATGCAACACACTGTATCAGAAAATGTTCCTTATGGCGATAGTTGTTTGATATATGCGGTAGCAATCAGTTGTAAAGATTTGAATGCCCCTCGATTGATCAGGGTATTTCAAAGGTGACTGTCCTAGTGGTTGTAGCGCCGGCAACGATACGAGGAAAAAAGAGCTGTGTCGATAACACCGCTTCCCCGTCTATTAGTTGTACACTTGCCTGGTACCAGCGGGCAGGGAGATGAATCTGTTGGTTCTCAAGACCAGAGGCAGGAATAGCATAGGATTGGGATTGTTGCTCAGTGCCATCAGCATCTGTGAACGTGACGGCAATCTTTGGCTCGGTGAGCTGGTCATAGGCTCCATTGATCATCATGCTCAATGATAAGGTTCCGGAACCTGAGCTGGGAACAATTTTGGCAACAACCTCGCTGGCTCTTCCCCGTTGTACGGCAATAGAGAGAGATCCTCCCTCAATTTCAGCTATCGTAGTCCCTCCGCTGTTTTTCCCTGCAACACGGAGTGTCCAGTTCCCCGCTGAGAGCGCATCGATTACAACAGAGGCCCCCGCTTCTTTCGACAGAGGTCCGATGGTGATGGTCTCTTCCCCTTTGGTCAGGGTGATCGTATATGTCTGAATAGAGAGGTCAACGCCATCTGGTTCCTCATTCAAAGACTTTGGTTGAGCAGGTTCTCCGATTGTTATTTTGAGCACACCAAATGAAGAAAGGCTCTGGTCACAGGAGGTGCTGATCAGTAAGCAGGCAAGCAAAAGCAAAAATACTAACGGTATCTGTTGTTTCTTCATCATCTTTTCCTGCTTCCTAGAATGACCGTATGGGACGGACATATACTTTGGAGTATCCAGATTTAGTATAATTAAGATTTTTTTCAGAGGATTTTACTTTAGCTGTTCTATATGTAGCCTCCGTAGAACTCCAATAGAGGCTTCCGGTTTGAGCGATTTCTGCATTATTTGCTATCAGCAGTATCAGCTCCTCGATGGATGGCAGAAACCAATCTGCATATCCTGCATTGACGTATTGGGTACATGATAAGGCTGCACTGCTTACATGCCCCGCCTGGGCTATGATTTTTTCAGTATTTGCTGCTCCTGTCCCAATAACATCCAAGGTGCCACCGACTAATACATCTTGGATGTTGCTCCAAGGCATGGGAGAGTCTAGAAGATCTTCTGGTGCGGCTTCGAGATAGGACCATTCATAGATATCATCTGCATCACAGAAGAAGATTACCCCTCCTGCCTGCCCTGGAGCGCCGATTTCATAGCCTGGGAGTACCTCTACAGTCAGCTCTGCTCCGTTGATGACACTTCCGTCCTTCACTGCAACCAAGACCCTTGAAGTTCCCCCCTGAGTAAAAACATGGGAGAATGTCTTTTCATCAGCATCGGCGACAGGTATACCGTCGACATACCACTGATAGGAAGCTGTTGGACTTTCATAGGAGCAGGAGAATTTCTGCGTTATTCCAGTATAGAGTACATTGTCAGTAGTATCCCTGCTCAGAGCAAGGTCTTGTAGAGCCTGCTCCATATCCTCGGTAAATACCCAGCCTATTGTCCCGGTTACCAGCATTTCATCAGTAATATGCAATGTCCCGATTGTTCCTTCTGTATCCTGTGCAGCCACACGAGCGAAGTCAATACGTTGGTAAAAGAGGTTCGCATCACCTTCTGTGTTCTGTACAACGAGACGTGTTTTAATCTCATACCAACCAGGGACCAAGTTTTGGAGCGTTGTGGTATACGTGTCTGAGGCATCCTCTATTTCAAGAGACCGCGTATAGTTGCTGTTGTCATCATAGAATCCGCTATGCTCGTTATATCCTCTGATATCTATCTCAAGTCTTGGATTCTCCAAAATAAGAGAGCAGTCTGACCAGGTGACAGTCAGCATAAGAGAACCTGTCCCTTCGTTGAGGGGGTCCAAGTTCAACGCTGCCGTGGTTACTTGCCCACGCCGTACGTTGTACTGGACCGATCGAGTTCCATCAGCTTGTTTGGGCAGGGTAGCAACTTGTTGCCCACTGACCTCTGATGTTTCTGTATTCCAACCATTATAGGCAGTAACTGCAATGCTCCACAGGCCTGGTATCAGCCCTTCAACAACAAAGGCAGTCTGTGCTTGAAGGGCATAGGTTTTTGTCTCTGTCCCGCTATCCAATACTATTTGATAGGATGCAATATCCAAGTCAATGGAGGGGCTGTATACTGCCTTTTGTGCAGACATAAGAAACCGAACTTCCAATTTTCCCCATGGCTGAGAACCGTACTCGGTACACCCAGAGAAAAGAAGCACAAGAGAGAGAACTATGAGAAAAAGGTGCAGGATGCGCTTTTGTCTCATCACTGCTTCTCCTCTTCCAAGACCGAGAGCTCGGATTGTGCCATTCCCCAATTGACAGCTGTGTTTGCAGAATTTTTTGCTGTCACGCTCGAGGTGATGGTGTACTGACCCGCTTCATTGAACGAGTGCACAAACGTTGGTGATTGTTCCTCGGAAACCAGTTCCCCGTTCACATACCAGCTGTAAGACAGTGTATAGGTACTGTCTAGGCCGGAGACAGAAACAGTAAAACGTCCCTCTGTATTGGTCGATAGCTCTTTCGGTGATGCTTCAGAGAATGAAACGTCAAGATTCTTCATCTGCTCTCCGATAGGAAGGGTTATGCTTCCTGTTTGGAGAGCGGGATCAAGCAACGAGACCTCCAGCTCTGTAGTTGCAGCTTCCATCATGCTGACAAACCGAACCCCTTGCCAGATTTTTGTAGTTGTGGCCTGTGCCTGTACCCTTAGTGATACCTCATAGAGTCCCGCAGGCAAATCTCTGAGCGCAAGCTGCACCTCTCGTCTGCTGGGAGATATTCCCTCTGTTGGAGAAAGATGCGCGCTCAGATGATCGGAAGCTTGTTGTGAAAGCACCTGATAGTCTCCAGCATTGACGTGCACTGTGACCTCATCCAAGGAAGACCCATTGCCCAAGGGAGTGAGAACCACGATTACCTCTGGTTTGCTTGCAAGCAAATCAACATCTACAAGAGACCAATCCAACGAGAGGGAGAGAGAGCCCTTTCCCTCCCAATAGGGAGCTAAGGTACAGTCAACTAAAGAGATTTCGCCTCGTCTTACGCTAAAGGGGAGCACTCTGTCACCTAAATCATCATTGTACACAAGAGAGCGAATGATTGTTCCTTCTGCATTCTTTGCTTCTACTCTAAGTTTCCAGGTACCGGTTGGCAAGGTATCGAAGAGTGTTTCGCTCTGCTCTGAAACCAAGGTACGCTTCATGACAAGGGTGGTATGCTCAGGTCCATAGAGTGTCAGTTCATAGCTTGCAATCTCAAGGTCCAGATCAGGATGCAGAGGATCAGCTTCTCCACTTCTTTCGATTGATCGATCCAGATAGATGTGCACAGCCCCTTCTGCTGAGATTGAACAAGAAGCAAAGAGCAAGAACACAAGAAGGCTGCCGATCAAAACGATTGGCAACATATATTGCGCTCTTTCCTTATAGTTCCTGTTTTTCATAGCTGGGGTGCTCCAAGATCAATTAAATTCACCGCCTTCAGTCTTGATACCGCTACCCCATTGAGTCAGATTTCCACTTCCATCGATCTCATAGACGAAGACGTTCAAGGTTAAGGAGCTTGAACTTGTTGAATACGTATCGGTATTGTTGTTTTCATCAACGACTCCATCAAGATACCAGACATAGGTGAGATTACTAGAGCCAGTGCCGGTTACCGTCACTTTGTAGGTGTCTGTAGAAGTTTCAGCAATTGTAGCGGTCAACAATTCTTTTGTTCCTAGAGTATACCCAACCACCACCTCATGCGATGCACCGCCCCAGTTGACAGCATTGAAAGAACTGTCTTGTTCATACACAACTGCCGTAATGGTGTACTGCCCTGCTTCCTCGAACAGGTAGATCATCGATGAAGCGGTTTGATTTGCTACTTCCTCTCCGTTTACATACCAGACGTAGCTGAGGTCGTTTGCACTAGCAGCGCCCTCGGTTGCCACCTCGAAGGACCCAAAGGCAGTATATCCATGCCCATCCTCGTGTGGGTAGTTTATTCCTCCAACACTTCCTATTTCTGTAAAGCCTACGGTAAGAGGATCCATATTCTCACTGATTGAGAGATCAAGGCTTCCTGTTGCAAAGCTTGTTGCATCGGTAATGGTGAAGGTTCCGGTCGTGGTAACCGGATCTGAACCATCGAGATCAATGATTCGTACATATCCCATTCGCTTGAGTTGGGTGACCCCTTCGTTCTCAGCACTGGTGGAGGTCATGGTTGCTACCACCTCGTACCAACCAACCGGAAGTGCACTGAATGAGAGGGTGGAGGAGGTCCCTGATACCGATTCATCAGTTTTCGTCTCTGTCGTGACAGCTGAATTATTTGATGTCCATGTCATGGTAGGATAGTTGCCGAACTTATCATTGATCTGGGTGACCGTTACGCTGACATCGGGATTGTCATAGAGATCCGATTCTGTTGAAGCAAGAGCGCTCCAGTTGACAATAATACTCAAGTTTCCTGTTTCACTTCGTACCGGAATCAGGATGGCCCGTGTACTGTCGATGGTCGTTATGCTCCCTCGGCGGATGGAGAATGAAATTTCTCCTTCTACAGTTGCATCGGAATCTGAGGGTTGCAGGTAGGCGATTTGTTCACCTGAAACAGTGCTGTTTTCGCTATCCCAGTCGTTGAATCCTGCAATCTTCAGTTTCCAATTGCCAGGAGTTAAGGCTTCGAATACAAACGCAGAGGTTCCCGCTTGGCGGTGATATACTAAAGCACTCCCCCCGACTTGACTGAGGGTGATCTTGTAGCCCGCAATTTCCATGTCTCCAGTCATACTATTGGTACTTTCAAAGATATTTCTGGTTGCATTTTGCACCTGGATGATGAGGCTTCCCCTGGGTTCTCCAGCTTCCATCGAACATCCTAGACCGAATACCGTAAGAATGATCATGGCGATCACTAGGTAGGTTGTCCATTGCTGTTTCATTGTCGCTCCTTAATTTGCTTGCACATACACAAACGGTTGACATACTGACGCTGTAATACAGCTTTGCCGGGAAAATTATAAAGAGTGTGTGGGAGGTGCAGACAGTATCGTTTCCGATACTTTATACGATACCAAGTTCAAGAGCCCGGCGTACTGCTTCGGCTCTTCCCTTTACATTGAGCTTTTTGTAGAGTCCTGTAAGATGCTTTCTGACTGTTACTTCGGCAATAAACAGCTTGCCGGCGATCATCTGATTTGTTTTCCCTTGGGCTATCAGTTTGAGTATTTCAACTTCACGTTCGTTGAGTGACGACAGAAGCTTTGCATCGTCAAGGCTATCCTTCATGGATGCAAAATAATCGAGGACAAGAGCGATTACCTTATCAAGATATGTAGAGAAGGCAATCGTTTGGGGGCTTTGGGGAAGCAGGATACCTAAGCGATACCGTTTCCGTATTGCAAACAATATGTCCATGATGTGATAGCTGTATTCAGCGAAGGGGACGATCAGGTCATCGGCGAACCCAATCTCCAAGGCCTTGATAAGAGGGATTTCAGCACTTTGGATGTCGTACAGCTGGTATTTTGCAGCCGCCTCCTGTATGTAGGCATGAAGATAGCCTATTTGGTTGGAAAACCTGCTCATAACCTCTTTCATGTGTTCACACAATACTTCCAGTTGAATATATGATTTGTGCATCAACAGGTACTTCCCATATACCAAAAAGATAAAACCCTGTCCATGATAGAGGATTGGAGTTCCCGCCAACTGTCCTTGCGCAATCCAGGGGGCAATACAGTCCTGCTTGTTCAATTGTGAGGCAAGATAAGCAACTGAAAGCTCAAAAGAGGCTTGGAGAATGGGACTTTGGAGCAGGGAGATTTTTTCTTTTTGTATTTCAATAATGGAATATACTTCCTGAATGTCTCCTAGTGCCAAGAATATCCTTGCTAGGGTGAATTGGCTGCTGAGCATCACCTCATATTGGTCAAGGGAAGATGCCTTATAGAAAGCTCTGTAGGCGAACAGCTGTGCTTGTTGTAACGCCCCTCGTTCAAGGGAGAATTCTGCACTGAGTAAATCGTCAAAGCCCTTACCGCATCCGCCTGCCATCTCACTGTAGAAAGGAAACATCTGTTGTACTGTTTTCAGCGTTTTCTCAAGAGTTCCCTTCTTTCTGTGATAGAGAAACAGGGCATGAGGAGATCCGAAGGTTATGATCTTATCTGCATCGGCAATTTTTGACCTGCCACCGAGTAATCGATATGCTTGGTGAAAACACTTGGCCATCTGCTCTGCATCATTGAACTTGGCATACGCTTGAATGAGGGCAATCTCTCCTTCAATAGAGTGTATTGCATCACTAGTGAGTTTGTTGCGTTGCGAGTCAAGTGCAATGGTGAACTCTTTGAGCAAGTCTTCGGTTGCCTGTACATCTATATTGGTACAATAAAAGCCTATGTATGCAAGCCATGCATAGAGATGCTGTTTGCGTACCTGTTTCGGGATTACAGAAAACAATGACACGATGAATAAAGGCTCTGCATCTAAAAGGCGATTTCTTGATGCCTTGGAGAACTCCTTTAAGATGGTGTCATAGGCTTGTGCTTTCAATAGATAGGTAAAACCAAGGACCGGCTTCTGATGCGATAGATACCACTGTCCGGCACGAAGTAAGATGGTTCTTTCATCCAGCATGGACTTTTCGAGGTTGTGATTTGCTCTCTCATGCTGCTCGCGTGTAAAGGCATTATTGAGAAGTTTTCGAAAAATTGGGTGTAACCGATAGGTCCCGCGTGCTTGATCGTAGGTGATGAAGGAGCTCTCTTGCTCGATTTGTTCAAGCATGTATGGCGTGATGGGGATACCTATCACTACACTCGATAAGGGCGCACTAAACTCATCCAGATGACTGAGCTGTTTCAGCAACCATAGCTGACGTTCTGAATAGCGGGGAATTTCGCTTGTTGCAAGCAAACGATGGATTACCTCGTCATCCCCCACTGATCCTGTACGTTTGAATGACTGGATCATACGTTTGATTGCGGTAATCCAACCTTCACTGAAGGCCAGCAAGTCCTGCTCTTGTTCTGTGGTCAGTGATAAGCCGTGCAACAGTGCATATTGGTGTAATTCCTCTGGCGTAAACTGAAAGGCCTGTGGCATGATCGTGGCACAACATCCCTTGAGGATCAGTTCATCCACAGGTAAGGCGGGAATACGTCTGGTTACCAAGAGAAGATGCAGGTTCTTGTTGGGGTATTGTGCAAGAAAGGTGATAAACGTATGGAAAAGTTCACTCTGTATGAGATGATAGTTATCCAATATCAGCACTAAGGGCTCTTCACGTAACGCTGAAACAAGGATTTCAGCACCCTTCTCCCGCTCCTCCAATGTTTTGGGAAACGGCATGCTTTTGAGAGTTCTTGCTGCTTCGGGGTGTGTTGCTTCTATCTTGGTATGTATTTGCTCCCATATGAGGTCCACTCTACGCGTTTCATAGGCTATCGATATGTATACATAGCCTACATGAGTACGTTCTCTCATAAGGCAGTGAATTGCTGAAGTCTTACCATAGCCGATGGCTGCAAGAACGATCAGCAATGGGATATTTTCAATGGCTTGCAGGGATTCCTGCAAGCTGTCTCGTCTCAGTAGTCGCTCCTTTTTTCGTTCAATCATCTAGTATCCGCAATTGCTTATGTCTAAGGTTCAGAATATCTGTGATTTTATCATACTTTCACTTTGATAAAAACCTTCATTTTACTGTGAATCTTCGTACCTGCTACTGTATATCGCTTCCGATACTTTTGTCGGTGTATCTGTCTCTCTCGTTTGCCTTGAGCATATCTATCGATTAGTATGAGCTGTGATGAACAGCCCGGCCGTTAACCCATTTCATATACCAGCGAACCGAAGATTTCGTACATCTTGGTTGTGTGTATATTTCTTGCTTTTGCTGTTCATTTGTATCGATGGCCTTACAGCAAAGGCCATCAGTCTGCAGTTTGTGCCATATTCGAGTGAGGTTGAGCAGTTCCGTTACCAAGTAAATGATGTGCAACCTGAGAACTGGCTTACCGTTACGGGAAACGAGGGCCTTATCAGTCTTGAGCAATTCGATCGTGATACGGATGTTTTGTATCTCCAACAATACACTGCTGAGGATTTTTGGGGAGAGGCTTATCCGTTTATATATAATCGAGATGATCAAAGATGGGAATTCTATTCCAAGGATCAGGCCATTTCTTCACAAAAAGGAAGCTTCTCTTTGTTGAATGTACACTCTCTGGAAGTAAGAGGTCAGTATTCGTATCCATTTGGTTACTGCAGTGAGTATTATGGACCGGGTTTTGGGGCAGTCGCAAAGCTCAATTTCTTTCACACAAAGAAACTCCTCTTTACTACAAACCTCTCGTATCAAAAAATGAGTTCCAATACAAGCTGGGTTTCCTCTTTCCATGAAGTAGGCATTAGTCTTGGCCTTGCAATTCCCTTTTATCTCACAGAATTCATTCATTTGCAGCTAGAACTTAGCAGTGGAGCAATGCTACATCTGGTGCACGGGGATGTATCGGGAAGCGGGGCACAGAATCTATCCTTGTTTGTAGATCCTCTTGTACACATTGCAGCTACAGTGCTCATAGATATACAAGAGGGTCTGCAACTGTCGCTCTCTCCTGGGATTGTTTGGTTTCTTGAGAGAGGGGCCGTAGGACAAGCGGCAAGCTTGCAAGCAGGACTTCGGATGTATAGGAGGGAAATGGTATGAACCGAATACCCCTGTGCCTTATGATGGTTCTTCTGTGCCTCCTGGTGTTGACCTCCTGCAGTGATCTTTTATTGCAGTTGGGTGAGCAAGGTGATGCACATATCGGCATAGAGGATGAGCTCTCCCTCTCCTTGCTCATTCAAACCAGATCCGAGGCTGGAGGTACCGCTCCTACGCTAGAGGTGACAAGAGGAAGTGTTGTTACCTGCACAGCTGTAGTACAGACTACAAAAGAGAATCTGGATTTGTCCTATCGCTGGTATTTGGATGGGGATGAGCTATCATCTGATTCAGCTGAGGCGAGGTTGGAAGCAAATACCTTGGAACTCGATA
>Ga0334894_1002648_pt1 | contig 11643 bp, 8 predicted proteins | sample GraSluR3_MG_6_FD_207225 | JGI IMG/M metagenome (GOLD analysis project Ga0334894, IMG submission 207225) | Sludge microbial communities from methane-producing bioreactor in Wageningen University, Netherlands - Granular Sludge_12_05 R3 | ecosystem: Engineered > Bioreactor > Anaerobic > Unclassified... | reverse complement strand
CGAGGCGCCCTTGGTCTTTAACCTGCTCGAAGGCTTGAACTGCGACAATGCCCAGGGTGAGTACTACCTGACGGATGTGCTGGCCGCGGCCCGCGCCGCCGGTCGCAAGGTGGCCGCCGTGACCCTCGCGGAGGCTACCGAGGCCATGGGTATCAACGACCGGGTGCAACTGGCCGAGGCGTCGGCCATCATGCGGCGTCGCATCAACGAGGCGCACATGCGGGACGGCGTCACGCTCATGGATCCGGCCTGCACCTACATCGATCCGCAGGTGGAGATCGGACCCGATACCGTGCTCCATGCCGGGGTGCACCTGTGCGGCGCCACCCGCATCGGCCGCGATTGCACTATCGAGCCTCACGCTGTGGTGCGGGACTGCCAAATCGGCGACGGGGTACGCATCAAGGCCGCCTCGGTGCTGGAAGGATCCCAGGTCGGGGAGGCCACCGATATCGGCCCCATGGCGCATCTGCGCCCCGGAACCGTGCTGGCCGGCCACAACAAGATCGGCAACTTCGTCGAGACCAAAAAAGCTCTCATCGGTGTGGGCACCAAGGCCAGCCATCTGACCTACATCGGCGATGCCGAGCTGGGTGCCAACGTCAATGTCGGCTGCGGCACCATCACCTGCAACTATGACGGTGTCAACAAGCACAAGACCGTCATCGAGGACGACGTGTTTGTCGGCAGCGACACCCAGTTTGTGGCACCGGTGCGCATCGGCCGCAACAGCCTGGTGGCCGCCGGCACCACGGTGACCAAGGATGTGCCGGCCGACTCTCTGGTCCTGTCCCGCGTGCCGCAGAAGATCATCGAAGGCTGGCGCCTGCGTGCGGGTAAAAAAGAGCAAAAATGTTCCGAGTAGGCGTGCCCGGCGCGCCTGTTCTTTCATGAACCGAAGCGGGAGATTCCGCGGGAACCACCCGACAGAGAAGGAAATCGACCTATGTGCGGCATTGTTGGTTATATCGGCCCCCAGGAGGCCACGCCCATCATCCTTGAAGGTTTGCGCAAGCTCGAATATCGCGGCTACGATTCGGCGGGGATCGCCGTGTTCAACGGCCGCTGCATTGATGTGCGCCGCGCCAAGGGCAAGCTTTCCGAACTGGAGGCCCGGTTGCGCCAGGAACCGCTCAGCGGCGGGCGCGGCATCGGTCATACCCGTTGGGCGACCCATGGGCGGCCGTCGGAGAACAATGCCCATCCCCATTGCAACGGCAAGATCGCCGTGGTGCACAACGGCATCATCGAAAACTACCTGGACCTGAAACAGCGCCTGACCGCTCAGGGGCATGTATTCCGTTCCGAAACGGATACCGAGATCATCGCCCATCTGGTGGATCACCATCTGGGCCAGTGCGGGGATTTCGAGGCAGCAGTGCGACTGGCCCTGGCCGAGGTGCGCGGTGCCTATGCGGTTGCCATCCTCTGCGAAGACGAACCGGATAAACTCATCGCCGCCAAACTCGGCTCGCCCCTGGTGGTCGGGGCCGGCAAGGATGAATTTTTCGTCGCCTCCGACATCCCGGCCATGCTGGCCCATACCCGCGAGATGTATTTTCTCGAGGAAGGGGAAATGGTGATTTTTTCCGGCGGCGGCATGCGGTTCACCGATCTGCAGGGTGCCGCCGTGACAAAGACCGCCAAGACCATCACCTGGAGTCCGCTGATGGCGGAAAAGGGCGGCTACAAGCACTTCATGCTCAAGGAAATCTTCGAACAGCCGCGCGCCGTGGCCGACACCCTGGCCGGGCGCGTCTTTCCCGAACGGGGCGAGGTGCATCTGGACGGCATCGGTCTCAGCGACGAGCAGTTGCGCTCCCTGGAGCGCATTACCATCGTCGCCTGCGGCACCTCCTGGCATGCCGGGCTGACCGGCAAGTTTCTCATTGAAAGCTTTGCCCGGTTACCCGTCGAAGTGGATATCGCCAGCGAATTCCGCTACCGCGATCCTCTCGTCAACGACCGCACCCTCACCGTGCTCATCAGCCAAAGCGGTGAAACCGCCGATACCCTGGCCGCCCTGCGCGAGGCCCGGGGCAAGGGCGGCCTGGCCCTGGCAGTCTGCAACGTGGTCGAGTCCTCCATTGCCCGGGAAAGCGACGGGGTCATCTATACCCATGCCGGACCGGAAATCGGCGTCGCCTCCACCAAGGCTTTCACCACCCAACTGGTGGCCCTGTACCTGTTGGCGCTGCATCTCGGGCGGGTGCGCGGGACCCTGGATATGGAGCAATGTCGCTGCCGCATGGAGGCCCTGATGGCACTGCCCCGCCTGATGGAAACGACCCTGGAAGCGGACGGACAGATTCAGCAGGTGGCGCGCGAGTTCATGGCGGCCCGGGATTTTCTCTACCTGGGCCGCGGCATCCATTATCCCATCGCCCTGGAAGGGGCGCTGAAACTTAAGGAAATCTCCTATATCCACGCCGAGGGCTATCCCGCCGGGGAAATGAAGCACGGTCCCATCGCCCTCATCGACGAGGACATGCCGGTGGTGTTTCTGTGCCCGCGCAATGAAACCTTCGAGAAGGTGGTCTCCAACATGGAGGAAGTCCGGGCCCGCTCCGGCCGCATCATCGCCGTGACCAGCGACCCGCCCTCGGCCGCCATCGGCCCCGTCGACGCGCTCCTCACCGTGCCTGAATGCCCGGACGAAATCGCCCCCGTGCTGACCGCCATCCCCCTGCAGTTGCTGGCCTACCACATCGCCGTACTCAAAGGCACCGATGTCGACCAGCCCCGCAATCTGGCCAAGAGCGTTACGGTGGAATAGGGGCGCGCACGACGGCTTGTGAATATTGGAACAGCAAGGCCCGCCTGGCGACAGGGCGGGCCTTGTTTTTTGAATGAGCACCACCGCTTGTCGCTGAGTCTTCCCCTCAAAGCCGATTGCCGGCCCGACCATTGACCTTTGCCACGGTAACGGTTACTATAGGGCGATTTTAATTTTAAATATTCTTACGGCCAGATAATTTTGACAGCAACTGGCCACAGCATGGGTCTCCTACTCAACGAGGCGCCTGATGACCATGCCGGACTTCGAACACCTGGTCGACCTGGAGCGAATGCGGCTACTTTTGGAGGCCCAGTCGCGAATTACCGGATTGCGTGCCGCGATCCTCGATGCACGCAACAACCCTCTGGTAGCCCTGCCGGGACCGGAGCTCTGTGAACGCTTTCATCGCCCGCAGGCCGTTGCCGGAACCGACTGCTGCGAAATAGAATCCGTGATAAGGCAGGGCCCGGCAAGTCATGCCGGTGAGGAATGTCAGGTTTTTCGCTGCCGCCATGGCCTGCGGGCCTTTGTAGTGCCCATCGTGGTCGACGACCGGCGGTTGGCCACCTACTGCAGCGGCAGGTACTACCAGGCCAATGATAAACCGGATGCCGCCTGCCTGCGCGAGCAGGCGCGGACCTGGGGGCTGGATGAGAATGCTTTCCTGGCGGCGGTGGATGGCGTTCCTGTCATAACCCCTGAACAGGTCCGCGATCATATGGACTTTGCACGCCATCTGATGCAATCGCTGGTGGAAGCCGGGATGGAAAATCTCGGCCTCCGGCATGAAACTCTTCGGCGCCGGGACTTTGAGCTGGTAGCGTCCTTTTTTCGAACCCTGGTGGAAAAATCCGGAGATCCCATTTTCGTCCTGGATCCGGCCGACGGCTATCGGATGGTCTATGTCAACCCCGCGGCCTGCAAGCATTTCGGCATGGAGACGGAGACCATTCTACGCATGCGTCTGCCCGACTGGGATCCCTTGTTCGACGAGGAGCGGATTGCGGAGATGGTACGAGATGAGACCTATCGGCAGCCGATGATGTTTGAAACAGTACACCGGGTGGCATCGGGCAAACTGGTGCCCGTGGAGGTCACTTCCAGCCCGCTGGAATATGGGGGCAGGCTTTTGCGGGCCGGTTTCTTTCATGATATCAGCGAACGCAAGGCCATCGAGGCGACTTTGCGGGAGAAGGATTTACTGCTCCTGCAACAGAGCCGTATGGCCGCCATGGGAGAGATGATCAGTTACATCGTTCATCAATGGCGACAGCCCCTGAATATTATCGGGCTCTTTGCCCAGACCCTGGAAATCGCCTGCGGCAAGCCGACCATTGATCGGGCCTATGTCACGACGGCGGTGGAAAAAATCACGGAAGTGGTGCAGCACATGTCGGCCACCATCGATGATTTCCGTAACTTTTTTCGGACGGACCAGGATCCGCAGCTGTTCGACCTCAAGGATATATGCGGGAGGATCATCGCCTTTATCGCCGAGGCTCTGAAACTGGAAAACATCGAAATAGTCTGCAGTGCGCCCCAGGCCGTGGTGGCCATGGGCTATCCCAACGAGTTCTGGCATGTTTTGCTGAACCTGCTCAATAATGCCAAGGAAGCCTTGATCGAACGCGGTGTTGCCGTGCCCAGAATCGCCCTGGAAATAGGCCGGGAGGAGAATCGGGCCGTCGTCAGGGTGCGGGATAATTCCGGCGGTATTCCGCCCGATTGCATCGGCCGGATTTTTGACCGTTATTTCAGTACCAAGGGGGACGGCACCGGTCTGGGTTTGTACATCTCGAAAATCATCATTGAAAAGCGTATGGCCGGTTGCCTGACGGTCTGCAATGTGGAGGGTGGCGCCGAGTTCCGCATTGAACTGCCGGTCGCTTGAAACACCCTCAGGGCATCGGGGCGGGTCGGTGCCAGTCACGGGAGCGTTAGCATGGAGCACAACCCTGACTGTCGGACGATTCTGGTTGCCGGTGCCACCGGATATGTCGGCTCGCGTCTGACCCGCCGGCTGCTGGCGGCGGGCTACCGGGTGCGGGCCCTGGCCCGGACTCCCGCAAAGATCATGGGACGCCCCTGGGCGGAGCACGAGCGACTGGAAGTGGTGCAGGGCGATGTTCTGGATCTGCCCTCTTTGTCCCGGGCCTGCCGGGGTTGCCAGGCGGCCTACTATCTGGTGCACTCCATGAATCCGGCCAACGCCGACTTTGCCGCCGCTGACCGCTGCGCCGCGCACAACATGGCCGCTGCGGCGGCCGAAGCAGGGCTGCAGCGGATCATCTATCTGGGCGGACTCGGCGAAGCCGGGGACGCTCTCAGCCCCCATCTGCGTTCGCGGGCTGAAGTGGCGGCCATCCTGCGTGCCGGGCCGGTGCCTGTTACCGTCCTGCGGGCCGCCATGATCATCGGTTCGGGCAGTGCTTCCTTTGAAATTCTTCGCTATCTGGTCGAGCGTTTGCCGGTCATTTTCACCCCTCGCTGGGTCGATACTCCCTGCCAGCCCATCGGTATTCGCAATGTGCTTTTTTACCTGAAGGGTTGCCTGGAATGCGAAGCCACGGTCGGTGAAACCTTCGATATCGGCCAACCGGAGGTTGTGACCTACCGGCGACTGATGGAACTGTTTGCCGAAGCGGCCGGCTTGCGCCGCCGTGTGATTATTCCCCTGCCCTGGTTGTCAACCCGGGTCAGCGCTTATCTGATCCATCTCATCACCCCGGTGCCGGCGGCATTGGCGCGCCCTCTGGCGGAAGGACTGCGCAACCGGGTAGTCTGCCGGGACATGCGGCTTCACGAACTGTTGCCGCAGCCCCTGCTCGATTGTCGCGAGGCCATTCGCAGGGCTTTACAGAGGATGCGCGAACACGATGTGGAAAGTTCCTGGCGGGATGCCGGGCGCATTCCCCCGGCGGAATGGGCCACTCCCGACGATCCGGCCTGGGCCGGCGGGACCCGCTACGATGATTGCCGGCGCATCGATCTGGCGGCAAATGTGGATGAAGTCTGGAAGGCGGTCATCCGCATCGGCGGGACGGCGGGCTGGTACCATGCCGACCTGCTTTGGTCCCTGCGCGGAGGGCTGGATCGCCTGGCGGGCGGGGTTGGGCTGCAGCGGGGGCGGCGCTGTCCGGTCGAACTGTACCCCGGGGATGCCCTGGACTGCTGGCGGGCCGGCCGGGTGGAACGGCCGTATTTTCTGCAACTGGTCGCCGAAATGAAAATGCCCGGGCAGGCGATCCTCGAATTTCGCCTCAGCGAACTGGCACAGGGGAGGACCCGGATTGAATTGGCGGCCCGTTTCATCCCCCGGGGCATGGGCGGCATGCTCTATTGGCATGCCGTATCGCCTCTGCACCACCTGGTTTTCAACGGCTTGTTGCGCGGGCTTGGCCGGCGCCTGCAGTGCCCGGTGCTGCGCGGCCCGGAAGCTGTGCCGCGTTGCAGGCCATCCTGAGCTTGCCCACGGGCTTCAGGGTTCGGTGTGGCTGACGGCGAGGGCGGCCTGCTCTTGGAGAAAGCGGGCCACGCGCTCCTTTTTCAGAGTGGCCAGACGCCGCCAGAGTTCCAGGGGCAGGTCGCTGATGCCCAAGGTGGAGCGAAGTTCCCGGGCCATGCACAGCCACAGGTGAGCGGTCATTTCCGCGTCGGCCAGGGCGCGATGGAAACGATCCGCGGCCGGCAATCCTTTGTAGTCGACCAGGGTGGCCAGCTTGTGGTTGGGAGCCTGCGGATAGAGCCGCCTTGCCACCAGCATGGAGCAGATCATGCCCGACTGCCGTCGCCGGCCGATGTGGGTCAGTTCGGCTTCCAGAAAACGGCTATCGAAGGCGGCGTTGTGGGCGACCAGGGGGCTCTCGCCGATGAACCGGCTGAAGGCGGTCATCACTTCGGCCGCCGGCGGCGCCTGGGCAATCATGTGGTTGCTGATGCCGGTGAGGTTTTCGATGAAGGCATCGATGCGCCGCCCCGGATTCATCAGGCTTTGAAAGCGCTCGACAATGGCGTCGCCGACGATGCGCACGGCGCCGATCTCGATGGCCCGGTCGCCCCGCAGGGGCGACATGCCGCTGGTTTCGAAGTCCAGCACCACCACTTCCTGGTCGCCGCCGCAACCCCGTGTTTCCATGCAGTGCAACCCTGGCACCCCGCTTCAGAAAACCGGCAGCAGGCCGGGATGGTCACCGGTGATGCAGCGGCCGCCATCCCTGGTAACCACAAAGGTGTTTTCGATGCCGACCATGCCGATGCCCTGGATGCCTTTTTTGGGCTCGATGGCCAGTACCATGTTCTCCTCCAGGGGTTCCTCGAAGCCGTCGGCAATGACCGGCCATTCATCGATGAGCAGACCGATGCCGTGACCGAGGAAGCGCGCCTGGCGCGAACCGAAGCCCATGAAATGCTGCAGGAAATCCGGTGTCAAATCCTCCATGATGGATGCATAGATCCGGGCCGGGACAGCTCCCGGGCGCAGTTGCGCCGCCACCCGGTGCTGGATTTCCACGCAACGCCCATGTACCGCCAAAACCTCGTCGCTCAGGGTTGCGCCGAACATGTAGGTCATGGTCTTGTCCGTGTGGTAGCCGTTGACGCCGCAGCCGATATCGACGAACACCAGATCGCCCCGGTGCAAAAGGTTTTCGCGACTGCCCAGCAGGGGCACCGCCGGACCCAGGCCGTAATTGCCGCCCGGGCCGTCGAAGGCGGTGGGATAGATGCTGCTTTCACCAAAGCAGATGTGGCCGAGGGCGATTTCGGTCTGGAACATGCCGAAACGCGCTACCCCGTGATGGCCCTCCTCGATCATCACCGGATAGAGTTCCGCCGCCAGATCCGCCTCGCTCATGCCCTCGCGCAGCATGGTCGGCACCCGTTCTTCGAGGATGCGGCGGTGAATTTCTCCCGACTGCTCCATCAAGGCCAGCTCATAAGGACTTTTGACCGCCCGCACCACGGCCAGGTGCGGATCCGCCGCCCGGATGTCGCGGCACGGAAAGTGTTTTTGAAACCGCTGCAGCAGAGCCAGGGGAACCAGCTCCGTTTCCAGGTGGATGCGATCCGGCATGGCACCCAGGGCGGAGGCGGCATCGCGGTAGCTGTGCATGGGGCGGATATCCGCAAACCGGGATTCGTCCAGGGCCCGCTCATAGCTGCGCCGCACCCAGAAGGTGGCTTCCGCCTGGCGCGGGATCAGCAGCACGCCGTCCTGCAGAGTGCCGGTAAAGTAAAACTGGTTGATGCGACCGAACAGCGCCACCAGTTGCCAGTCCGGTTCACATTGGTCCATGCGAGCGCGGAAACGGGCCAGACGTTGGTTCAGTTCGGATGCGGGAACGCGATGGGGCACAAACTCCTCCTCAGGCTCGGGATGACGGGGAAGGGGGGCGAGACCGGCCGCTGCAGAATGAACAGATTGCTGCCAGAGAGAGAAAAATATCTCAAAACGGCCGGCGGTGCACGCAGCTTTTTCGCGATGGGCCAAAAAAAAAGGGCGTACAGTCCTGGAGGGGAGGCTGTACGCCAAAAGATGGAGGCTTTGTACCGTGTTCGTGTGTTTATGCTTGATGCTCTGTGGAGCGTGTTTGCTATGGTGTAACTCTACCTTCGAACCGGGCTGCGCACCACGTGCCTTTTCGCAAAATCCTCGGGATGAGATCCCCTCTATCAACTGCGCAAATGCACAGCCGAGCCGGCGGGGCCGTGGCTGATGTCGACTCAGATTCCCGGATCAGAGCGGGGGAATCCCCGGCCGGATTGCGTGAGGAAAGATGGCCCTGGATGGGGAGCTTTTGCGCCATTTCCTGCAGGATTGTTTTTTGATAAGGTAGCCGCGTTAACCTCGGCGCGGAGGCCGGAACGGGGGCGATTTTTAGAGGGGTTTCGAATGTTTTCAATGAATAGGGGGAAAAGGGCCATGGTTTTTTCTGTTGGCAGGAAAGTGATGGTGCTGGTGGCAGCCGTGTTGTTGGCCGCTCCGGTCCAGGGGCAAGCCGGCGGCATCGCGGGCAATCAGTTCACCAATGGCGGTGATGGCATCAAAACCGCCACGGCGCCGCCGCCGGGGACCTATTACCGGTTCTACAATTTTTTCTACACCGCTGACCGGATGCGCGATGGCAGCGGCGACAAAATGGATATCGATTTCGATGTTTTCGTCTATGCCAATGTCCACCGCCTGATTCATTTTCCGGGTTGGACCATTCTGGGTGGCGATTTTTTTTCCAATATAGTCATTCCCGTGGTTTATACGGATTTGAAAATCGGCGCAGCCGGCATCAAGGAGGATGATTTCAGCCTCGGGGACATCTTTGTGGAGCCGGTGGCTCTGGCCTGGCACGGTGAACGCTGGGACGCGGCGGTCGGCATCGGGGTCTGGGTCCCCACCGGCTATTTCGATAAAGATAAACCGTCTTCCCCCGGCAAGGATTACTGGTCCGGCATGTTCAGCGCCGGTGCCACGCTTTACCTGGATGCGGCCAAAACCTGGTCGGTGTCGGCCCTCGGCCGCTATGAGGTTCACGGCAAACGCCGTGGCGTCGATTTGACGCCCGGAGATGATTTCCACTTTGAATGGGGCATCGGCAAGGCATTGCCGAAGGACTGGAAGATGGGACCGCTGCAGTTCTGGGAGGTGGGGGTGGCGGGCTACGCCCAGTGGCAGGTCACGGACGATCGGGGCCGGGATTTCGATTGGGACAAATCCGTCCATGATCGGGTGTTCGCCGCGGGGCCCGAGATCCGCTGCATGATTCCGGCCTGGAAGACAGTGGTGGAACTGCGCAGCCTGAAGGAATTCGGCGCCGTGGATCGGTCGGAGGGGATCCTGACGGCCCTGGTTCTGACCAAGGCCTTTTAGCGGGAAACCTTTTTAGCAAGGGCGTGAGGCCCTTATGCACGACTCCGAAACAGCTGCCATAGGGGTTCATTTTCGGCAATCTGTTGAAGTTTTTCCAGGTGCCCCGGCCTTGGGGGCCGGACGGACAAAAAGACAAGGAGCGGTAAGTGAAAAAGGCGGATGTGATGTTTGTTCTGTTGCTTTTGGGTGTTTTGCTGCCTTTTGGGGTTTCGGACAGCGTCCGGAAATATTACACCGAGGCCGTCGTTCGGCATGCTTTGGTGACGAGTTTTCTGAAATTTTCCTTTCTGGCCACCCTCGGCGAAGTGATCGGTCTGCGGCTTTCCCGGGGCATTTACCGCCGCCCCGGGTTCGGCCTGCTGCCGCGGGCCCTGTTTTGGGGCTGCACCGGCATACTGATCAAGATCGCCTTCACCATTTTTGCCGGCGGCGCGCCTATTTTCGTGGATCGCCATATTCTGGCCTTGCCGCCAGATGTGTTGGCCGGGGCTTTGTCCGCCGAGAAGTTTATCGCGGCACTGGCCATCAGCGTCAGCATGAATTTGATGTTTGCCCCCCTGTTCATGATTCTGCACAAGGTATCGGACCTGCATATCCAGACCACCGGCGGCACCCTGCGCGGCTATCTCGGTGGAATCGATTTTTCGGGGGTTCTGAGCCGTATCGATTGGTCGGTGATGTGGGGATTTGTATTCAAGAAGACCCTCCCCCTGTTCTGGATCCCGGCCCATACCATCACCTTCTTGCTGCCGTCGCACCACCAGGTGCTGTTCGCCGCCCTGCTCGGCGTTGTGCTGGGCGTCATCCTGGCGCTGGCGGGCAGCCGCGATGTTCAGACTGTGGAGTAGGCCGGATCGAGGGGATGGCGGTCCATGAAAAAGCAAAGGCCCTGAATTTTCAGGGCCTTTTTATCCGAACGGAGATTTCCGGCGTCATCATTGGTGGAGCTGAACGGGATCGAACCGTCGACCTACGCGTTGCGAACGCGTCGCTCTCCCAGCTGAGCTACAGCCCCGAAACGGCCTAACCTTACCCGAAGCTTCCGGGCTTGTCAATGCTCAGGTAGGGGGGCGGCGCGATGGGCAGGCGGATGATGAACAGGGCGCCGTGGATGAGGTTCCGGACTTCGATCTCGCCCCGGTGGTGTTCGACGATGCGGTGCACGATGGACAATCCCAGGCCCGTTCCCGACTGCCGGGTGGTGAAAAAGGGATTGAAAATGTTGCGCAGGATGTTGGCCGGAATGCCGCCTCCGGTGTCCTCCACCTCGATGGCCACCGCGACTTCGCCGCGCAGGGAGGTGGTACGGCAGCGCAGGGTCAGGCAACCGCCGCCGGCCATGGATTGGCGGGCGTTGCTGATGAGGTTGATCATCACCTGGCGCAGTTGCTGTTCGTCGCCCTGAATCGCCGGCAACTGGTCGTCGATAAAGCGCTCCAGGCGGATTCCGGCCGCCGCCAGGGCCGGTTCTTCGAGGGCCAGGGCTTCATCGATGATGCCGGGCACGGTGCAGGGGGCGAAGCACAGCAGTTGTTTTTTGGAGAAGGCCAGGATGCTGGAAAGTTGGGCTTCCATGCGCAGGACTTCGCGGACAATGATGGCGCTGTATTCCTGCTCGCGGCTGTTCGGCGGCAGGCGTTCGGCCAGGCGCCGGGCAAAGCCGCCGATGGAAACCAAGGGGTTGCGCAGTTCGTGGGTGACAGAGGCCGCCGTCTCGCCGAGGGCCGCCATTTTTTCCTTCTGGATGAGGGCTTCCTGGGTTTCCCGAAGATCTTGATGAGAAACCTCGAGGCGATGCAAGAGCATGGAGTTTTCCATGGCCTGGGCGGATTGCGCGGCAAACAGTTCGAGAAAGCGGCGCAGGTCCGAGGAAACAGCATGGGAAGCGCCGGGATTATCCAGCACCATGACGCCGAGGGGCCGAGTGTGGCCGTGCAGGGGCACCAGGGCGCAGTTGCCGAGTTCGACGTTGCGGGCCAATTCGCCGAAAGAACCGCTCATC
>Ga0334894_1002628_pt1 | contig 11739 bp, 18 predicted proteins | sample GraSluR3_MG_6_FD_207225 | JGI IMG/M metagenome (GOLD analysis project Ga0334894, IMG submission 207225) | Sludge microbial communities from methane-producing bioreactor in Wageningen University, Netherlands - Granular Sludge_12_05 R3 | ecosystem: Engineered > Bioreactor > Anaerobic >... | reverse complement strand
TTTCAGGTATATCTTGGAATCGCAGGGGCGTGAAGTCAGCCGCCCAGACGAGTGTCCTGAATTTTGTTCAGAGCCTCAAGCCCCGTCCTTTAGGGCGGGGTAGTTGACTCCTTTGTATTCGTTTACGATCGTAACAGGCAGAAAGCCCACGACTTTAGTCGTGGGATGAATGCCGTCTTCGCGTCACAATAATATAAATATGTATCTCTCCACTCTTTTGAACACCTATTTTTTAAGAATATTAGATCGAGCAACATCAAGTCCGAATTGAGCCGCTTTTTGAAAGTCCATCCCCATACCCCGGAGATCTTTTTGGGGATATATCTCATTTTTTGGGTGTTTTGGGGGTTTCCATGCAATATTAATAACTTCTCCGTCAAGATCAACATCAATGTAGATCCTTGTTTTGGATACTTTGTCGTAGTGTGCGTATCTTGGACAATGCATACATCGAATCCTTTTGAAAACTGGTTCTTCCATACTTTTCCACCATCTTTCTATATGCAACACTATTACTTATCTTTTACGTTGCATATGCATCACAAACAATCGGGGTGCAATGTCTAAAAAATAAGTATTTTTTGACAGTTAGTTTCCGGCTCAAATATTGTGTCAAAAATGTGGTATTGCAAACCTATTTATTTACATAAATGTAATATCTATGTAAAATAACCGACTCTGATTTAGGGTGATGAAAAATGAATGTATATGGGTATGCAAGGGTATCAACATTAATGCAGGATTTGGATGTGCAGATTGAAAAAATCAAAGAATACTGTAAGTATAAAGATTTCAATCTCATCCGAATCTATACTGATAAAGCGACAGGAAAAAACATGGATAGACCGGGATTTCAGGAGATGATATCTATGGTTGAAACAAAAAACAATCCTCTTGATATTGGCGGTATTGTGATCTATCGGTTAGATAGGGTTGGTAGGTCGGTTGACAATTTGGTGAACATTGCGAATCGACTCAATCAGCTGGGGGTACAGTTTGTATCGCTAAGCGAGAATCTTGATACTACTACAAAAGAGGGTCGATTGTTTTTCCATATCATATCGTCACTTGCAGAATATGAGCGGGATGTGATTCGGGATAGGATGGCAGATGGCGTTGCTTTGGCGCGCGCAAACAATGTTAAATTTGGGAGAAAAGCGATTGATTTACCAATTAAAGAAATATATTGGAAGGTAAAAAAACTCGGAGTGCCAAAATCGGCGTTAGCAAGAGAACATAAAGTAAGTCGAGCTACCATTTATAATAAATTAAAGGAATATGAAGCGGTTCGCAAAAAAGAGATTTCGGAGAAGTATGGTGGGGAAGATTTGGATTAATTACTTTTTAATATTTTTTAATTGAAATATTGGCGTATTTTCGGTAAAAAATCTCTATTTAAGTGTTTTTGCCAATCTATATCTTGTAATACACCAATCTGTTGTCTATGCGCTATATCGGTTGGTGAATGGCGTGAAATTTACAATGATTAGGATGGTATTATGACAATTAGTTGTTCAAATTGCGGTTTTGTTTTGGAAGATAAATCTGGTTCTGGCTATCCATGTCCCAAATGCGATGCGCGCGCGTCATGGGTTTCGGATGAAAATCGAGTTAAATGTCAAAACTGTTTTACAATAATTCTTGAAGAAGAATTGGTAGAGGGTGCCTGTCCCGTTTGCCAAAAAAAAAATATGTTGCATCCGATGTGTAAGCGGGATCATATGTTCTGCCCTCATGACATCATCGAAACAATTGCTTTTTGCCCCGATTGCGGGAAAGCGATGTGTCCCGATTGCGGTTCACATGACGTATATCAGGTATCGCGAGTTACAGGATATTTGAGTGACGTGTCAGGATGGGCGTCAGGCAAATTACAGGAATTAAAAGACAGACAACATTATGATGTTGGTCCTACCTCTTCTCTTAATCAAACAATGGTTATATCAAACCCATCAAAAGTTGCTGTTGGCGAAAGAGAGGGCAATTAGGCAACATCTCTTTTTTCTTTTTTATTTCCCACATCATTCTAATTATTGATAGGTAGAGAGATACTTATTTATATCATCGCGATCCATCATAGTGTATGCAGGGGAAACCCTGCGGGATGTGAAAGAAATGGCAGATTCATTGGATGAAAGAAAGAAGACAAAGATAAGTCGTACTTTGTTTGTGAATCCTCCCCCTGAAGAAGTAGAACACCCCTTGTTTAACGGGTTGGTGATTATAGATGAAGATGAGTTTGATGAAGAAATCCGTCATTTATCGAGTGTGATAAGCGAAGTATATGAAGGGCAATGGGTGAAAATCACAGTGAGGAAAGCAACAGATCATGAAATAAAGCGGGCGTTAAACAATCCGGTGATAGCTTAAGAAAAAATAATTTTTATCAGCTGAGGGGGGGGGAAAATCATGTAATGGATTCAATCGGTGCGGAATTGGCATGTCCTCTTCATACGATATATTTTAATATTATACACTCATATTCTCTTTTGACACAATATAGGATTGTGGTGTAGATTATGATTGGAGAAATTGGCGAAATTGTTTTAGTTCTTGTTGCGGTTATTGCCGTTATCGGAAATTTGTGGGTATTTCAGAAAGTTAGAGAAGGTCCAAAGCCGCCTCTGAAATCTGATGTGGGTATGTTATGGTTCACGGCAGTCATCGGCGTATTATGCGGTATTGCATTAATTCAGGCGATTACAATTTTCTTGTTTACTGCACTTATCGCGGTAGAAATGGCAGATATAATGCGTATGCGCGGCGTTAAACATTCGCGCCACATAAAACCGTGTAAAGAACTCAACAACTAACTTCTCTTTTTTATTAACCTCTTAATCTCTCGAAACTGAGGGTATATATACAATCAAAGATAGTATAGAGTATGGCATCAAAAAAAGCACAGTATGATTCTGACTACATTAGAGCAGTCAATAAAACGTATCGCGCGCGCGGTGCAACCAGTGGGGCGTCCGGCGCGCGTGCGGTAGTTCCGCGTATTGTAACAGAGATGATCCCGAAATCTGCAAAAATATTGGATTTTGGCGCGGGAACAGAAGCGATCCACGCAAGAAACCTTCGGTTACAGGGATACAATGTCTCTGCATATGACATTGGCGACAATCTGGATCCGGCGATCCATGATCGGTATGCATTACGCAAAAAGTGGGATGCGGTATATGCTTCCAATGTCATGAACGTTCAACCATCCCGTTCTGCATTAATTGATTTGGTGAGTTTGATATCAGGGATTTTGGTGAATAGCGGCACATTCATTGGTAATTATCCTACGTCTCCACGCAAATCCGGTGTATCTGTTGCAGAACTGGAATCAATTTTACATCGGTATTTTTCGGTAGTGACACGGATAAAGGGTATATCGTCACCGACATGGATATGTAAACGCAGATAATTAACAAAAGATATTTAATGTAGTGGGTATAATAGTTGTATGCGACCATCTCTCTGGCAAGGGGGGTGGAAGCATGTTCTCCATGTCTTCGGGTGCGTGCATCAACAGACAGAAACATATGCAAGGAAAACCTCTCCGTGTGGGCAGATAAGAAAAATGTCACCATCCTGTATCCTGCCCACACAATTCCTACCAGAATCGCTCTATTTTCAGTAACCTTTATAAAGAAAGGCGTCTAATCAGTAATTGGTGATACCACACATGGTTTTCCCAAAACGACCAGTCGCTCAGTTCGTAAAAGAACAGGGTATTGAACGTGTCGGCAACGATGCGGTTGAAAAGCTAAATGAAAAAATCAATGCGTATATTATTGATGAGGTTGCTAAAGCGAAAGTCCTGATGGAACATGCAGGTCGCAAGACGCTGAAAGCAGAAGACTTCAAATAATGCGATTCCTGTTATCGTCATTAATGTTGGCGGGATTCCATTATCCCCCACACTTTCTTGAAAAAAAGTTATTATTATTTTGTAATGTATTTTTTGATATGGGGGTATGGTCCTTCAGTATCTTTAATCTCGACAACCCTTCCGATTTTGCGGTTAATTTTGACCCATCTTTCGATCCGGGGATTAAATATCTGGATATATTCAGGATTGTTTAATTTCTTCAACATCTTCATCATCTCCGCGCGTCAATTTGACATATGCGTTACATCTGCGTGACGTTTTATTAAATATTATATTGGTAAATCCTTTGATTTTCCCATCAATTCGGCATTTATCCAAAACATAGAGGCTGTAACACCATCGTTGAGTATAATGATATCCGCAACCAATACAGGTGTCGTTATTTTCGGTATTATCTTGCATAATAGTAGTATTCGTGGAATATCATAAATGTTTGTGTAGGTGTTTCGATTAACATTTCCAAAACCAGTGATTTATAGAATAGTGTGTCATTGTTGCAACCAAATCGAAAACCGTTTCACCGATTGCAATATTTAGCAAATCTATATATGGGTGTGCGTTAAATTAGATTTGGTGAATGTTATGACAACATCACGTATAAAGAAACTAAATGAAGATGGGGTTTCCCCGGTCATCGGGGTAATTCTCATGGTTGCAATCACGGTTATTTTAGCCGCGATCATTGCAATGTTTGTGTTTGGGATGACGGATTCTGTCGGCGGCGCAAAAGTGGTTGGAATGACAGTTACTGAAAGAAGTGCTATTGGATCAAATTCTTCTATTGATATTCTTTGGCAGGGTGGTCGGGATATTGCCACGTTAGATAAGATTGCCGGGACTATCAATGGTGAGAATATGATTGAGTATACGGACAAAACCACATTTGCTGTAGGCAAAATCACTTCAATCGATACTGCAATTGAAGATTCCATTTCCGGTAAACGGGTGGTTCTTGTAGGTTATTTCACAGATGGTCATACACAGATTTTGATTGATAAAGTAATGTGATCATTTCCTTTATACCTCTTTTTTTCTTTTCAGATAACTTTACAAAGAGTTTATTACCTATCGCGTCTATATCACCTAATCAGAAATGGTAGGTTGATAAATTATGCCTTTAAATTGGATTAAAAACGCGGCAACTGCCGCGCTTAAACCTGTAACACAAGCGGGGGCATCAGTTACCCGAAGTGTACAATCAACTGCAAGGAGCGGTCATTCTGCGGGTGGTTCTCTTGGTTCAACTGCACAAAGGGTTGCATCTGCAAGTAGGAGCATCGCATCTGTATCTGCACCAGTTCGGCAGGCGATTACTCGCGCCCCGGTACTTAGTCGGGTTGCACAAATGGGTGCGGCATCTGTGCCTCAAAGGGTTTCTGCGCCAACCGTTGCCGCCCCGCAAAAAATTCAAAAACCGTCAACCGTATCTCCGATGCGTCAAAACATTGCAATCCCCGGTCCTTCAAAGGGCATATCTCAAATCAAGGTAACTCCGTCAATGGATCAGTTATCACAAGCGGTTCAACGGGTGGCAACCGCTCCCGTATTAGCTCCGGCACGTCAGGCGGGCGCGGCATCCATGCAGATGTTTGTACAGCAGGCACAGCCGCGCCCCCCACAAGCGGGCGGTGTATCAATGGCGACAATCCCGATTGCGCATCAGCAAAAAGAGAGCCTTATGGCAGAAAGGATTGTAGCAAAAGAGGATACGATGGCATCTCAGATGTTACGGCGACAGAATCAGCAAGCAAGAAGGTTATGGTGAAATTAAAATGGTTATGAAAAAAGCAAAGTTACCCAAATCAAAGTATGGAATGCAGATTGCCAAGATTCCAAGCGAATCTCTGGATAAATTCTCTTCAAACGCAATGAAATCGTGGAAAAATTCAGGCGATGTTTTGAAGAAAGGGTATAAATCCAAAAAATAATCTTCTTTTTTTTTTGTTAAAACCCCAACTGTTCGGCAATTCCGAATAGTTGGAATCTCTTTTTCCAATGTCGATAGATAGAGAGATACTTATTTATACCATTGCGATCCATTGTAGTGTATGCAGGGGAAACCCCGCAGGATGTGAAACAAATGGTAAGTGCATACGCGGAAATCAATGCAACAATCTCAGAACACTTGTATGAACACGGTTATGAGAGATTACGGGCAATCTCGGTACTTGAATCCTTAAAAGAAAAGATTGAGAAAGATATCGTTTCTCTGAAAGAAACAAGTAATATCAAGGAGATTCGGAAAGATGTTGGGAAAAATATTGCCGAATCCCTTCTCCAAAAATCCTTTGAAGCACAGGAACGGCTTATTACAATGGATGAGGCAGGCAGGGTATATCTTGTTTTAAATCCACTAAGGGAAGTCATTCTCAAAGATTAAATTTTTTGGGGTGTTAATAATGGATTATGAACAGGTGTATCTGGATCTCATCAACGAGATTGAACCAAAAATCGTTGAATTAGAGAAAGCAGGTAAAACGGATGCTGTTACTTCTCTGAAAAAGAAACTTGGGGAATTAGAGATTCTTTTGGCAGAAGAAAGGGTATACAATCTCGAATCTCTGTTGGAGATAATTCCGGTAGATCATGAAGATTATGACGATGTGTTGCGCGATATTGGGATAGCGCGCGCTCGTTTATCCAAATTAAAAAAATAATATTTTCTTTTTTCCCCCGCTTATCCCCGATACAGGTATGCATCATATTGTTGCCGCCAAAATATTGTAACAACAAATGATAGAATCCCCATAACCGGGATGAGATACATCAGGAACATGTACATATTCCCAAGAAACGAGATATTTCTGGATTGATCCCATTCTGTGGGTACGTCAATCCACAAATTATTCTCCTGATATGTATCCACGATTTTATCAATCACCAAACCCCCCATAAACGACATAATGAATCCAATAGTGATACAACAGACCATTATCAGGAATCCCTGCCATACGCTCATAAACGGGGCAGACATTAGGTATCTCTCCTTTCGAGTGCACGGATATATGTCCATACAGTTATCCCGAAAATTGCTATAATAGGGATTGCTCCGAATAGGGATAACGACCACATAACGGGTCCTGCTGTAGCATGTGATATCTCTCCAAGATCAACAAAATCGTTATAGACTTCTGTTGTCATTGAGATACCGGGGGTCAGGACAATAACGATCAATCCTGCCATTATTATGAATGCAACAGCCGCAATAAGGGCATATGCAATCCCTTCTTCATTATCTACTCGGCGCATGGTTTTATTAGAAGCCCCCTTTTTTTATATGGATTGAATAAATTTATGGTTGTATCATCTATTGACTTCATAGGATATATATTCTACTCACCTTATTGGTGTATATTGCATATGCAGATGGATGTTACAATTTGTAACATTGCTCTGGTGAGGGTGTTACAATTTGTAACATTATGGTTTGTATCCCACTTCGGTATATTTTGATGTGGGGTAGGTAGGGTACTGCAAGAGATCCCTTCCTATCGCCCTCACAGTAGCCATCTCATCGGGTTTGATACCCTTCCCCTATATCCAAGCCATCTTTTTTCCTTTGGCTCTTGAATAATGCTCCATCCTCTTTCACACATGCGCGCGGGCGCGCGTTCGCGCGGGCGCATAACGCGAATATATATAGATCCTATACGAAGAGCGGCGAGCTGAATTTGATAATCATAATCATTTTAAAACCATATACAAAAAGGTAAATTATGGGTGTTGATTTTTACATAATGTAACGTAACATAACGTTATGTAACGTAACATAATGTAATGTAAAAATAGGATTATGTCACTCGATAGAGGTTTCCTATCTTCACAATGTATTCTTTTCTTTCAGCGTTTTGCCATGCTCCCCGACTGATACCCGATGCTTGCATAGCATCGATTATTGTGCTTCCCGCCGCAATCCTTTCATTATAGATCTGTACTCGGGCTTGCCATGTTGATCGTATCTTATCTCGCTCGCTCTCTTTCTTTGTACCTGCCTTCTCCATTTTCTTAATAGCATCTATATTTGCGATTTCTTCACATCTATCTTCCATGATGAGTTTTGTCGCTTCTTCCCGCATCCTATCATACTCATCAGCAAGACCTTGTGGGGGTTTCTCGATAATATATCTGACAACTTTGGCATCTCCCATTAGGAGGGTGGGAGTCATACGTTTGTTACCAAGCCGAAACACGGTTTTTGGTTTGAATACCCGCATCGTTGTCAATCCATGTTGGAAGTATCGGGAATCCATTTCTGCAACGTAGTTGCAGAGCATACGGGGAACTTTGTCAATAAGGAACTGGTTTGGGAGTGACATGATTTGACAGGTTCTTGCAATACGGTTAACCTGAAAAATATCATTTTTGCTTTTGTTTTCTTTTGACGTAAATGATCGGGCATTCCATCCAACCCCGATATCGTCATATACATACACATTATATTTTTTTGCATGTCCCATAATCTCAAAAGCGCGGTTCGGGTCAATCACGGCTACATTATCCATAGTAAAATAATCATACCAATTATCGGGATCGCGATCTCGTATGTCGGCAATCCTTCTGGCAGTGTTAAAAGCGATTCGGATTGAGCTATACGATTTCCCGGATCCCTTATCGCCTTCAAGAAGCATTGCTACATCTTGATTATGTGGTGATGTAACTGCGCGCGCAAAAGTTTCAACAAGGTGCGACATATCTTCGGGTTTTGAATATGCTTTACGCATTGTGCGTAACGGACTCATAACCCGATTCATCGAATTAATTTTTTGTTGTAATCTTGAAACCTGTATTTCACTCATAAAATCCCCTGATTGTTAGAAAAATCTGTGGAAGAAATGTTATTACTCAACTGTTTCATCATCATCATCGTCCTCAATTATTTCGGGTTCCGTTTCAGGAACGGTATCTGTACAAACAACTGCTTTTGGTCCATAATATCGACTTACGGATTCATCTTCTCCTGCATGTCGGGGGATAACATCAAACGTTTGTTTGTTTGTAATGCCAAGGAACTCATCGTACCATGCCGTAATATCTCCAAGCGTATCCATACATGCTTTTGCAAGACATTGTGCTTTTTCTTCTTCGGACGGGTCTTCCATTTCATGAATATATTCGTTATACCTTTCTCTTCTCAATTCGGATGCGGCTTTTCGGGTAGTGTCGTCAGTAATAGCAGATATCAGGAAATCTGTCATTAATGGTATTCGCGGATCCGCGTATGATGTAATTGACAACAGCATGGTCCCAAAATTTTGTCGGGTAATAAAATAATTTTGGAGGTACCCTTCTTTTGCTCCGCGCCAAGGTGCGCCAAGATCAATTTCAACCAATTTCAATCACCAAATCATTTTATTTTGATTAATCCGTGTTTAACAAGTGATTTTGAATAATCGTCAAACAATTCCAATCCTTCGAGCGCGGTTTGTGCTGATGGTTTTTTCAATCTCCATATTTTAGATTGTTCGCTGAGTTTCGGGTCAATAACTTCTTTGTGCGGCGAAGTGAGTGTAATGAGAAGGTCAAAACATTCCCAAAAATCCAAATACAGTTGTTTGAAACTTCCTTTTGGTTCGATCAAATATTTTCGGAGATATGTTGAATTTCGTGTACCTGTGATGTATGCAACATCAATTTGCCGAGATACCACAGGTCGCGCCTGAAGATTTTTTGGCGGTAAAATAGGGTTTTGGGTCAATTTCATCACCGATTATCCTGAAATAATCGTATAAGCAATTGCCCCGCCGACCATCACAAGAAGCGCGCCAAAAGCCGCAATCGTGATGAAGACGTATTGGCTCATCTTATCCCCGATCTGTTTACGGATTTTTCGTTCAACTAACATTTGCAGTTGATGTAAATCCTGTGCAAGATACGATGTCGAGATATTTTTGAATGCATATGCAAACGATGTCCATCCTCCCTTAATCGCGGTATTTGCCAACAAATCCTGTGCTTCGGTAATGAGAACTGTCAATTCATCCGATTTCATATCCATATTACGTCCGATTTCTGGACCGTATGCTTCAATAAAATCTTTACAATATTGACCCAAATCATCCCGATCCGTACAAAGTAATGAAACGAGCTGATCATTTGTCAGGAATCCAAGTTTCGGGAATTTCTTTCTGACGGTTGTAATTGTTGTCTGGATTGCAAGTGCATGTCTTGTATCAATTGCAAAGGGTAATGTGGTTGCAAAATTGTAGACGACAAGCCCTCTTGAATATCGGTTCGGTATAATCTCTCCTGAGAATTTTGGGTCAACCTGAATCCCAAAATAGTTTCCAGTGTTAAAGATGGGGTCCCCCGTTTCGTCTTTTGTGCCTGCCAACCATGTAGATTCTCCACTTCCGGGCGTTACCAATGAAATTACGGGAACTCCGTTTTTCCGACAATACTTAAAGATTGACCATTCAGGCACCCATTTTCTGAGATCAGTAAACAATAAAATAAACCCTGCCCACCCTCCAAATCCAAGAACAACTCCTACAAGGATAAATATTTCATCAACCACCATTGCCATTATTCATCCCCTCCTGTATTTCCGGTAATCATTCCCCAAATTCCAAGTCCTTTCCGTTTCTGTCTTTTTTCGTCATTATCTGCCATTCGAGTTATGTTTTCCATACTTTGCCGTCCTTGTACAAGTCGTTCTCTATTCGGTCCGAAAGTTCTGGTAATAATGAATCGGTTAAAATGCGATGATATGTTTTCAAGGATATGTGGGTATTCGGGAGTGTTGATATCCGCTTTGGTTGCCGATGCAACTGCAATATTGAGGTTGATTGCAAGATCAATCTCTGCCATATCTCCGTCTTTCTGATAACTCAGGAACGCGGTATGAGAAAAGAAGTTTCGGACAACGATTTTCAATGCTCGTTTCAGTTTTGGACTGAGATGTGATCGAGTAACCATCTTCATCAAATCTCTTTGATATTCGGTAGAATGAAGATTTACAAGATAATTGTAATGTTCTGCCGAATACTGCCCCCCATCGGGAACTCCCCCCATTTCCGGCGGGAACGCGCCCCCTCCCATATCGGGATCATAATCAGGGGCATCGTCACCTTCATACATATCCCCATCATCAATAGAGTCTTTGTTTAAGTATTCATCTTCCATACAATTTTATTATAGGTTTTTCAAAATATTTATAATTTTAGGTTAAATTGAAGAATGATGGAAACTGTGAATTTTTTAGGAAGATTTATTGGGTATGGTGTTATTGATACATCATATCATAATCTGAATTAGTGTACATTGAATCCATTTGTTGAATAGGTGTATCAATGTCATTTGTTTTAACTGAATCGCGGATATGGCTAAGTTCATCAATGGTATGTTTTAGAACTTCGATCAAGGTGGTAAACTGAGATTGGAGTTCGTTATTCTTTTCAAGGTGGGAGGATATGATCGATATTTCATCATGTAATGATTCCACCTTTGAAAAGATTGTTTGAGTGAGCGCGGGTATTGAATTGTTGATTGCGGAATCAATCTTCTTTTCAACAATGGATTCTATATTAATAGCATTTCTCAATCCTTTATCTACGAGTGATGCAACGGTAGGGTTTGTGGTTTCGATTTCGCTATGTTTGGTATCTCCGCGCGATTCAGGCGAATTATCCACAAACAATCCTTCTGTTGTCAGAATACCTTTTGATTTGATAACTTCTTTTGCAATTTCTGATTCAAATGCGTAATGGGGTTTGGTGATTCCGCGCACAGATCCGAGTAATGCGACAACCCCTGATTTTTGCTGTTCATCCAACCATATTTGTACGCCGTCTTGAATATATGCTGTCAATAAATCTTCGGATTCTTCAAACGTGGTTGCAATAATATGTTTTTTATCTACT
>Ga0334894_1002621_pt1 | contig 11762 bp, 8 predicted proteins | sample GraSluR3_MG_6_FD_207225 | JGI IMG/M metagenome (GOLD analysis project Ga0334894, IMG submission 207225) | Sludge microbial communities from methane-producing bioreactor in Wageningen University, Netherlands - Granular Sludge_12_05 R3 | ecosystem: Engineered > Bioreactor > Anaerobic > Unclassified... | reverse complement strand
AGATCTTCCTGCGAAGGATCTCTCCATCGATGTCGAAAACAACTACGCGCCAAAGTATGTCGTAGCGAAGGGAAAGGATCGAATCATCAAGGAGATCAAGAGCGAACTCGCTACGAGTTCCGAGCTGCTGCTTGCAACAGATGAAGACCGTGAAGGTGAGAGCATCTCTTGGCATCTGCTTGAGCTACTCAAGCCAAAGGTTCCCGTAAAGCGTATGGTGTTCCATGAAATCACCCGAAAGGCGATCCTGCATGCACTTGATCATGGGCGGGAGCTCGACATGGCGCTCGTGAATGCGCAGGAGGCCAGAAGGATACTGGACAGGCTCTACGGATACTCCCTCTCGCCGGTTCTCTGGCGCAAACTCTCACAACCGAAGCTCTCTGCGGGTCGTGTACAGTCTCCTGGACTTCGCATGGTCGTCGAACGGGAACGCCAGCGTATGCGTTTTGTCCAAGCTTCGTATTGGGATCTGAAAGCGAGCCTCCACCGTTCAGATAGTGAATCTCCGATCGTCTTCGACGCTAAGCTCGATTCCGTTGGAGGACAACGGGTGGCAACCGGCAAGGATTTCGATGCTGAGACCGGATTGGTCTCGCAACGGAAGCGAGTGCTTGTGCTCGATCAGAAGATGGCAAGCGAACTGGCAACGCGGCTTGCACAGGGGCAGTGGAGCGTGACCTCTGTCGAGGAGAAGGAGAAGCACCAGCGTCCCGCACCCCCGTTCATAACCTCGACACTGCAGCAGGAGGGGAGTAGAAAGCTCCGACTCAGTGCGAAAGACACCATGCGGATAGCGCAGAAGCTCTACGAGAGTGGATTGATCACCTATATGCGAACAGACTCGCCTACGCTGAGCCAGGAGGGTATTCGGGGTGCACGCGATGCAGCGGGAAAGCTCTTCGGTCTCGACTACCTCTCTGCCTCGCCAAGACAATATGCTACGAAAAGCTCATCTGCACAGGAGGCTCACGAAGCCATTCGTCCTGCGGGAGAGTCGTTCGTACACCCAAGTGAGAGCGGGTTGCACGGTATCGAATATGCCCTGTACGAGATAATCTGGAAACGGACCCTGGCAAGTCAGATGGCCGAGGCAGTGAAGGCCACGACATCGGTCAAGATCGAAGTGGACGATGCTCAATTTTCGGCCACAGGAAACAGAATCGTCTTTCCTGGATTCATCCGGGTCTATGTAGAGGGCAAAGATGACCCCGAAGCCGCTCTTGAGGATTCAGAGAGACTACTCCCGAAGTTGCGCGAGCATGACAAGCTCACGGCAACATCCGTCGAGCCGCTTGGCCATGAGACGAAACCGCCGGCTAGGTTCACCGAAGCGACTCTGGTGCAGGAACTCGAGAAAGAGGGTATCGGGCGACCATCCACCTATGCGACCATCATCGACAAACTGTTCGAGAAGGAGTATGTGGTGAAGGAGGGGACCGCCCTGGTTCCGACCTTCGTCGGATTCGCCGTGGTTCAGCTCTTGGAGAACCACTTCACCCACCTGGTGGACTACAAGTTCACTTCTAAAATGGAGAACGAGCTTGATGGCATAGCCGAGGGAACAGTCGACCGACTCGACTTTCTCAGAAGATTCTACGAAGGAGAATCTGGTCTGAAACAGCAAGTCGACAGTAAGATCGAGAAAGTGAAACCGGGTGAGGCGAAGCTGATCGCATTGCCCCATATCTCCAGCGAGTATCCTGTTCTGATCGGGAGATTCGGCCCCTATATCCAGAAGCGGGACGATGAGGGGAATGCGCAGAGTTCGGTCTCGATTCCCCGAACTATCTATCCCGGAACGCTCACCGAAGAGGAGATAGAGAAGCTCATCGAACGGAAGGAGAATGGAAATGATGCAGCAGAGCCGGTGTGCACCGATCCAAAGTCGGGTCTACCGGTGTTCCTCCTTACCGGCAAGTTCGGTCCCTACTTCCAACTGGGAGAGAAGACAGAGGAGAATGCCAAGCCGAAGCGAGCCAGTGTCCCAAAAGGGAGAAACCCCGAGACCATGGAGTGTTCCGAGATTCTCGATCTGCTCTCGCTTCCGAAGAACCTCGGCTTGCACCCCGAGTCCAAGAAGCCCGTCTATACGAATATCGGAAAATATGGGCCTTATGTGGGGTGTGAAAAGGAGTTTCGTTCGCTGAAAAGCGAGCAGGAGGTCTTCACCGTCACACTCGAGCAGGCACTTGCATTGCTGGCGCAACCGAAGAACGGGAAGAAGGGCTCAGGTGGTAAACAGGGTGTGCAGACCCCTGTCATCGATTTCGGTGAGTACGAGGGCAATCCTCTTGGCATCTTCAGTGGAAGGTACGGATTCTATGGTAAGATCGGCGATCTCAATTTCCAATTGCCAAAAGAGATGAAACATGATGAGTCTGCTCTGAAATCGTTGACTCTGGCACAGATGGTCGAACTGTCCAAATCTGCCAAGCCCCCCAAGAAATCTGCAAGAAAGGGCACGAGAAGTACAACCAAGAAGAAGAGCTGACAGACAACTATGCTGGGATCCTACTGTGGTTCAGTGGAGAACAGGGGCATCCCGGCGACTTTGATCTTCGTGCCGATGTAGGGGTACAGCACCGTGACCCAGAGACCAATCGCCGCATAGCGGAAGACACTCACCATGAGGTGCGCACCCAGAACGGCTTTCAGCGATTGGATGCCGACTATGACTACGATGCCGAAAAGAAATCGAATGGTCTTGATCACTGGAGTGCCGTCGGTGGTGTATTGTATGAGGCGCTGTTCCCAGTAGAAGCCAAGGTAGCCCCCGGCAGCGAGACTGAACAGTTTCACCGGATCGGAAAATCCCACGGGATCGGCCAGAGAGAACTCTATGAGAAGGGCAAGCAGTATCCCTAGCGCCAACGAGATCGATCCAGCGATGATCGAGAAGCGGCTGAGCCGCTCTGGCTGTTCGTAGAGGCGAGAGAACCAGTCGTGTGCTACGATGGTGACCGTGATACCCAGTGTGAGGCCACCGAAGACATCCAGCGGCCAGTGAACTCCCAGATACATGCGTGAGAAACCGACAAGCACGATTGCCAATGCACACAGAATTGAGACCCACCGTCTGCGCAACGAGTATGCGAGGGCGCTATAGAACGATGCGGCTCCTGTGGTATGCCCACTGGGAAATGAGTAGCCTGTTGCGGTAGCGAGCCGTTTACCCTCAATGGAGTCGAGAACTTGGAAGGGGCGGGGAGCCTGTACCACCGCCTTGAGGATGCTCATACCTATGAGCGAAGTGAAGAGGGTGGAGAAGATGGCGAATCCCCGTTTCTTTGAAGCGAGCCAGAGGAAGATCGCTACGGCCAGTATGAAGACCGTCTCCTCTCCCAGCATGGTCATCCACTCCACCATGGTGTCGAGCACCGGCGAAGAGATATTCTGAAAGAATTCCATGATGACAAGTTGCATGCATACACCTCCCTCTGTCGTTGCAGTATACTGGAGCCCCTAACCGGAGGCAATCGGCAAAAACGGAAAAAAGTAGAGTCTGGGTGTTGACAAAAGTTCCTCTTCGTTGTAGTTTCTCCATGCTAACGATGAGGGTGTAGCGAAGTTGGTTATCGCGACGGCCTGTCACGCCGTAGATCGCGGGTTCGAGTCCCGTCATCCTCGCTTAAGACCGCTCTGGATATTCCGGAGCGGTCTTGTCGTCTATAAGGAAATGCGCCACGATTGCGCTTGGAGGATATATGAGAATCCTAGTAGGGATGAGTGGAGGTATCGACTCCTCGGTAGCAGCCTTGTTGCTCAGGGATGCCGGACATGAGGTCGTGGGAGTGACCATGTCGATCTGGAGGGAGGGGAACCCCTTCTCAGGTGAGCTCAGGAAGAATGCCTGTTTCGGACCCAACGAAGAGGAGGATATCGCAGAAGCGAGGAGAGTAAGTGAAATGCTCGGTATAGAGTATCATGTACTCGATTGCGCAGCTCAATATGAGAGGATCGTTCTCGAGGACTTCAGGAACGAGTATCTAGCAGGTCGTACACCGAATCCCTGCGTATGGTGCAACAGTCTCATCAAGTTCGGTGCACTTCCGAAGATCGCTCGCGAATCCGGTATCGAGTTCGATAAGTTTGCCACAGGTCACTATGCACGAGTACAGCAGTCCGGAGACCGTTATCTGCTCAAACAAGCTGCGGATACGAAGAAGGATCAGACCTATTTCCTCTACAGACTCACGCAGGAACAGTTGGCGAACGTCATCTTTCCCCTCGGAGAGTTGAGTAAGGATCAGGCGAAAAGGATCTGTATCGAACAGGGCTTTTTCACCGAAGAGAAGGATGAGAGTCAGGATTTCTATAGCGGAGACTACAGCGACCTTCTCCAGACCGGACCGAGGCGGGGTCCCATAGTCGACAAGGACGGGACAAAACTCGGTGAGCACGATGGCTACTGGAACTACACCATTGGACAACGGAAAGGATTGGGGATCGCTGCGGAGAGACCGTTGTATGTGATCGGCATGCATGCCGAGCGGAACGAAGTCGTGGTCGGCCATGTAGAAGAGACCTTCGGCGATACGCTCGAATCTGAGCGATTGAACTGGATAGCCATCCCCTCACTGGAAGGTCCACTTGAAGTGCAGGCGAAGATACGATCTACCGGCACGGCAAAACCGGCGATCATCGAGCCGAAAGGCGATCAGTTTGTCTCGGTCCGCTTTGCAGAGCCGCAGAAGGCGGTCACCCCGGGGCAATCGGTGGTGTTCTATCAGGATGATACCGTCATAGGTGGAGGCGTCATTCGGGATTGCTTGTAGTGAACCGGAAAACATGGTTTAATTTCCCTAGATGCCGCTCTGTGCATCGAAGGAGAGAATTATGCGACTCATCATCCAACCGAATTACGAAAAGCTCTCTTGCTGGGCTGCCCGGTATATAGCTAAAGCAATACGTGAGTTCGGCCCTACAGCCGAAAACCCCTTCGTCCTCGGCCTTCCGACAGGATCGTCGCCCCTTGGAACCTACAAACAACTGGTTGCCATGCACAAGAAGGGAGAGCTCTCATTCAAGCACGTGGTCACGTTCAATATGGATGAGTACATCGGACTGCCTGAGGATCATCCGCAGAGTTACCATGCATTCATGTGGGATCACCTGTTCAGTCATGTCGACATTCCTAGATCCCAGGTGCATATTCCAAACGGAAACGCTGAGGATATTGCAGAGGAGTGCGCCATGTACGAGCACAAGATCGCCGATTATGGTGGTATTCGCCTCTTCCTCGGTGGCGTCGGCTCCGATGGCCATATTGCATTCAATGAGCCGTTCTCCTCGCTCGAGTCGGTCACCCGAGTAAAATCGCTAACCCACGATACGAAGGTCATGAATTCACGATTCTTCGGAAACGATATCTCGAAAGTGCCTTCCACAGCCATCACAGTGGGAGTGAAGACCATCATGGATGCCCGTGAAGTCGTGCTGTTGGTGAATGGCTATGGTAAGGGGAGAGCGCTACAGGCAGTTGTAGAAGGGCCCGTCAGTCACCAGTGGACATGCAGTGCATTGCAGATGCATCCGAAAGCTATGATCGTGTGTGATGAAGCTGCTACCGTGGAGCTCAAGGTCGGAACGTATCGGTATTTCAAGGATATCGAGTCGGAGCACCTGGATCCTGAGTGTCTGCTGGTTGACGAGTAGTCACCGCAAGCCGAGCTCTTCGGCCACCCGTATCACTGTGGTCGGGTCGTCAGTCATGATGCTGTCGACCCCCATAGCGAACAGATCGCGCATGGTCTGCTCATCGTTGATTGTCCAGACTTGGATCACCGCGTTGCGATCATGGAACGCCGCTATGAATTCGTCCGTTATCACCTGAATGCCCCACTGCCGTACCGGCACCTGGAACACAGCGGTTCTGCCGAGATTGAGCGACGAACCGAGCAGTCCGATCTTTTGACGGAACAGGAGCGGAAGCACTTCCAGTGTGGTGAGACTGGTGAGTATGCGGGGGTTCTCCCTTCGCATCATCTGCAGGTTCTTCAAATGAAAACTTGCACAGAGTACCCGATCCTCTGCACCATGGCGCTGAACGGTGGAGTTGAAAGCCTGAACGATCTCATGGTTCTTGCTCTTGAGATCGACATTGAATCGCTGGTCTGGACAACTTTCAAGCGCCTCGTTGAGCGTCGCCATCTGCACACCCTTCCCGCGGAACGGGTAGGTCCTGCCCCCGTCGCTGGTGAACGTATAGCCGGCATCGAACCGTTTGAGTTCTGCGAGTGTGAACTGCTCGATGAATCCGCTCCCATCGGTGTTCCGATCCAAGGTCGGATCGTGCCAGATCACTACGTTCCCATCTCTGGTGAGATGCACGTCGGTCTCGATCACATCGATTCCCATCGATGTCGCACTTCTGAACGCCTCGAGGGTGTTTTCGGGATACTGGTGACTATCGCCCCGATGAGCTATCACCCGGGGCATCGGCTCCAAGAATGGTTCTCGCATACTGCTACTGTACCCGCCTCCGTTCGCTCTGTCCATAAGCAAAGGATCACGAACCTTTGTGCACCTTGAGCCGTGCCATCTTTATGAACATCTTCTCCAGTCTCTGCGCCTCTCTTTCACTGAGTGTGGCTCTCGCGAAAATATCGCGAAAGAAGCGCATGACCTCCTCCTGTTCGTTCTGTTTGTAGAAATCGATCTGTTCAAACGAGTCTCCGACCGTACTTGCCAGATGCTGGAGACGATCTTCCCGGATCGGTTCGAACCCCACAGCAGGAGACAGCTCCCGGAAAAGCGTGTAGGCGATGATCTGTACCGCCTGTGATAAGTTCAAACTTGGGAACGACGGGCTTGTCGGGATACGAACACCCATGTGGCAGAGATTGAGTTCGGCATCGGTAAGGCCATCGGCCTCTCGTCCGAACACGATCGACACCCGTCCCGGTCCTGTATTGTCGATCCGCTGAGCTAGCTGCTCGGGAAGGAGCGCGAAGTATTTTCGGTTCTTCCCCCTTCTTCTCGAAGCACCGACTGACAGGACACTCTCTGCAAGAGCCGCTTCGAGTGTCGAAAAACGGGTGTGGCGCTCATAGAGGTCGAAAGCATGCAACGCAAGGGTCTTCACCCGATTCTCATCGTACGTTCGATCGCCTGTGATGGCGAGATCCTCGATTCCCATGGTCTTCATAGCACGACACACCGAGCCGATATTCGCACCATCCTGCGGTTCGACCAACACTATCTGTATTCGAGCGAGATTGGAGTTCGTTTCCATAGAGACATTTCATATCAGATATTGCAGTATTATCCAAGCTAGCATATAGTAGGGACATGTTGGAGAATACGAAAAAACCGAGAGATGCGGGCAAGTCAGCTTTGCTCATAATTGCTGTCATCATGGTGGGAGCTGTACTAAAAATTGCCGGCTCGGTAACCTTGCCGCTCATTATCTCCATTTTTCTCTTTCTCCTGCTCAACCCATTTCTCAATAGACTCGAGAAACTCAAGGTCCCCCGGTGGATGGGCGTCGTCATAGCCATGCTCATCCTGCTCGTGGTACTACTCTTTGCCGGGTGGTTCTTCTTTTTCACGATAGATAGGCTCGTGCAACGATTGCCCATGTACATTCGCCGATTCACGGTGATCGATGCCTGGTTGGCCGAGTTGCTCGATCTGGACGCGGGAACCAGTTTTCTCACCTATATCAATTTCGATTGGCAGGGGTTGATCCTCAGTTCCCTCTCGTCGGTGAGTGAGAAAGCTATCAGCGTGATATCCACCGCGTCGCTCATCTACATATTCGTCCTCTTTCTCCTGCTTGAGCGGCAATCGCTCATTCCGAAACTCAAGATCGCAGCTCCGCAGGGTAAAGGCATGCGAATCGCCGTCCTCTTTGAACGGGTGAATCGCCAGATATCAAAATATCTGCTGCTGAAATCGCTGATCAGCCTGGCAACCGGTTTTCTTTTCTATCTTGCCTGTCTTGCCACTGGTCTCGACTTTGCCGTCATGTGGGGAGTGCTTGCATTCATTCTCAACTTCATACCGAGCATCGGATCCATCATCATCACGGTCATGACCATCACCATGGCGCTGCTCCAGTTCTTCCCGAACTGGGCCAACATCATCTACGTAGCCGTACTCATGATCTCGATTCAGACGGTGCTGGGAAACATTCTCGATCCGCGTATACAAGGTGTCCAGCTCAATCTGAGCCCCTTCGTCATTCTCGTTTCACTCTCTCTTTGGGGCTATATCTGGGGAGTCGCTGGTATGTTCCTGGCAGTGCCGATCACCAGTGTGTTGCAGATAGTCTGTGCGAATGTGCAGTCCCTCAAGCCGGTCGCTGTCATGATCGGCAGTGGTAAGACGTACCGGAAAGTAGTCGAAGAGGAGCGTCGGCGTGCCCGTGAGCGTGCCAAGCGGCGTGCAGCGCGTGAAAAACGGAGAAACGAGCGGCATTCCAATGGAAATGCAGTGAAGAAGGATGGCTGATCCGGTGTCCGCAGATTGGAATCTGGAGCCGGTTTCACTCTCCAGTATCGATGAAGTATCACGTCTCGAAGCATTACGCATGGTAAGCGATCATGTGTGGACATTCTATCGGAGCGAAGGGCGTTCGTTTCCCTGGCGGGACACCGACGATCCCTACAGGATACTCCTCTCTGAGTTGATGCTTCAGCAGACCCAGACCGAACGGGTGCTTCCCAAGTATCAACAGTTCCTCTCTCGCTGGCCAACCTTTCGGGACATGGCTGGATCCTCGCTTACCGAGCTACTTGCCGAATGGCGTGGGCTAGGATACAACCGACGCGCCCTGGCTTTACGAACCATCGCACAGAGAAGCGAATCGTATGGGTGGACACTCCCTCCAGTCTACGAGACTCTGATCAGCCTTCCCATGATAGGGCCGGCGACTGCAGCAGCGATCATGGCATTCTCCTATGGAGAGCCGGCAATCTATCTTGAGACGAATATCCGACGGGTACTGATCCATCAATTCCATCCCAACGAAGAGCGGGTTTCGGACAGGCAGTTGCGCGGAGAGCTCTCCGAGTTGTTGACATTTCAGACCGATGTGAAGCACTGGTACTACGCCCTCATGGACTATGGTGTGTATCTGAAACGGGTGTTGGTGAACCCGAACAGGCGAAGCGCCCACTATGCGAAGCAGGCAAGATTCGAAGGTTCGAACCGTCAGATAAGAGGATTGCTGTTGATAGCATTCACCGAGAAGGGTTCCCTGGATATGGACACGCTCTGTGAGCGGATACCATTTCCCCGCGATCGAATCGAACAGTGTCTCAATGCGCTTATACAGGAGGGGTTCGTACAACCGAATGAGGGTGTCTCCGAATCATCTGCAATCCGTTACGGCATCCCTCCCGACGGTTGAGGCGGCACCGATACCTGTTTCTCCTGCCAATCCACCCAGACGTTTCCCATCATGCCAACGAGGATCACGACTGCTCCGGCGAGCATACGTCCACTGAAAAGCCCATACATATAGTAGTCGAGGATGATGGATGTGATGATCTGAACCGAGCTCAACAATAGAGCAGAGTAGATGGCGGGGATTCTTGGAATGACATAATTCGTTCCCGAAACCACCAGCACGGCGAGCAGACCACCGCCGAGGATAAGAAACAGGGGAACTTCGTTGAGCGACCTGAAAGATTGTACGGTGGGCTCGAACGCCGTGAACAGATAGATGACGCCTGCAAGGATTAACCCGCTCAGGACATTGTGGCGAGCACTGAAGAATATCCCCTTGTATGCGGCAAATCGGGAGTTGTAGACCATTTGGATCATGGTTATCGTCCCGGTCAGAATTCCGATTATGACATAGGGAACAGCAAAGGTACCCCCTTGCGACGCCATGAGGACAATGCCAGCGAGACTGATAGACAGCGTCCCGGCTTTCCGCCGACTGATCGGATACCGTTTTCTTCCCATCCACCCGGTGAGATCGAACAGCAATGATCCAACTGATTGCCCGAACACGGCAGTAGCCATGGCAAGCGACGCGCCTATGTTGACCACAGTGATGAAATTGGAATTGAGAATGAGGAAGCCGAACACGCCGCCTCCCCAGAGATACCAGGGTGCCTTCTCCCTTACGGCCGGTTTTCCTCGTTTTATGCGCAGTCCGATCATGATGATGGTGATCGCTACGACACCAATGGCATGATTGAAAATAAACGAGACCGGCATGGTCGCAACCTCCCCGAATCGGGTGTTCAGTACGACCATGCACGAGATGGTTCCGCCAATGGCGCCTGCGAGTAGAAAATCGGCTGTCCTATGCATGAGAATATACTATCATAGCCCGCTAGATTGCGAAAGTAACTTGAGAATATCCAACGGGAGTTGTACACTGTGGCTACCTTACGAAACGAGGATGATGGACCGAAACGATTCTGAGGAGGAATCCATGAAAAAGTATACGAGTATCCTTTCAACTGTGGTGATAGTTGTACTGATCGGAGTCTTCTCCGCATGTACCTCCACTCAGGCAGTTGAACCCATTGAACCGGCTGAGCCCGTGGCTGTCGTGGAAGAAGTGCCGGCGACTGTGGAGACTCCCACCGCTATGGAGCAGCCACCTGCCGAATCGGAAGTGGTAGTTAAACTGATTGCAACGAGCGATATCCACGGAAGTATCTTCCCCTACGATTTCATGCGGGATACCGAGGCGAGCGTGAGTCAAATGCACATCGCATCCTACGTGAAAGAGCAGCGTGAACAATTCGAACATCTGGTTCTCCTGGACAATGGAGACGTTCTGCAGGGCCAACCGCTGGTCTACTACTACAATTTCGTTAAGACCGACTCACCTCACATAGTTCCCTCGGTGATGAACAACATGGGCTACGATGCATCTTCGGTTGGAAACCACGATATCGAGGCTGGACCCGAAGTCTATCTGAAAGTCTACGACGAGGCTGCGTTCCCCTACCTTGCAGCGAATGCTGTCTGGATCGAAACGGGAGAGCCGGTGATCGCCCCCTATGCGATGATCGAACGGGGTGGCGTGCGTATTGCTGTGATCGGAATGACCACTCCTTATATCCCAAAGTGGCTCCCACAGAACCTTTACGAAGGGGTGCGATTCGAGGATATGGTGCAGACTGCACAGAAGTGGGTACCGATCATCCAGGAGGAGGAGCAACCCGATCTCATCGTAGGACTCTTCCATGCCGGTGTGGATGAGACTTACAGTGGCGATCCTGATGAACTTGGCAACGAGAATGCAAGCAAGCTGGTAGCACAGCAGGTCGAGGGGTTCGATATCATCTTTGCAGGACACGATCACCAAGATACCGACATGGTCGTCCAGAGTCCTTCAGGAAAGGAGGTCGTGATTCTCGGAGCGATGAACGGAGGTCGTTCGGTCGCTGTCGCAACTGCACAGTTCACCTTCGATGCCGCCTCGGGTTCATATACGGTGGATTCTGTCGATGGAGAGACCGTGATGATGAACGATTACGAACCCGATATGGCACTTATGGCTGCCTACGAACCGGCAATCCAGGAGGTCACCGAGTGGGTTTCGAGGCAAGTCGGAACGATCAGCGAAACCATCAGCTCACGCGACTCGATGTTCGGGGACTCCAAGTTTGTCGATCTGATTCACAAGATCCAGCTCGAGAAGACTGGAGCGGACCTCTCGGTTTCGGCTCCCTTGTCGCTCGATGCGACCATCGAGAAGGGTCCTGTCTATGTGCGTGATATGTTCAACCTCTATCCCTATGAGAACCTGCTGTTCGCCATGGAGATGACCGGCCGTGAGATAAAGG
>Ga0334894_1002616_pt1 | contig 11782 bp, 9 predicted proteins | sample GraSluR3_MG_6_FD_207225 | JGI IMG/M metagenome (GOLD analysis project Ga0334894, IMG submission 207225) | Sludge microbial communities from methane-producing bioreactor in Wageningen University, Netherlands - Granular Sludge_12_05 R3 | ecosystem: Engineered > Bioreactor > Anaerobic > Unclassified... | reverse complement strand
CGGCTTTTTCCAAGGGTGAAGACGACTGCACGGCGCATAGGGTGAACGGATGGTGCCGCATGAGCTGGGTTTTCCTGGGGCTTGGCATCATGACGGGGAGCATATGGGCCTATCACGCCCTCGGATGGGGCGGGTTCTGGGCGTGGGACCCGATAGAGAACGCCGCGCTCGTTCCCTGGCTGGTCCTCGGGGGCCTTCTGCACAGGAAGAACCGGTGGAGCCGAACCCGGTGCATGCTTCCCTTCGCCGCGGCCGGGTTCGGCGTTTTTTTGACCAGGAGCGGGGTGCTCGGCGAAGGTTCCGCGCACGCGTACGCCGAGGGGAACACGATAATAACCCTCCTGCTGCTCGTCATGCTGTCCGGCGCAGCCTTCTACTTCGCGGTCGTAAGCCTCAGGAAGGCAAAACGGGCGGCGGGGGAAAGCGGCGGCGAAAAACCGCCCGTGTATAAGATTTTAATGGACAAAAAGCGGCTCCTTGCCTGGAACGTAAACGTATACGCGGGCCTGATACTGGCGGGCACGGTGGCGCCGCTCCTCGTGGGCAGCGAAACGCCCAAGGCCTATTATGCCGTCATCAGCGCGGTGTTCGCGCTTGCGTTTGTCGCGATCCTTCTGTTCTGGCACGAAGCCGCGCTGAAAAAGCATTTCATCGGCATGATGACGCTGGGGACGGCGCTGACGGTCGGCGTCATAGCCGTGACGGGGGCGTCTTTTTCGCTGTGGATGCTGGTGATCTGGGCGTGCCTGCTGCCTCCGTCGCTGTGGATCGTGAACCGTTTCAAAACGGAAAACAGCCGGTTTTACCTGCTGCACGCCGGCCTCTGCCTGCTCATCGCGGGCGCGGTCGCCTCCTCGGCGCTGAGTAAAGAGGGCATTGCGACCGCTGCGCCCGGGGCAAAGCATATCACGCTGGCCGGCATCGAAGTTCCGCTCGCGGACATCGCCGCATCGGACGTGCTGATCGTGACCCTGCCGCATGCAGACTTTGTCGTACGCGCTACAAAAGCCTTCTCCCCGGCGGACGGGACCGTCCTCGTTCCCTTCACTCAAAAGCCGCTGGTCCTGCTTTTTTGGGGCGGAGGGGCCATGATGCTCGCGGCCCCGTTCCTTGGCGGCTGGCGATACAGGTTCAGGTGGCGGCAAAAAGGGCCTAAGGACGGTGCGACCGCTTTTTGAGCGCGTGACCCTATGCTTTTTCCGGTATTGCATATATAATCAAATCAGGACGCGGACGAGTCCGGGTGCGGCGAAACGGGTGTTTCGCGGGCAAAAAAACACCGGCTGTTCGAACGGATACCCGAAAAATGGCGGCCGTGATCCGTATTATGTCATATGAAGACTTTTAAGGCGGCAAATCAATGAAGATCGACGAAAGAGCGGCCCGGGCAAACACCGATGACGAGGCGTTCGAGGAACTGCTCGCCGAATACCGGCCGTTCATCGCCTCGTGCGTCTATAAGACCGCAGGCAGGCATACGGACATGCATGACGACGCGATGAGCGTGGCTATCATCGCGTTCGAAGAGGCGGTCAGGCGGTATAAACCGGAGTCGGGAAGTTTCCTGTCGTTTGCGGGAACCGTGATCCGGTGCCGTCTGATCGACCATTTGCGCGCCGATCGGCCGAAGATGCGTGTGGTGTCCCTCGAAAGCCTGGCAAGGGATGATGACGTGAAGGACTGCCGGCAGGACAGGGTCGGCCACGAGCGACTGTCGATAAAGCCCCAGAGCAGGTTTGACGACCCCTTAAAGCTTGAAATCGAACAGCTCGCCGGCGCGCTCGGGGCGTATGGGCTGAAATTTGCGGACGTGGCCAGATGCTCGCCCAGGGCGAGGAAAACGAAAGCCGCCTGCCGGAAGGCGGCGAGGGCGATCCACGACGATCCGGCGCTGTTCGCCGACCTTCGGAGGACAGGCAGGCTGCCCGTGGCAGAGCTCGAAAAAATCTCCTCGGTATCCCGAAAAACCCTCGCGCGCCACCGTAGTTATATAGTGTGTTTGGCGGAAATGCTCTCCGGAGAGTACGTATATCTGGCCGGATACGCAAAATGCACCGAGGAAGGTGAAAGACAATGAAAAATATCGTGATGGAGATAGACGGCAGGCACGCGGTGGTCCTGAACGACGCCGGCGATTTCATCCGGATCAAGAACAGGGACTATCGGGTGGGACAGCGTATCGAGGCCCGCCGGGTTCCAAGGCTCAGGCGGATGAGGACCGCCATCGCCGCGGCCGCGGCGGTCCTGCTCCTGTTCGCGGCAGGAGGCACCTACGCCTATTGCGCCCCCTATTCCGAGGTCAGCCTGGACGTGAACCCGAGCATCATGCTCAGGCTCAACTATTTTAACAGGGTGATCGACGTTGACGCGATGAACGACGAAGCCCGCCGGGTGCTCGAAGGCCTCGAACTTATTAACGACGACGTTGAGACGGCAACCGGCGAAGTCGTCGACGCGCTTTCGGAAAAAGGCTATATAAAGGCGGGCGCGGACGCGGAATTCATGGTCACGGCCAATTCGCAGGACCAGACGCGGGCGAGGGAGATGCTCGAGGCCGCCGAGCGCAGGATCGAGCAGAGGACGGAGGAACACAGGATCCGCGCCAACGTCTCCGGCGAATGCATCGGACGGGAACTGGTCACGCGGGCGCGCGAATACGGCGTTTCGCCCGGCAAACTCAGGCTGGTCGAGAAATATGCGCTTTCGACGGGCGACCCCGCGAGCGTCGATGTGGCGGCGTGGCTCGAAAAGCCGGTGAAGGAGATCGTCGCGGCCACCAATGAAAACAGGAAGGCCACGCAGGGTTCGGATTCTGAGGAGAACGCCGCCAACGGAAAAGGCAATTCCGGAGACAGTGACGCAAGCAACGGCAAAAGCGGCAACAGCGATGCGGGCAACGGCAATAACGGCGCCGTCAACGGCAACAATGACGGTGTCGGAAACGGCGGCGACAAGGACAACGGCAGCAACGGAAACAAAGGCTCTGCGACCGCGGCCCCGAACGCCACGCCCGGGGCGAAAAGCGGTGACGCCAGCCAGAACGGAGCCGGAAACGGCAGGCCGTCCACGGCCCCGAACCCGACCTGCACGTGCACGTCGACCTGCAGCCCGGTCTGCACCGGGGATGCCAACAAGAACCAGAATGGACAGAACAACGGCGACGGCAAAGGATCGAGCTGATATTAAGCAACACCCTGCAGCTGACGGTTCACGCATGGGTTTATCGTCCCGATAAAGACAGACTGTATGAACGGCTTTCAAACGGGTAAAACAGAACACCATCGGATGTGAACAGGACAGCATTCGGTGGTGTTTCGTTTTAGGTTTGCATCCTGTGCCTGTTACGACACCACGGGCATGATGAACGGAGCATCTTCCCGCAGAGGCAGTGGATGTGATCTTTTTTCGTTGTAGAGATCCGAACGATTATTCCGCATAAAAATTTTGTTAAATTTTTAAAATTAGCTTGACAAAGGCGAACGGAAAAGTACAATGGTCTTAAAAGATCGTTGTACTTATATGCTGGCGGGGGAGGTGAAGTATGCAGTTTAAAAAAGAAGATATTAGAGCGAACATTCTTTTTGCCGCCCGCGAAGAGTTCTGGAAGAATGGTTTTGCGAAAGCGTCTATCCGGAGCATCACAGCCGCCGCGAAAACGTCTAAGAGCAATGTCTATAACTATTTTCAGGACAAGGACGCCTTGTTTGCCGCGGTGGTCGAGACGACGATCACAGGAGTAAAAAAGGGTTTCGACCATCTTCGGAGCGGGAACCCGGACCGGAGCGCCGAGACCTATACGATCGATTCTCAAAAAGAGATGATGCGCCGGATAATGCTATTTGTCTATGGACATCAGGATGATTTAAAGCTGCTTCTGTTTCGCTCGGCGGGGTCTTCCCTTTCCAATTTTAAAGACTGTGTTACGAATGATCTGGCGGATGTCCTGGCCGATTGGGTAGCCTATGCGGCCCCTGAAAGAAAACTGTCGCGGTTTTTTATTCGAATGGTCGCTGGATTTTATGTGGGCGCCATCGAACAGATGCTTGCAAAAGGCGTGACCGCCGAGCAAGCCGCGGAGCATTTGAATGAGTTTCTGCACTTTGTTTACGGCGGCTGGAGGTCGGTCCTTCAGACAACGCCAATATCGGAGGTATAACAATGGAGACGGAAAAGTATCCCTCGTATGGTAATTGGGTGTCGGCCAATATGATCCGAAAATTCATAGCGGTGTTTGTAATGATCGGCATTGTCGACGCCGCGCTGTGGTTTTTGGAAGACTGGCTCTGGCTAAAAATCCTGTTCGCTTTTTTTACGGTTTTTATACTGGCCTGCATCGTCTATTTCCACCGCGCAAGACGGTGGTTTGCCGCAGACGGTGGAGATATCCAGAACAAGGTCCTGGACCTGCTTGTCTCATACATTCACTGGAACGGAAACGGGATAGCGCTCGACATCGGATGCGGAAGCGGGGCGCTGACAATCCGGCTTGCGAAGAAATATGACGAAGCGAACATCACCGGCGTCGATTACTGGGGCGGCGGATGGGGCTACGGTCAAAAACAGTGTGAAGAAAACGCGGTGATTGAGGGCGTTGCGGACAGAACGGAATTCCGGCAGGCCAGCGCCGCGAAGCTCCCCTTTTCGGACGACAGTTTCGATCTGGTGGTCAGCAATCTGACCTTTCACGAGGTCAGGGACAGCAAAAGCAAGCTGGATCTCGTAAAGGAAGCCCTGCGCGTACTGAAAAGGGGGGGCGGATTCGTTTTCCAGGATTTGTTTCTGTTGAAGAGTTTCTACGGTACGACGGACGAACTGACTGCGGCTGTGCGGACTATGGGCGTTAACAACCTGCACTTTGTTGATACGAGCAAATCGTCATTTATCCCCAAAGCGCTGAAATTACCGTTTATGGTTGGAGCGATGGGATTACTGTATGGCGAGAAGCAATAATGCATGCACGGCCTATACCGCAAGTAAAGGGTACGGACATGCACCTTGCCATGCCAAACCGACCGGTTTGCCATCGGAAAGGGGGCGCCATTTCTTTCTCCTTGTTTTGCCCGCGCGTCCTGTTGTATAATGGATATGCTGCATAGGCGCGGCCTTCGGGCGGGCGCCATATTTAAATTGAGGTATATACGTATATGAAGCGACCCGTTTTCACATTGGAACAGCTAAAAGAGATCGTCCGGGAATATCCCACGCCGTTTCACCTGTACGACGAGAAAGGTATACGCGAAAACGCGCGAAGACTCCACGAAGCGTTCGCGTGGAACGAAGGCTTCAAGCAATACTTTGCCGTGAAGGCCACGCCGAACCCGGACATCATCCGCATCCTGCACGAAGAGGGCTGCGGCGTCGACTGCTCCTCGATGACCGAACTGCGCCTGGCGGAGGCGATTCACATTACGGGCGACGAGATCATGTTCTCCTCCAACGCGACGCCCGACGAGGAGTTCGCGCTGGCGCGCCGTCTCGGCGCGATCATCAATCTCGACGATATCACGCACATCGGGGCGTTGGAGAAAAACGGCGGCCTCCCGGACACCGTTTGCTGCCGGTACAACCCCGGCGGCGAATTCAGGGTCGACAACATGATCATGGGGAACCCCGGCGAGGCGAAGTTCGGGTTCACGCGCGAACAGCTGACCGAAGGCTATCGTATCCTCATGCAAAAGGGCGTGAAGCGGTTCGGGCTGCACGCTTTCCTCGCCAGCAACGTCACCGACAGCGAATATTACCCGCGGCTGGCGGCGCTGCTGTTCGAGACGGCCGTGGAACTGCGGGAGGAAACGGGCGCCGAAATCGCTTTCGTGAACCTCTCGGGAGGCATCGGGGTGCCCTATAGGCCCAAAGAGCCCGCGCCAGATATCTTCAGGATCGGCAGGGGCGTGAAGGAGGCATACGACAAGATCATCCGGCCTTCCGGCATGCATCCGCTGGCCATCTACACGGAACTCGGGCGGTTCATGCTCGCTCCCTACGGGTACCTGGTCGCCAGGGCCATACGCGAAAAGCATATCCATAAGGACTATATCGGGCTGGACGCATCCGCGGCCAACCTCTTGCGTCCGGCGATGTACGGCGCGTACCACCACATCACCGTGATGGGCAAGGAGGAGGCGCCGCACGACCATGTTTACGACGTCACGGGGTCGCTGTGCGAGACTAACGACAGGTTTGCGGTGGACAGGCCGCTGCCGAGGATCGACATCGGCGACCTCGTCGTGATCCACGACACCGGAGCGCACGGGTTCGCGATGGGCTACAACTACAACGGCAAGCTGCGTTCGGCCGAGGTGCTCCTCACCGAAGACGGCGGGACGCGCCTGATCCGCAGGGCGGAGACCGAGCGCGACTACTTCGCGACGTTCGACTTTACCGGCCTGTTCGGCGACGTGGAATAATATACTGCATTTTGATAAAAAATTAAGGAGAAAGCCGAGCGCGTGTTTGTGTACTCTGTGCAAAAATCGCGCTTTTTTTCGGGTAAAAATATGCAGACACGAAACGATATACGAAATATAGCTCTGATTGCGCATGTTGACCATGGGAAAACCACACTGGTAGACCAGATGCTGCGCCAGAGCGGCGTTTTCCGCGCCAACCAGCAGATGACCGAACGCGTAATGGACTCAAACGATTTAGAGCGTGAGCGCGGCATTACCATTCTGGCCAAAAACACGGCCGTGCGCTATGGCGATACGACCATCAATATCATTGATACGCCCGGGCACGCCGACTTCGGTGGAGAAGTGGAACGCATCCTGACCATGGTGGACGGCGTCCTGCTTCTGGTGGACGCGTTTGAAGGGTGCATGCCCCAGACACGGTTCGTGATGCGCAAGGCGCTGGGCATGAACAAGACGGCCGTGGTGGTGGTCAACAAGATAGACAGGCCGGACGCGCGCCCGAACGAGGTTGTGGACGGGATCATCGAAATGTTTTTCGAGCTGGGTGCAAATAACGAGCAGATAGAATTTCCCGTCGTGTACACATCGGGCAAGGATGGATACGCGTATCTGGAAGGCGGCCTGAATAGAAAGGACATTACGCCCCTTTTCGAAACGATCCTGGAGCATATCCCGGCGCCTATGGGCGATATGGAGGGGCCGTTTCAGGTGCTGTTTTCCAATATAGAATACGACGAATATGTCGGGCGCATCGGCATCGGGCGTGTGGAGCGCGGGAGCGTCAGTGCGGGGCAAAACGCCGTGCTTTGCAAAAAGAACGGGAGCACGCAGCCCGTCAGGATGTCGCGTTTGTATAAGTTCGAGGGCCTGAAGCGCGTGGATGTGCAGCATGCAGCGCTGGGGGACATCATAGCTGTCGCAGGGATCGAAGGAATAAGCATCGGCGAAACGGCCTGCGATCCGGCCTGCATAGAGCCTTTGCCGTTCGTGGACATCGACGAGCCTACCGTGTCTATGATGTTCATGGTCAACGACAGCCCTTTTACAGGGCGCGAAGGCAGATACGTTACATCAAGGAATTTGCGGGAACGTCTCTTTAAAGAGGTGGAAAGCAACGTTAGCCTGCGCGTGGAGGAAACGGATTCCTCCGACGCGTTCAAGGTTTCGGGGCGAGGCGAACTGCATTTGGGCATACTGATCGAGACCATGCGCCGCGAGGACTATGAGTTTCAGGTATCGAGGCCGCACGTGATACTCAAAAAAGTCGAAGGCGTAGACTATGAACCCATGGAGCGGCTGATGGTGGATGTGCGCGAAGCGTACGTAGGCGTTGTCATGGATAAGCTGGGCGGGCGCAATGCGGAGCTGGTTACCATGCAGCCTGACGCGCAGGGCGGCGTGCGGCTTGAATTCAGCATACCCGTACGGATGCTGATGGGCTACCGCAGCGAGTTTCTGACTGATACAAAGGGCAACGGCATCATGAGCCATGTGTTCGACGGATACGAGCCATGTAAGGGGAACGCGCCTGTCCGTGCGCGCGGATCCATTATCGCGCATGAGACGGGAGTCACCACCGGGTATGCGCTTTTTGGCGCGCAGGATCGTGGCCGCCTGTTTGTGGGGCCGGGGGTGGAGGTGTATGAGGGGATGGTCGTGGGTGAAAACGCCAGGGCCGAGGATATTGTGGTGAATGTATGCAAAAAAAAGCATGTGACGAATATGCGCGCGTCCGGTTCGGATGAATCTTTGCGCCTCACACCTCCCGCGCTTCTGAGTCTGGAGCAGACCATGGAATTCATCGCGGATGATGAACTCATGGAGGTTACACCAAAGAGCATCCGCATGCGCAAAAGGATATTAAATAAAGAAAGGCGCTATAAAAAACGGTAAATGGAAATGAATACCCTGCACTCGGAAAACGAGGCAGGAGATTTTTTTATATGCTGTCAAAGCACATGCCGATAATCTTATCAGGTTTGCAGCGACACGATTGTTTTTGTATACTTGAAATCAATCGTGTGTATGGAGGGTGTTCGGATGCTTTTGGATGAATTCGTAGAAGGCGCGGAATACGCGCTGGAAGGCATACGCATCACGCGGGAGGACATCGACGCATACGCGCGCCGATACGACCCGCTCCCCTTCCATGTAGACGAGGAGGCGGCCAAACGTTCAAGGTTCGGCGGCATCATCGCGCCGGGGACGCTCTCGTTCATTTCCGTGTGGGCGCAGTGGCTGCAAACGGGGCTGTACGACGACTGCATCGCCGGCCTGTCGGCCACGGTGAACTGGACGCTTCCGGTGTACCCGGGCGACGTGCTCGAAGGCCGCGTCGTGGTGGAGAAAGTCCTGCCCAGGCAGGAGGATCGGGGCATCCTGGTGCTTTGCGTCCACGCGTACAACCAGGATGGGCAGGGCGTCCTCAACGCCAGGGTCACCGCGATGATGAAGCGGTAAATGGGAGGAGTCTATTTTAAACCGTTTTCCTTTATTCTTTGTATTACTTCCTCGATTATATTTAAAAATTGTTGGACATCGCTTTCAGAATAAGCTTTATTGATTAACCATTTCATATTCGATTTTGCTTTCATAAAGTAACCAAGAGAGCTGAGATGGTTTCTTAAATAACTGATGATTTCTTCCGAATCCTTTACTTTCTTTGCGATTTCTTCAAAACCTGTGTAAACGCTCTGCCTGAATACGGAGTTTGGAGGGTAACCGAAAAACAGGCCAACAAAAGCGTCGTCAATATCGACATTTAAGGAAAAGCCTTTGGAGCCCCATCGAATGCTTAAATCGTTATTATGAGCATAGTCAATGACTTTCTTGAATACCTTAAGCCCGTTTTTGTCTAATGAGGCCAGAAATTGTTTTTCATCAACTTTGGGTAAAGAAGCGGAATGTACTTTCTGACGTATGAATTCTTCATCTCCTACGACAAAGTCGCTTGAGATGATTTTTTCTTTGGAGCTTGTTTCAAAATACTTAAACTCCATGCAATAGACGTCAATGCCTTTTTTCCTTAGGAACAAGGCTGTTTGACGGACCTCTTTGGAAATATCCTGCGCAACGATGACGAGCTTTGTTGATTTGTTGAATGAAACCTGGTCTGCCGATTCACTCTGGAAAAACTGTTGGTGATAGTCTTCGAGGCTGATTTCTTCGCCGGTATAACCTTGATAGATTTCATTTAACTGGGCATAGTCCAGGTTATCGATAAAAGATGCATACTCTAATAGCTGGGCGATGGTTTCTCGCGGCGTCTTCCCTCTTTTTAGCTCGATGATAACCGAATTGCCGTTTTTATCAACGCCGAGCAAATCAACGTAAGTATTCAGGTTGGTTGTAACCTGACGCCCGATTATCAGAACATTGCTGCGTTCAAAAAAATATTCCGGGTTGTTCTCAAGCAGATCTTCCAAATCGGCTTCTTGTTTGATTTTCGCAAAGTTATGCTCTAGGTAAGGAATAAGCTTTCCGTCGTTATCGATCGAAAAAAGTTTCATCCGGCATCAGCTCCAGGTTATATTGGTAACGATTGCCTAATTTATTCTATCATATTATCTTTAAGATTTTTTGTTATTCAGCATATTAGACCAAAAAACGCACACATGCCGTTGTTTGTCGTAATAAAACAACAGGAGCCCGTTTGGGCCCCTGTCGGCAGTATTATACTATATCTCTTCCAATATGATCCGGGCAACCTCGGGCATGCGTTTGCCGCTGTTCATGCTCCATGTCTGAAGGCGGCGGTGCGCCTGTTCTTCCGTCATGCCGTACCAGTGCTGCAGGCGCTGTTTGGCCTGGTCGATCACCCGCCGTTCCTGGTTGCTCCGCACCCTGTCGGTTTTTACTCTGGGCACCGGAAGGACGCGCGCGCCGCCCTGGGTGAGCACGTCCGCGACCTGCAGCAGCGACGAGCGCTTGACCGGATACGTGAGACAGACCACGTTTTCCTCCAGCGTCCTAAGCCACTCTTTCTGCGATTCGCTCAGCAGTATGATCGTGTTCTTCACGGCGTAGAGCGAACAGACCAGATCCTGCGCCGGCGTATCCGGAAGCATGAACGTGGTTACGAGAAGGTCCGGGGGCTGCTCGAAGGCGACGCGCCGCACTTCGTTACCGGAGTGGCACACGGCCATTACGTGGTATCCGGCCGCATGAAATATCTTGCTGATTCTTTCGCCGAGGCGCTTCGGGCCGGCTATCAACACCGTTGCCTGTTCCGTGACCATGACCGGACAGCCCCTTTTCCACTGAATGAACTAGATCCTCGTCAGATAATTGTCAAGCTCCCACTGGTGCACCTGCGCCCTGTACTCATCCCACTCCTTGCGCTTGGCATCGAGCAATACCCGCGTGATATGCGGCCCGAGCGTGTCCTTGAGGAGATCGTCCTCCTCGAAACAGGCGATGGCGTCTTCCAGGTTCGGGGGCAGGGACGCGATGCCGGCGGCTTCGCGTTCGGCGGGGGTCATGTCGAATATGTTGTTGCGCGTCTCCGGCGGGGGTGTGAGTTCGTTCAGGACGCCGTCCAGACCGGCCGCGAGGATGCAGCTGAACGAGAGGTACGGGTTGCATCCGAGGTCGGGGTTGCGCATCTCTATGCGGGTCGCCTGCGGCGTCGTATGCGGCACGCGGATGAGCGCGCTGCGGTTCTGCGCGGACCAGGAGATATACACGGGAGCTTCGTATCCGGGCACCAGCCGCTTGTAGGAGTTCACCAGCGGGTTGGTGATGAGCGATAGGCTGCGCGCGTGCTTCATCAGGCCCGTGATGAAGCTGTAGGCGACCTTGCTTAATCCCAACCGGTCGTCCTGGTCGCTGAACGCGTTCGAACCGTCGGCGATGTTGGACAGGGACATGTTCGTGTGCATGCCGCTGCCGTTAATCCCGTAGAAGGGCTTGGGCATGAAGCTGGCGAACAGGCCGTGGCTCTTGGCGATGGACCTTAGCGCCATCTTGAACGTCATCACGTTGTCGGCCGTGGTCAGCGCGTCGCTGTACCTGAAGTCGATCTCGTGCTGGCCTTCGGCCACCTCGTGGTGCGACGCCTCGATCTCAAAGCCCATCTGCTCGAGCGCCAGGCACATATCGCGGCGCGCGTTTTCGCCCAGGTCGGCCGGTCCGAGGTCGAAGTATCCGGCGCTGTCCTGCGCGGACATAATAGGCCGGCCTTCCTCGTCCGTCTTGAGCAAAAAGAATTCGCACTCCGGTCCGACGTTCATGGAATAGCCGAGTTCTGCTGCTTTGGCGAGCGTCCTGCACAGGATATAGCGCGGATCGCCCTCGAAAGGCACCCCGGCCGGCGTATAGATGTCGCAGATCAGCCGTGCCACCCTGGACTGCGACCGCCAGGGCAGGAT
>Ga0334894_1002615_pt1 | contig 11783 bp, 7 predicted proteins | sample GraSluR3_MG_6_FD_207225 | JGI IMG/M metagenome (GOLD analysis project Ga0334894, IMG submission 207225) | Sludge microbial communities from methane-producing bioreactor in Wageningen University, Netherlands - Granular Sludge_12_05 R3 | ecosystem: Engineered > Bioreactor > Anaerobic > Unclassified... | reverse complement strand
AAATGAGAAAAGAAGCAGAAGAGAATGCTGAAGCTGATAAAAAAGTAAAAGAAGAAATTGAAGAAAGAAATAAAGCTGAAACATTAATCTATAGTGTTGAAAGTTTAGTTAAAGAAAGTAAAGATAAGCTTGAAGAAGGAGATATAAAGGAACTTGAAACTTTAAAAGAAGATTTAAAGAAGGCAGTTGATGATAAATCTCCTGAAATGAAAACTAAAACTGAAAACTTACAAAAGAAGCTTTATGAAATTTCTTCAAAAGTTTATCAAAAAGCATCTCAAGAACAACAAGCTTCTCAACAAAAGGAAACTACTGAAAATGAAGATGGTTCAAAAACAGTAGATGCTGACTTTTCAGAAGAAAAAGATTCTTCTGAAAGCCAAGATGCTCAAGACAAAAAAGAAGAGGATAAAAAATAATTATTTCTTTTCTTTTTTTTTAATTTTAAAAAACTAATTGTGAAAAATTATGTCAGATAAAGATTACTATTCTATTTTAGGGATTTCAAAAGACGCATCCTTAGAAGAAATTAAAAAAGCATATAAAACACTTGCAAAAAAATATCACCCTGATCTTGCAGGCGCTTCTGCAGATCCTGAAAAGTTTAAAGAGATTAGTAATGCTTATTCTGTTTTATCTGATACTGATAAAAGAAAACAATATGATTCTTATGGTCATGATGCATTTTCAAAAGGGTATGCTGGAAATGACAGGCAAGGATTTTCTGGTTTTTCAGGTTTTGATTTTTCAGATATTTTTAGTTCTTTTATGGATGATGACGATGGAGGTTTCTTTTCTCAATTTTCTCAAAGAAGAGGTGGTAGATCTCATCGTCAAGAAAGTTTAAATTTAGTTTATAATCTTGAAATTGATTTTGAAAAGGCAATTTTAGGTGGAAAAGAAAAAATTGAATTTTATAAAGATGAAGAATGTAATTTTTGTGCAGGAACTGGTTCTAAAAGCATGCAAAAAGATGTGTGCCCTACCTGTAATGGTAGAGGAAGAACAGTTACTACAAAAAGAACTCCTTTTGGAATGTTTTCTGTTGAAAATGTTTGTTCTAATTGTAAAGGGGAAGGTTATATTATAAAAGATCCTTGTTCTAAATGTTCTGGAAAAGGATATTTAAGAGAAAAGAAAACATTAAATGTTGAAATTCCTTCTGGAATAAACACAGGAGATGTAATGAAATTAAGAGGTCAAGGACATAATCATCAAGGAGTAAAAGGAGATCTTTTCTTAAATATTTCTGTAAAACCACATTCATTCTTTAAGAGGAAAGGTTCTGATATTTATTGTGAAATTCCAGTTACTTTTTCAGATTTAGTTTTAGGAACAACTATTAAAATTAATAAATTTAAAGATAAGATTAAACTTAAAATTCCTTCAGGAACAGAAGATAATACAACTTTTAAGATTAAAGGAAGTGGAGCTTCTATTTTTAATAGAAGTTCATCTTCTGGAGATTTATATGTAAAAGTTCATGCTTTTGTACCTCAAAAGTTAGATTCTTCTTTAAAAAAGAAATTAAAAGATATTAATTCTCTTGAAAAAGAAGCTATTAAAAAAGAAATTGAAAAGAAAAATTCAGATTTTATAGAATATTAGTTAGAATCACTTTATATGTTTTTTGATTCAAGTTTTATATATTCTATAAAAAATGATTATTTATGGTTTCTAAAATATGTTTAATGGCTTGTAAAAATGGACTTTATTTTGCAGAGAAAATACTTCCTCATTTAAATCGTTTTTTAAAAGATGCAAATTATTCTGAAATCTCTTTGACAAAAACTGAAGAAGTGCAATTTAGAAATACAGAAATTAAATCAAATATATTAGAATCAATAAGAGGTGCTCATGTTTTTATTGTTCAAGATGTTTCAAATAAATCTAATGGTTATTCTGTAAGCGATAATGTTTTAGCACTTAAAACATTAATTAATTCTGCAAGAATTTCTGATGCTTTTAAAATTACAGTAATTCTACCAACTTTTCCTTTTGCAAGACAAGATAAACATTTCTCTAGAGAAGGCATTACAGCAAGAATGTTTGCTCAAGAACTTGAAATGCTTGGAGTTAATACAGTTATTACTTTAGATATTCATAATCTTGCAATTGCAGGTTTTTTTAATAAAACTGTTTTTGAAAATTTAAAAGGTTTTAGAGATTTAAATAAATATGTTAAACAAAATTTACCTCTAGAAAATTTAGTAGTATCCTCACCAGATATTGGTGGACTTAAGAGAGCAGAAAATTATGCTTCTGAACTAAAGATTAATTTAGTTTCAATCTATAAAGAAAGAAACTATACAAAAATAGATGCTATTGACAAAATGTATGTTATTGGAGATGTTAAAAATAAAGATGTTCTTTTAGTTGATGATATGATAGATACTGGTGGAACATTATTTAATGCTGCAAAGTTATTGAAAGAAAAAGGTGCAAATAAAATTTATTTTGCATGCTCTCTTCCTTTTTAAATCCTCCTTCAAAGGAAAGATTTGATTATCTTTATAAAGATGGAAGTTTAGAATATTTAATTGCAACTAATGCTGTTTATCATGCTCAAGAATTTTTAGATAATAATCCTTGGTTTAAACAAATTGATGTTTCTGATTATTTTGCAAAAGTAATTTTTAATATTTTTACTTATAAATCAATTTCTAATCTTTTAAAAAACATAAAAAGTTAAGTTATATAAATTATATTATGCATATATTTATTATGCATTCTTCTTTTATTTTTAAAAAAGGTTTTTTTATAACTACAAAGAATAATAAAGAAATAAAAATACCTATAAATAAAGTTTTATTTAAAAAAATATATAAAGATGCTTTTGAGCAATTATTTTCAATATCTAATATTTCACAAGTATCTTCTCCTATCTTAGCTATGCCAGATATCCATCCAGGTTTTGGTGTCCCTATAGGAACTGTTTTTGCTTCTTTAAAAGAAAATGCAATTATTAGTTCTGAAGCTGTAGGTTATGATATTAATTGTGGAATAAGAATTGTAAAAACAAATCTTTTTTTAAAAGATTTTACTAAAGAACAATTAAAAGATTTAGCCTCTTCTTTAAAGAAATTACCATTAGGCCTTTCAAATAATGGTTTGAAAATAACTGAAAAAGATTATAAACAAATATTAACTGAAGGTATTAATTGGGCTGTGTCCAAGAAATATTGTTTAAAAAAAGATCTTTATTATATTTATAATAAAGGGTTTTTTAAAGGTGCTTCTCCAGCTTATGTTTCAAAAGACGCTTTAAAGAGAGGTAAATCTCAGTTAGGTACTCTCGGGCAAGGAAATCATTTTATTGATATTTTAGTTGTTGATAAAGTTTTTAATAAAATTATAGGTGAACAATTTAGTCTAAAGAAAGACCAACTTGTAATTATGATTCATTCTGGTTCTAGAGGTCTTGGACATCAAATAGCATCTGATTATTTTAAAAAATTTAAATTTAAAAATCCTTTGTCTCATGCATACTTATCTTCAAAAGAAGGTTCTTCCTATTATAAAGCAATGCTTGCAGCTGCAAATTTTGCTTTTGTAAATCGTGCGGTTTTAACTTATTTTGTAAACCTTAAATTTAATGATTTTTTTAATAAAAAAATTAAATTCGATTTGTTATATGATCTTTCACATAATCTTGCAAGTTTAGAAAAACATAATAATAAAGAGTATTTAGTTACAAGGAAAGGTTCAACTAGAGTTTTTTTGCCTGAAGATTTACCTTCTAAAAATCCTTTCAAAAAAACAGGTTCTCCAATTATTTTGCCTGGCTCAATGCTTGATAACACTTATATTTTAGTTCCAGATAAAGGTGTGCGAGAAACATTTTGTTCTGTAGCACATGGTTCTGGAAGAAGTCTTTCAAGAAAAGAAGCTAAAGAAAAAATTTCTTTTAAAGATTTAAAATTATTTATGGAAAAGAATAATGTTATTTTAGAAAATGTTTCTGAAAATTTAGCAAGAGAAGAACAACCTTCTGCTTATAAATCTTCAAATGAAGTTGTAAAGTCTATGGTTGCGTCTAAAATGGTTAAAAAAGTTTTAACTTTAAAACCTGTAATTGTTTTAATAGGTTGATGTGTTTTTTTAAATAAAATAATTAATTTTTAAAGGTTTTTAATTAAAAAGAAAAGTATTTATATTACTATCTACATATATATAGATAAATATATTTATTAAAATATTTTAAAAAAATAAAGGTGATATTTTTGAGACCAATTATAATAATTTTATTAGTATTATTAGTTTTAGCCGCAGCTGTTGCTTTTGTACTAGTAAGTTCTCCACAAGAAGATGTTGTTGATGACTCTTCTTTTGAAAATTTACCTGATGATATAAATACAATAGATCCTAATGGAGGAGCTGGAGATGAAAATCAACCTCATGTTCCAGAAGAAGTAATTGATCCTAATACATATTGTGAAGACTTTGCTTGTTTTTCAACAAATTTTTCTACTTGTCAAGAAAATGTTGTTTTCACTTCAACTGAATCTATTGATTATCCTTCAGCAGGTAGTAGATATTCTTATTCTGTAGAATATTCTATTAAAGGACTTAACGAATCTAATGAATGTGTAGTTTCTTTAAAACTTTTAGATCATTATACTTCTTTTTTAGATGCTAAAAAACAAATGTATCTAGATGATAGTTATACTGAAGAAGGTATTGCAGAAATGGAAGTTGGTTTAAACGAATCTTCAAAACATTTAATTTCTAAAGAAGGCTCTTGTAATTTAGATGCGTCTAATCCAGAATTTTTAAATAGTTCACTTGACTTTATGAAAAATGTAATGCTTTCATATGAAAAATGTTCTGGAGAATTATTTTTACAACAAGAAGGATTAAAATCATTTTTCATTTATATTGATTAAATGATTTTTCTCTTTTTTTTATAAAAATAGGAATTAATATGCTACTATCTAAAAAAGGTCAAGGTAATTTAGAAACTTTAATATTAATAGGTGGTGGTGTATTAGTTGCTGTTGTTATTGTAACTATTTTAGTTTCTTTAGGCGGACAATCTAGAGATTCAGCATCAGAACAAGTTGATAATGTTTCTTCTTCAACCGATGGTCCTTTACCCCCAACAATTACTTCTGTTAAAGCTAATTATTTAGATTGTGAAACTATTGATGTTGGAGGTTCTTTAAGAAAAATTGGACTTTTGTCTTTTTCTTGGAAACCTTTATCCAGAGAGGGTACTTATAAATTAATTATTGAAAATAAAGATAATTATGTTTTAAATGAGGGAGATTACACTGTTATTTTAGATGGAAATATTATTCCTGAAGATAATTTAAATCCATTAGTTACAAATAATTTAATTGTTTCAGATATTGATTTAGGTAATGGTTCTTGTGGTGATTCTTATTATTTATCTATAGAAGTTTCAAAAAATAATCAATCCAAAAAATCTTCTAAGTATTCTTTTAATTGGTCTGATAGTGGACCTAAAACAACAGTAGTTTCAAGACCTTTATTTAATCCTGTTCCTGGTTCTTATAATTATTTTTCTTTTCCATCAACTATAACTTTAGATGTTACAGATCCTAGTGTTTCTGTTTATTATACTGTAGATGGTAGTGATCCTTATACTAGCGGTATACCTTATACTTTAGAGCTTCCTATTTCAATTAGTCCTGGAACAACAATTAAAGCATATTCTGAATATAACGGTTTAAAATCTGGAATTGCTTCTGGAACTTATACAGTTTCTTATGATACAGTATCTTCAGTAACTGCAACTCCTGATAGTTCTATAAATTTAGAAGATCCAATTAATGTTGTGCTTTCAAGTGCAACCCCTTCTTCAACAATTTATTATACTTTAGATTCTTCTACACCTGATTGTTCAGGTAGTTTTTCAGAATATACCTCTCCAATAATTGTTTCAACAGACTCTACTATAAAAGCAATTGCTTGTAGAGAGAATTATAATGATAGTTCAGTTTCAACTTTTACTTATAATTTTTTTATACCTTTAGATCCAGTTATTTTTACTCCTCCTGCAGGAGATTATTCTGCAATACAAAATATTACTTTAAGTAATTCAAATCCTGGTGCAACTATTCATTATACCACAAGTGGTTTTGATCCTACTCTTTTAAGTCCAGTTTATTCAAGCCCAATTTCAGTATCATCTCCTGTAACTATTAAGGCAATGGCAGCTGTAGGTTCAAATACTGGTCCAATATCTCAAGCAGATTATAATGTTACTCTTCCTGCTAATATTGCAACTTTTTCAATTCCTTCAGGAACATATAATAATATTATTTATGTTGATCTATTAACTACAACTTATCCTCCTTATAGTATTTATTACACCACAGATGGTTCCACACCAACTTCAAGTTCAACTCAATATATCGGAACTTCTATCGAGGTAACCAGAAATCAAACTTTAAAAGCTATTGTTTATAAGCCTGGTTATCTTCCAAGTTCTGTTTCTCAAGCAGATTATGCCTTCAAACTAGATGCACCTACCTTTAGTCCTTTGCCTGGTGCTTATTCAGATTCTCAATCTATAACAATAACTTCTGTTGCTGGTGCCCAAATCAGATATACAATAAATGGAGCAACACCAACACCAACAACTGGCACACAAATCAATAGTGGAGAGTCAACTGTTCCAATCACTTCAACCTCTACTCTACGTGCAATCACTTACAAAACAGGTTGGACTTCAAGTGATGTTTCAACTGGTGTTTATACTATTAATGCTCCTGCTGCAACTCCTACCTTTTCACCAAACGGTGGAACCCACACAAATAGTGTTAATGTAACTTTAAGTTGTTCCACACCTTCAAGCACCATAAGATACACAACAGATGGAACTGATCCAAGTAGAACAGACGGATTAGTTTATTCTTCTCCAATTAATTTTACATCCACTACAACTTTAAAAGCAGTTTGTTATGCTTCTGGTTATTCAACCAGTCCTGTTGCTACACAAACTTTCACTGTTCAATTAATTGCAAGTCCTGCTACTTTTTCAATTCCTTCAGGAACATATAATGAGGATTTTTTTGTTGATCTATTAACTACAACTTATCCTCCTTATAAGATTTATTACACCACAGATGGTTCCACACCAACTTCATCCTCTACTCAATATATCGGAACTTCTATCGATGTAACCAGAAATCAAACTTTAAAAGCAATAGTTTACAAATCTGGTTATCTTCCAAGTTCTGTATCTCAAGCAGATTATGCCTTCAAACTAGATGCACCTACCTTTAGTCCTTTGCCTGGAACTTATTCCACTGCACAGAATGTTGTTATTTCTTCTGTTGAAGGTGCCCAAATCAGTTATACTTTAGATAATTCTACACCAGTTCAAGGAGGTGTAAATGTTATTAATCATGGAGAAAGTGTTTTAATTAATTCTCCAAAAAATTTAAAAGCAATTGCTTATAAAACAGGATGGAGTTTAAGTGACTTAGCTCAAGGTTATTATAATGTAGATATTACTCCTGATCCAGTAACTGTTTTAGGTGGTGGGGCAACTTGTAATGCTAATGCAACTTTAACTGCAACTGGTGGTGCTAATGGAACAATTTATTATCAAGGCACAACTTCAAATGGAACAAGTACAATGAATGCTTCAACATCAGAAGTTGTTTCAAATCCTGGAACTTATTATTTTAGATCAAGATCTACTTCTGGAACTTGGGGTACTCAAGGAAGTGCAACAGTTTCATTTAATACACCTTCTGTTGCTCCAACCTCAATAACTGGAAACACAAGTGTGTGTTCTGGATCTCCAGTAACTTTAACTGCAACTGGTGGAACTGTTGGAACTGGTGCTACATATCAATGGTATGTTGGTTCTTGTGGTTCTGCAATTTCCTTAGGATCTTCTTCAAGCATAACTATAAGTCCTACTTCTACTGCAACTTATTATGCAAGACTTTCAGGAACCTGTAATACAACAAGTTGTGTTTCAAAAACAGTAACTATTGCATCTCCACCAACAGTAAATGTTACTCCTGGAGAAAGATGTGGTACTGGATCTGTAACTTTAGGTGCAACTACAACAAGTGGAACTATTGAATGGTATACTTCATCAACTGGTGGTTCTCCAATTGCAACAGGAAATAGTTTTACAACACCATCTCTTTCATCATCAAGAACATATTATGTAGGTGTAAATGGCGGAACTTGTAATTTAACTACAAGAGTTCCAGTTACTGCAACTATACTTCAAAATCCTGGTTCTGTAAGCTTAAATATTTCTGAAAGTGGTCCTGGATATACTACCATTTCAGCAACTGGTGGTTCAGGTGGAACTATATATTTCCAAGGAACAACATCAATGGGAACTAGTACTTCTTTAGGCGGTTCTCCTCAAACAGTAAATTCTAATGGCACCTATTATTTTAGAGCAAGATCTACAAATGGGTGTTGGGGAAGTCAAAGTGGTATATCTGTAACTATTCCTACTGGGCTTTCAAATTTAGTTTTAAGTAATAATCCAGGTAACTTTAATTTTGATCCTTCAGTTTATACTTATGATTCTGTAAGATATTTAATTACAACCACAAATAGTTTTACTGTAACTCCTACAGGTTCAGGAAACATTACTGTAAATGGAACCACTGTATCTTCTGGTTCTCCATCAAGTGCAATATCAATTTCTGATGGGCTTGAAAAAACAGTGACTATAAATGTTACTGAAGGTGCAAATAGTTCAACATATACTTTAAAGGTTAGAAAAATAATCACAAGTGCAACTGGAGCTTATAATTTTTCACAAGGAACTTCTGGAGGATATGCCTACCAAGTTTATAAATTTACAAGTGGTACAGGTAGTTTCACTTCAAATATTTCTGTGCCTTCTTCACAATTATTAGTTGTTGGTGGAGGTGGAGGTGGTGGGTCATATAATGGACGTGGTGGTGCTGGTGGTCAATTATATTATTCTACAAATTATACTATCCCTTCTGGTTCAACAAGTATTTCTATTGGTGCTGGCGGTACTGCTGCATCAGCTCATGGTATTGGTGGTACTGGAGGTACTTCATCATTTGGTGCAATTTCTAGATCTGGAGGTGTTGGAGGGGCATCTGGCTGGGGTCTTTCTGGAGCTGCAGGAAGAAATTGTAGTAATAGTTCTACTTCAGGAACTTCTTGGCTTCCAGAAGGTTATGCGATACCTGGAGCTGGTTGTACTAACTCAATATCAGGTTCCTCTTTAGAATATTCTAGAGGCGGTTATACAGGATGGCGTTCAGGATACAGTGTAGCAGGACCTGCTAATACTGGTATAGGTGGAGCTGGAAATAATACTTATTATGGTTTAGCTGGGGGTTCTGGAGTTGTAATTGTAAGAGTACAGATACCTGTATAAAATTAGTTTTTTATTTTTTTAAAATAATTTTGTTTGAAGATCTTTTAGATAAAGATTTTCATTAATATCTTTTTCTTTTTTTTCCTTTTCTTCAAGTGTGGAAAAAATAAAAGGTGTTCCATAATTCCCTCCACCGCCTGGATGGAAAACAACTAAGTCTTTTCTAAAAGAGAGAATGTGGTTTGCAATATTTTCATCAATCTCTTTTAATTTTTCAAAAGGAGTGCTTTGCATAATTTCAATCTCTGTATATTTTTCAATAAACTTATCATAAATTTCAATAACTTTTTTATGATTAATATTTTTTTGATTAATTGCAATCTGTATAACTTGAGCAAGTGGCATTAGATATTTATAATCTGGTCTTTTTGTTATTTGTTTCAAAGAAGAGTTACCTTGCAAAAGCGCCATTTCTTCTGCTCTTTCTAAAACTCCTTTTTTAATACTTTTTTTACAAACAGAACATTTCCATTTATTTTCAATTGCTTGTTTTAAAGTATAGTGTTGATAACATTTAGAACAAGCTGTTAAACCATATTTTCCTTCTCTTGGATTATATCCTACATTATAAAGTAATTTTCCTTTTTTAGTTTCAAGTAGATCTTTAAAAGAAGAAAAGTTTGCTCTTTCCATTTCAAGAGAAATATACTCTCTTCCTATCCTGTAGCTTAAAGGAGAATGAGAGTCTGAGAATGAGAAAAATTTAATATTTTTAAGTTCTGGAATTGTGTTTGCAATTTTTGTATCTGCTGAAAGTCCAAGTTCAATAAACTTAACATATTCCCAGTTTTTACCATAAGCCTCTTTTAAAGAATTAAAATGTGCGAATATTCCAAAGTAAGGGGTAAAAACATGTGCAGGTCCAATAATTACTTCTAGTTTTTTACAGATGTTTAAAAGATTTTCTGCAGTAGTTTTAAGTTTTGTTCTTCCACTTCCATAAACAGACATATCTTGACAAAAGTTTTTAGTTTCTTTTTTAAAATCTTCAATATGTTTATAATCTTTAAAATAAAGAAGATGATGTACTCTTCCTTCAGTTTCAACTTCTGTTCCTAAAAGAAAATATATTTTTTTACCTTCAATGATTTCTTTATATCTAAAACAACCATTTTCTTCAATTAAGTTTTCTTTAATGTGTGAAAGCCATACAGGGTGCAGGATGTCTGCTGTAGTTAAAATATCTAAACCTTTTTTTCTAGCTTCTTGTGCAAGTAAAGGTATGGTTATGTTTTTAGAACATGCTGCTGCATATGGAGAGTGATAATGAAGATCACAATTAAATGTTTGCATATTTAATATTAAAGAAGTTTATGTTTTTATTTGTTTTCTTTAAAATTATTTTTCTAATAAGTTTATTTTATAAATGTTTTCTATAACAATATCTTTTATTAATTATAATTTATAAAAATTAAAATGAGGTTTTTAAAAATGAAAAAGAAAAAAAATTTAACTGCAGTATATATACTAATTGCTGTAGTTGTATTATCGTTGGCTGTAATATTTTTACTTCCAAGTTTATCAAAAGAAGGTTTTGCAATAAGACCTACTGTTTCAGAAAAAAATAACTTCAGTGCTGCATTGTCTAGTGAGACTGTTTTTTATTCAGATGACAATTCACGTTATTATATATACAGTACTTCATTTAATGCTTATACTAATGACAATGGTTTTATAAGTGGCTTTATTTATCCAAATGTAGATGGATATCATTCTTATTCTAACGCACGTACATATAGACATGGAGACAAAAGATTTATGGGTACTCATAATGCTGTTTATGCAAATCAGCAAAATTTACAAAATCCGTATGTAAGATACATCTATGAAAAGGAAAATGGGGTTAAATACGATAGATCATTTAATTTAAATAATTCTGAATATGTTGTTGCTAATTACTATGAGTTTTCTTTAGATCCATTAACAAATAAGATTACTTTTAAGGGTGAGTTGTACCCTGAGGCAATGCCTATTTTAAGATTATATTTAAGTGTTAATAATTCAAATAATGAATTTCTTTTTGCTAATTATATTGACATCCCTCAAAAAGCAGGTGTTTTTGAGCATACTTTAGATTTATATAGTTTGTTTCCTAATAAACTTGAAAATGGAACTTATACTGCTTATTTGTCTGTTCATGCTGATTATAAAAAAAGTACTCCTGAATTAGTAGACTTACTTCACACTAGTTCAGCTCGAAGGGTAGTTCAATTTGAATATAATAACAATAAATTATTTTCTTCATCTAATTTATCTAAAGAAGAATCTATGGCTAAAGAAGATTTTTTGAAAAAAGATAGTGTAGAAGATTTTTCTAAAAATATAAGATAAAGGTTTATTTAATAAACCTTTTCTTTCTTTTTTTTTAAAAAGTTTATTTTATAAATGTTTTCTATAACAATATCTTTTATTAATTATA